>OMKS01001897.1_pt1 | contig 18046 bp, 12 predicted proteins | sample 1674721 | NCBI WGS metagenome assembly OMKS01 (sample SAMN06264996, study PRJEB25208) | sediment metagenome | isolation source: hot spring sediment | place: USA: California | collected 2014-09-02
GAATTCATTTCATAGGTGACCGGGTCGATGAAACCGTCGGCGCAGGCGTACTCGCAATCCAGATGGAAGCGACCCTGGAAGAACTCGCATCCACCCCTTTTCCACACCCGACCCTCAGTGAATCCATCGCCGAAGCCGCCCGAGATGCACTCGGCCGCGCGATCTATCTTCCGTGATAAGGTTTTTATTCCCATTCGAGACGGGACTTCAGGCCGGCAAGCAGTTCGAAAACCCTGGCGGCGGCATCTTCGGAGAGCGAGCCAACACCGCATGAAGGAGTATACAGCGAACGCTTTCGCAAGAGATCCCCGTCTATTCCTGCGTTGCAGAACAACTTGATAAGCCGGTTCATTTTCTCCAGCAGCGAATCCACTGTTTCTCGGGCGACTGCATCAGTATCGCCGGTGGGCACGATTCCCCAGGCCAGATACCCTCCCCTTTCGAGGAAATTCGATATTTCAGCCGCATAAATCGTCGATTTATCGCCGAACTCATAGGCGTCGAAGGAAATCACGTCGAGATTCGCCCGGGTGGTAACGGCCCAGTCCATATTGCCGCAGCAATGCATTCCCACGATCGCGCCCGTGGTTTTCAACGGATCGATCACCCGGTTCAACCCTTCAACCACTTCTTCATTCCGGACACCCATATAGGCCGGTGTCCCGAGTGCAGACAGAATAGGCTCATCGCAGAACATTAAGACCACGTCCGCCACGTCCTTCAGTTTTTCTACCTGCCACGTTCCTTTAAGGGCCAAACCGGCGTAGATCAAATCCCGGTAGCTGTCGTCCCACCAGATCGCCCTTCCCTCGGCGTCGTTCAACCCCAGCCCGAAGGTGAACGGCCCGGTGATCTGCCCCTTCACGACGGGTAGCGGATCCCGGTTTCCGTTCAATTCCAGAAAACGGTGCAGGCCTTCAGCAAACTCACCCGAAATACTGAAAAAATCCCGATCTTCCGCTAAAACGGCCTCGTATGCCTTGGTCATGGACTCCAGCAGGTCATCACCGCGCATGAGCCGGATGGACTTTCCCTCCGCATCTATCTCTATCCCAGGAAAGCCTTCACTGCACTGGGGGATCATCCCTTCAACAAAAGACCGTGCCGGCAGTTGCGGCCAGGTTTGGATATCGAGCGGAAACTCCTCCAGCACTGCAAAGGCATCATCAGCTCGTTTATGCGGCATACTGCCGATCATGAAGGACTGCCCGGATTTCAAAAGTTCCATCTTTGCTCCTTTTGTATTGCTGACTCACATTTCACCGGGCAATGTTTCCCGGCCTTGTTGCATCATAAAAAATTCTATTGCCAGATTGACAGCTTCAAGCCGACCAGGGCCAGAAATATCCCGACGAAGATCCGAAAATATTTGTGAGGCAACCTGTTCAGAAAACGCTTGGCAAGGTAAGCCCCGCCAAGAGAGATCGGTACGCTTAAAACAACGGCCAGCATCAAATCATACTCCAGTCGCGTACCTCCCCACAAATACCGCGCCACCCGGGTTATGTCGATAAACAGGGCAATCAATCCCGAAGTGAATATGTATACATCCTTGGGCAGATTGAACGCGGCGAGAAAAGCACCGCGAACCGCACCCCCGACTCCGAAAAACCCGGCGAAAAGGCCGGACAGCAACCCCCCGCTCACCGCTGTAGTGTTCGTTTTTGGAAGCGCCCAGTCGCGTCTGACAAACAGATATATCACGTAGAGAACCAGGAATACCCCGAGGATCCGCTTGAGCGGAAGTCCCTCCGCCTGGAGGGAAAGCGACGCCCCCAGGTAACTGGCTGCAATACCCGACAGGCCGAACGCGAAAATCAGTTTCCAGTCAAAGCCCCGTTTGAAAAGGATGATCTTCCAGACATCACCGAATAAATGTATGACGCCCACAAACAACAGTGCCACAGGAGTAGGAACAAATAAGACCATGACCGGAATCATCACTGTGGACGTACCGAACCCTGTTGCAGTCCCGATTATGGAAGCAGCTAGCGTCAACAGGCAAAGAAGTATCGTTTCAGTCATAAAAAGTCGCCCATCCTTTCTTCAAATTAGAAGAAACACCGCATCTCTTCATAACATCCACGCCGCCAGGGCGGAAGCGTATTCTGAGGACGCCTTTTTCAAAATCCGCAGAGGTAATCCGGCCCCCTTTACATTTCAGGATGCACCGTTACGGAGACGCTGCCGCCTTTATCAAATTTTTCCTCCGTCAGTTTTTTATAATACGACTTGTAAAGTTGGATGGCCGCCAGCGGGTTATGGCCCGTCACCCGGTCCTTAACCACCAGCACGGTGCAGAACGCCTCGGAATACTTCATAAACAACGAGTCGTGACCAACACACAACCCCATAAGAATATTAAATTCCGTCCCGGCGGCGTTCAAAACCATCGCCTGGGTGATGGGACTGCACATTGCTTCAAAGCTGCCGGGTTCGACCTTCTGATCTTCGGTTAAACCCAGAACGTCCTCCTTCGGTGTCCTGCCCACCATGCATATCACCGAGGCTACCTCAAATCCCTGGGCCTTCAATATCTCCGATAGAATCTTCGCTTCGTTCCTCAGGCCGCCGCAAAAAGCAACTCCCAGCCGTTTATATCCCATTTTGTTCGCAAATTCAATAGTTTCCTGTATTCTAGGTTTGATCGCAAATCGTACATGAGGATTGTCTTTCTCCTTATTCACATAGCATTCCGCTTCCTGGATACTGGCGTTCTTGGCGAAGGTTTTAACTTCCGCTCTTTCGTACTCCGAAAGCGAATTTTCGATGATGTCTTTCAGGTGCACTGTGGGACAGTTTGCCGGACCTTTACCGTCGGGCCGGCTGCATATTTTTTCTTTAATTTTACACTCGGCGCATTGAGGAATCAAAATATTGGATTCTTTCATAAGCCTTCCTTTTGAATTGTTTTTATTTACAAACATCCACCTTTTTTACAGGTAGGTACATTTCCTCCAGCTCTTTGTAATCCAACTTTATTGCGGAAATGGAGCTACCACATGCTTTCAAATACTCACGGACCCGTTCGTTCTATTCCCATATCCGCTCCTTGAATGGCAGTTGATATTTCATTCGACGCACTGCGTTGAACCCCCGGATAGGGGTGATCATCACAGGGGTACAGGTATGCCACACACGGGAAAACACGTCAATTCACTTTCTCCAAACCTGACGGCGTCGTATAAAGCTGGTTTATGCCGCTTCCCGGCAGCCAACCAGCAACAAACTTGATTTGTAGCATTGTGGGTTGAGTTTGTTGGAAGTCAAAAAAAACATGAGTTTCACATGGACACCTCGAAGGAACCTTGAAAAATGAAGGAATGTGCCCAACTTAAGAAACACCTGACTTCTAAAAGCATTGAAAATAAGTTTTATGGTGTATAAAATAACAGAACTTTAATCATGAAGGTGGATTAAAAATGCACTTACAAGCAAAAAAGACTTTCGCGATGGTGAATTATGAGAGATGCAATCCAGGTGTGTGCGACCCTGAAAAAGGCAGGTGCCCCGCTGCGTCGGCCTGTACGCACAAAGTTCTCAAACAAATAGATGGGGCTTTTGAACCACCGATCGTTTTCCAGGATCTCTGTATGGGATGTTGGGACTGTATAGAGGCCTGTGAACTGGAGGCCGTTGAAATAAAGAACATAACTTAGCGACCCGACGGAAAGAAGCCATCATGACACGACGCTTTGCAGCGATGGATTTTGATTTTCGGCATCTCGAGGTGTTTTCGAAAGTCGTCGAACTCAAAAGTTTTTCGAAAGCCGCCAGGTCGGTCGGCCTCGCCCAGGCTTCGGTCAGCGAAAAAGTGGCGAACCTCGAAGAACGGATGGGTGTGAAGTTGCTGGACCGTCTCGGCCGCCAGGTCACCCCCACCAGAGCCGGAGACCTTCTCTATGCCCATGCAGGCCGTCTGCTGGAAATGAAGAAGCTGGCCTGCCTCGAATTGCAGGATTTCATGGGGCTGATTGAAGGCGAGGTTTATGCCGGCGCCAGTACTATACCCGGGGAATACATTCTTCCAGGGTTGTTGGGGGAATTAAGGTCACGAAACCCCGGCATAAATCTCAATCTATCCATAGCAGGAAGCGATGAAATCATCCGGAGGGTCCTCGAAGGCCGAATCGAATTCGGTGTGATAGGTTCCACACCGTCGGACGCTAACCTAGAAGCCGTCAACCTCTGGAAGGACGAGCTTGTTGTCGTTGCCCGGCCCGGCCACCGGCTGGCGGAATCGGCTGAAATTTCGCCGTCCGAATTCAGCAAAGAGCCTTTCATTTTCCGTGAGGCCGGCTCCGGAACACTCAAAACGATACGAGAGCATTTTGAACGTTCCGGTCTGCCGAAACTGGAGTCACTTCAGCCCGCCGCCCGCCTTGGAAGCTCCACTGCGGTCAAAGAAGCGATCAAGGCAGGCGCGGGCATTTCAATTCTCTCATTTTACGCGGTGAAAACAGAAGTAGAGGCAGGACTCCTCGCTGTCTCCCGTATTGTCGGGCTATCGATGACCAGGCACTTCATGTTGGTGCACGACAAGCGCAGAACCGTTTCTCCCCTATGCAATTCAGTGATCCAGTTCCTGGAAGAAACAGCCGGCCGAACCCCGCCGTGTTGAAACAATTATCGTTTTTACCTGTTTGACAAATCGGCTTTCCATGCTTACTCTATCGTGGATTGAAGAACCAAACCATTCACGTACAGGAACGATGAAATGACTGATACTTTTCAAAAAAGATTGACCGAAACAGTGGCCGGCTCCGGGTGAGCATCCAAACTGCCTCCAGGGGACCTGGACAGAGCGCTTTGCGGACTGGAATTTCCGACCGATGGAAATGTGATCGTCGGACTGGAGCGTGCCGACGATGCCGGCGTATACAGGGTAAATGACGAAATTGCGTTGATTCAGACGGTGGATTTCTTTACACCGATGGTGGACGACCCATACGCTTTCGGGCAAATAGCCGCGGCCAATGCTCTAAGTGACGTCTACGCAATGGGTGGAGAACCGAAAACGGCAATGAACCTGGTGGCCTTCCCCTTGAAGCAAATGGACATGGAAATTCTGAGACAGATTATCAAGGGAGGCATCAGCAAGATGACCGAAGCCGGCGTGGTGCTTGTCGGCGGCCACAGCGTAGAAGACAACGAACTGAAATACGGACTTTCGGTCACCGGGTTCATCCACCCTGACCGGGTGCTGACCAAACGGGATCTTCGCGAAGGAGACCGCCTTATCCTCACCAAGCCGCTCGGCACCGGAATAATCTCCACGGCTGTAAAAGGCGGGCTGGCATCCCCTGAATCCATAGCCGCCATCACCCGGCTTATGGCCGCGCTGAACCGGGGACCGGCAGAGGCGATGCGGCATTATCCTGTTCATGCCTGCACCGATGTAACCGGATTCGGCCTGCTGGGACACCTCTGCGAAATGATAGAAGGTTCCGATATCGGAATAATTCTGCAAAGCGATGCAATCCCGGTGATTGAAGAGGCACTGGATTACGCCGCCATGGGGCTTGTTCCCGCCGGAGCATACAACAACCGTGCATTCAGGGAATCTTTTTGTATATTCGCGCCGTCGGTCGACGCGATACTGCGCGACGTTCTGTTCGACCCTCAAACTTCAGGAGGCCTGCTCATAGCCGTGGATAAATCCCACGCTGACGATTTGTTGAAAGACATATTGAATTCAAGCGAAGAATCTTCCCGGGCAGCCGTTATCGGTGAAGTCGTATTATCAGATCCGGGAAAAATTAAAATCAAGTAAGCAAACGCCCTGACATTCCTGCGAAAACGAAAGTTAATTGAAGGAGCATCTGATTATGGAAGCAGCGATAGACTGCCGCGGCCTTTCATGCCCGGCGCCGGTGCTGGCGGCGAAAAAAGAGATCGAGAAGAGAAATCCCGGCCGAATAACGATCGTCGTGGACAACGAGGCATCCGGGCAGAATGTTTCCCGATTTCTTGAAACCAAACACTACCGGGTGTCGGTACAGAAAGAGGACGGCGTTATCACCATCGTGGGCACTATCGAGACCGCACATGAACCGGCCGAAAAACCCCGGTTGGAGAAGGCGGGCAGAAAAATCGTTGTGCTGATCACCTCCGATACGATGGGTCGCGGGGATGATGAACTGGGCACCGCTTTGATGGGTAATTTCATGAAAACCCTGAAAGAATTGGGAAATGAGCTCTGGCGCCTGGTTTTCCTGAACAGCGGAATCAAACTCGCGGCCGAAGGTTCTACGGTCCTCGAAACCCTGATCGAACTGGAAAATGACGGGGTCACCATCCTGGTATGCGGCACATGCCTTACCCATTTCGGCCTGCTGGATCACAAGAAAGCCGGCCAGACGACGAATATGCTGGATATCGTCACGGCCCTACAGGCCGCAGATTCGGTTATAACGCTCTGACAGTCTCAAGAAAAGCCGGTTTTCGTTTGACAACCAAACCCTGCTTTCCTATATATCAGGAAAATTTCTTTCTGGTAAAAGGCGGTAATCGAATGCTGGAATCTCTTCTGCGCCCTGAAACCATTGCCGTGGTCGGAGCATCCAAAAGCCCCGGCAAGGTGGGTTATGCCATTGTAGATAATCTCGTAAACGGAACCTTCACCGGTGAAGTGGTACTGATAAACCCGACTGCACAGGAAATCCTTGGCGCCAAATGCTTCCCGGATCTGCGGAGCTGCGGCAGAAAAATCGATCTGAGCGTCATAGCACTGCCGACCCGCCTGGTAAAAAAAGCGGTGGAAGAATCGATCGAAGCCGGCGCAAAGGCGATCGTCGTTATCACCGCCGGATTCAAGGAGGTCGACGAACAGGGCGCTCTGCTCGAAAAGGAAATCGCCCGGTTGTGCCGCGTACACAGCGTACGGCTGATGGGCCCAAACTGCCTGGGCATCATCAATACTGAAAACGGCATGAATGCGTCGTTCGCATCCAAAATGCCTGCCAAAGGCGGAATATCCGTGCTTTCTCAGTCCGGTGCCCTTGCAACCGCAATCCTCGATTGGGCCGCCGAGCGTCACCTGGGGCTCGCCAAGCTGGTAAGTATCGGCAACAAGGCCGACCTCAACGAAAACGACTTCCTCTCCACCTTCGCGGACGATCCTGCAACAAGTGTTATAGTGGGTTACCTTGAAAACATCGTTTCAGGTGACGAGTTCATCAAGGTAGCGGAAGCGGCCGCGGGGAAAAAACCCGTCGTAATCCTGAAAGCCGGAACCACAGCGGCCGGCACCAAGGCGGCGTCATCCCATACAGGAAGCCTGACAGGAGCGGACATAGCCTACGGGGCAGCATTCAAACGTTCCGGGATCATACGCGCCGAAACATTCGAACGGCTCTTCGATTATGCTACCGCCCTGGCCATGCAGCCCCTGCCCTCAGGAGACAGGGTCGCCATCATCACGAACGCCGGGGGCCCGGGAATCATGGCTGCGGACGCGGTTGAGAAAATGGGCATGCATGTGGCGGTGCTGGCGGACAGCACCGCGACCGCACTCAAGAAAAAGCTTCCTGAAGCAGCCAGTGTAGGAAACCCCATCGATGTGCTGGGTGACGCGGACCCTGAGCGATACACAACCGCGCTCGCAGCGGCTCAGGAGGACGATTCCGTGGATGCGGTGATCGTCATTCTGACCCCTCAGGCGATGACCAGGCCGGCAGAGACGGCGAATGCCATCGCATCGAATATCAAAGGCAACAAACCTGTGCTCGCATGTTTCATGGGCGGCGAAGATGTCTTGCCGGGCAGGGAGGAACTGGTTGCAAGAAATCTCCCGGACTACCCTTCCCCGGACAGAACCGTTGCAGCCCTCAAAGCCATGTGTGATTACGCGGCCTGGAAAAAACGTCCTCCAAGGATTGTCACGCGTTTTCCGGTGAATAGGCGGAGAGTTGAACGCATCATCAAACATCAGCTCCGTATGGACCGCCGTCAGGTCAGCGAAGTCAAAGCCAAGGAAATGCTGAGGGCCTACAACTTCAACGTTCCTTCCGGTGGTGTGGCGTACTCGGCGGATGAAGCGATGGATCTGGCGGATCGGGTTACATACCCCGTAGCCATGAAGATTGTATCGCCGGACATCCTTCATAAATCCGACCTCGGCGGAGTCAGGCTCAATCTCAGCAGCCGAAGCCAGGTTCGAGACAACTACGACCTCATGATGATGCGGATAGGCCGAAGAGCACCTGAGGCCAGGCTGGAAGGGGTTTACATCGAAAAGATGTGCCCACTCGGCCGCGAGACGATAATCGGAATGACCAGAGATCCTCAATTTGGTCCCATGCTGATGTTCGGGATGGGCGGCATATTCGTCGAGGTATTGAAAGATGTCAGTTTCCACCTGGCTCCGATAACCTCCGAAGAAGCTCTTCAAATGCTTGAAAGCACCAGGAGCTACAAACTTCTCACAGGCACAAGAGGCCAGGCCGGAGTCGATCTTCAGGCCATAGCCGGAAGCCTGCAGCGCATGAGCCAGCTTGTGACCGATTTCCCGCAGATCACCGAAATGGATATCAACCCGCTGATCGTCGGGAAAATCGGGACCGAACCGATCGCTGCGGATGCAAGAATTTCACTCGCGAAAGAATGAAAGCACAACTCAGGGACAATTGATTGGATTAATTGTCCCTTCACTCTTGAAGGAAACAGATGGACGCCGTAACGACATACAACAACGAATGGAAGGACAGATACCGGGATCTTATCGCGACCCCGGCCAAAGCAGTATCCATGATAGGAGCGGGGCAGCGGGTTTTCGTCGGCACCGGATGCGCCCAGCCGGAAGTGCTCGTGCAGGCCCTAACAGCCAGAGCCGACGAACTGCCCGGGACCGAAATCGTCCATCTCCTCACCCAGGGGGAGGCACCGTATGCCGAAAAGAAAATGAGGGAAAACTTCCGGGTGAACAGTTTTTTCATCGCCGAAAATGTCCGCGACGTGATTCAGCGAGGCATGGGGGACTACACCCCTATCTTTCTTTCGGACATCCCGAGGCTTTTTGTATCCGGGCAAATTCCCCTGGATGTGGCGTTGATACAGATAACTCCTCCCGATGAGCGAGGAATCTGCAGCCTGGGAGTCTCTGTGGACATTGTCAAAAGCGCGGCTGAAAACGCCGCCATGGTCATAGCACAGGTCAATCCCAGGATGCCCCGGACCACGGGGGATTGCACGTTGAACGTCGAAGACATAGACGTTCTGGTGGCTGTGGACCTGCCGATACTGGAATATCACGAGCCCAAGACGGACGAAATCACCCGAAAAATCGGTGAGAACGTGGCCTCGCTGATTGAAGACGGCGCAACGATCGAACTGGGAATCGGCCACAACAGCCACGCAGTCGTTGAATTCCTATATGGCAAGAAGGATCTGGGGCTTCACACCGAGATGGTTTCCGATTCAATCGTGGGGTTGATAGAGGCCGGCGTCGTGACCGGGGCGAGGAAAAGCCTGGACACCGGCAAACATGTGGTGAGTTTCTGCATGGGCACGGACAAGCTCTATCGATTCGTCGATGACAATCCGTCTTTTTCGTTCAGGCCCACTGAATATGTAAACGACCCGTTCGTTATAGGAAGGCAGAACCGTATGGTTGCGGTGAACGGAGCCACAGAAGTCGACCTCACGGGACAGGTCTGTGCTGATTCCATAGGCACCAAATTTTTTTCCGGCATAGGCGGTCAGGTCGATTTCAACAGGGGGGCGGCGAGGTCCTCCGGCGGAAAGGCCATAATTGCGCTTCCTTCCACAGCGGAAAACGGAAAAAAATCCCGGATCGTAACATTGCTCACCCCCGGTTCCGGGGTTGTCACTACCCGCGGCGACGTTCATTATGTTGTCACCGAATACGGCGCAGCCTATCTTCACGGCAAGAGCATCGAGGAACGGGCCATCGCCCTGATCAGCATCGCCCATCCTGATTTCCGCGAGAAGCTGCTGAGAGAAGCGATAGAGGAGAACTACGTCCGCCACGAGATGATAGATGTAGAAGGCAAAATCCGCGTCGCTCCTCAGGATCTCAAGACGTCGATGATCCTGGACGACGGCACCCAGATCCTTTTCAGGACCATTAAAATGACCGACGTCCGCCTGATAAAAGACCTCCACTACCGGTTGAGCAAGGGCACGATCTACTACAGATTCATGCGCGAGATGAAATCCATCCCTCACAGGGAAATCCAGGACTTCGTCTACATAGACCACAGGCGTGACACCGCGATTGTCGGTACCATCCCCGCCCCCCAGGGTGAGGAAATAATAGCGATCGGACGTTATTACCTGGACACCAAAACCAACCGTGCCGAAGTCGCGCTGGTGGTGAGGGACGACTGGCAGAACCGGGGAATCGGCGGATTTCTGCTGCGCTACTTGATAACCATCGCAAAAAGAAACGGAATCAGCGGTTTCACTGCCGAAGTGATCAGTTCCAACAGGCCGATGCAGGCGATCGTGCACCAGAGCAACTGCAAGGTGACAAGCAGGCTCAACCACAATATATACAGCTTCGAAATGGATTTCTCCGGAACCTGACGAAGCTGAGCTGTCACCATCATCCCGGGTTCCGTTTGACGCGGTTCCGAACACTGGAGAATGTATATCTCAATGAGCGAGCCTGACCTCGATCTTCTTCTGGCTGAAGAATTTGTCCGCCATACCGGCTGCCACATCTTTCTGACGGGAAGGGCCGGCACCGGCAAAACCACCTTTTTGCACAACCTGAAACATAAGACCCCGAAACGGATGGTGGTGACAGCCCCAACCGGTGTTGCCGCGATCAACGCTGGAGGTGTCACCCTCCACTCCTTTTTTCAAATACCCCTGGGTCCGTTCATCCCTGCAAGTGAAGCCCACGCGCAGCGGCATAAGATTCGAAGGGAAAAAATCGATATCATCAGGAGCATTGATCTTTTGGTCATCGATGAAATCAGCATGGTAAGATCCGATGTGCTTGATGGTGTGGACAGTGTTCTGCGCCGATACCGACGATCCAGCCAGCCGTTCGGTGGGGTGCAGCTGTTGATGATCGGGGACCTGTGCCAACTTTCTCCGGTGGTCAAAAATGAGGAATGGCAGATACTCCAAGCGTACTACGAATCACCTTATTTTTTCAGCAGCACGGCCCTCGCCCAAGCTGAATTTGTTCCCATTGAGCTCAAACACGTCTACCGTCAATCCGACCGGCATTTCATCGAACTCCTTAACCGGGTCCGTGAAAACAAGTTCGACCAGGAAACTCTGAAGCAGCTAAATGCCCGATACATCCCCGATTTTTCGCCCGGAGAAGACGAAGGCTACATCACCCTGTGCACCCACAACAGCAGGGCCGACGCAATCAACAACGCCCGGCTCAAAAGCCTGCCCGGAAAAAGCCGCCGATTCGATGCCATTTTAGAGGGCGATTTCCCTGAACAGGCTTATCCCACCGCCGCATTTCTAGAACTGAAAAAAGGCGCACAGGTGATGTTCATCCGCAACGACATGTCCGCCGAGAAGTCCTATTTTAATGGTAAAATCGGGAAAATCACCGGGATGTCGGACGAAACCATAGAAGTCCTCTGCCCGGGAGATGCGGCCGGAATCACTGTATCCAAAACCACCTGGGAAAACATCGAATACACTGTCGATCCCGAGACCGCCGTAATTTCACAAAAGGTCGCAGGCACATTCACTCAATTCCCATTAAAACCGGCGTGGGCCATAACAATCCACAAAAGCCAGGGGCTCACTTTCGACAAAGCGGTTATCGATGCAAAGGCTGCTTTTGCCTACGGACAAGTGTACGTTGCTCTGAGCCGCTGCCGCACTTTAGAGGGCATAGTACTCCGCTCACCTCTTTCCCCGGTCGGGATCAAAACCGAGCATACAATTCAGCGCTTCACCACCGAAGCTGCAAACAATCCACCGTCACCGGAAAAACTGGAAGCTGCGAAAAGCCTTTACCAACAGAACCTTTTGAACGAGTGTTTCACCTTTAACAGACTTCGTGGGCTGCTCGGCCGTTTTGCCGCTCTTCTGCGCAAAAATGCCGGAGTGATCCAGGCTGCCGGCTCTGAGGACATCATCGACTCCGAGCAACGAATAGCAGCGGAAATTTGCGAGGTTGGGGAGAAATTCAAGGTTCAACTGCAGGGCATGTTCTCAGAAACGGGTGTTCCTGCTGAAAATCCCGCAGTCCAGGAAAGGGTGGAGAAAGCCGCTATTTATTTTCAAGAAAAATTTGAGGCGAACCTGTTGTCATGTCTTGAAAACTTCAAACTGGAGACGGACAATAAGGAGATTCGAAAGCAAATCCGAGACGCCCTCAAACAGTTGAAGGAGGAAACCGCCACAAAATTGGCCGGAATTGTATCCTGCCGGGAAGGTTTTTCACCGGGAAAATATCTGCATGCACTTTCGGCGGCGTCCATCAACCAGAGAGAATCCAGGCCAAATGTTTCAACCCCAACATTTTCCGAAGCGGACGTAGGCCACCCGGAACTGTTCCAGGAACTGCTCCAGTGGCGTAAAAAGAAAGCGGTCGACGAAAACCTTGCCCCCTACCAGGTGATTCACCAAAAGACTCTGGTTCAGATCGCCGTTTACCTGCCCGACTCCATTGCCGCTTTAGAAAAAATCAAGGGCATCGGTAAACGCCTGGCAGCGAAATACGGTTTGGAACTGACTGAGATGGTAAAAGACTACCGCCGCAAATACCGGATCGATACTGTCTCCGTGCCGAAACCTTCAACTATGTCGCCGGAGGAGAATACCCGAACCAAAACACATGTAAAGGAAGACACCAGGAAGGTCAGTTTGGAACTGTTCAAGAAAGGCTTGACCATTTCCCGGATCGCAGAGCATCGAGGGCTGGCGATATCCACCATCGAGAGTCACCTGACCCACTGGGTATCAAACGGCGAACTTGGAATCGGAGACTTGTTGACGGATGAAAAGCGATGCGCCATCGAGAAGACAATCACCCCCCGGCAGGGAGAACCGCTAAGCCGTTTGAAGGCCGCCCTTGGCGATGATTTCTCCTACGGCGAAATCAAACTCGTCCTGGCCCATCTCGAACACCTGGAAAAACAATAGCCTCCAATAACCACAGGGCCGGAGTTAACATTTTCCATCTCAGTGGTGATCTCGGCCACAGGCCTGACCCTGAACGGCGGGCCTTTCTTGTAAACCATGCAGAATGTGCACTTATTGTGCGGGCAACCCATGGTGGCCTGGATCAAAAGGCTGCCGGCCTCGCTGGGAGGCCGGTAGATCGGGCCTTCACATTTGAGGAAGAAGGTCATCAACTTGCATCAACGGGGGAAAACCGCCCCCCTGTCCGCACTCGATACGAAGCCTGCATATCTTCCAAGGTAGCCCTTCGAAATTTTTGGTTCAAAGGCAGGCAGAGCTTCTATTCGCCTGGAGATCTCCTCTCCCGTAAGTCGGACATTCAGCTTCTTCGCCGGGATGTCGATCTCGATTACATCCCCTTCCCGTAAGGCAGCGATGGGTCCGCGGGCCGCCGCCTCGGGAGAAATATGCCCAATGCTCGCGCCCCGCGAAGCACCTGAAAACCTTCCGTCGGTTATCAGCGCCACATCACGGTCGAGTCCCATACCGGCAAGAGCGGATGTGGGCGAAAGCATCTCCTGCATCCCGGGGCCTCCTTTCGGCCCTTCGTAGAGGATTGCGACCACATCCCCCTTGTTTATTTCCCCGCCTAGAATCGCCCTGCATGCAGATTCTTCGGAGAAAAATACTCTCGCCGGACCCGAATGAACAAGCATTTCATCCGCGACCGCCACCTGCTTTACGATCGCCCCATCCGGGGCAAGGTTCCCGTATAAAACCGCGAGCCCGCCGGTTGGGTGCACCGGAGCTTCGACCGTCCTGATCACCCCAAAATCGGCAACTTTCGCCTGAATTTCCTCCAGCATCTCACCCACCTGTTTTCCATAAACAGTCATCTGGGTAACATCGATCAGGTTCGCCTTTCTGAGTTCGCTCATCAGCCCCGGGATCCCTCCGGCCCGGTATAAATCGATGACATGATCGGGGCCGGCCGGTGCCAGTGAAGTCAGATGGGGTACTTTACCGCTTGCTGCATCGAAATCCTGAAGACTGAGCTCGACTCCTGCGTAATATGCTATCGCCGGTAGATGGAGAGCCGAATTGGTCGAACCACCGAGTGCCATATCAACGGCAACGGCGTTCAGGAAAGCCTCCCGGGTCATGATCTGAGACGGCTTGATACCCCTTTTAACGAGTTGAACGGCCTGATATCCGGTCTGCTTCGCGATGCGTATACGTTCGGCAAATACCGCCGGGACGCTTCCGTTGTAGGGAAGCGACATCCCGAGGGCTTCCGAAAGATGGCACATCGTATTGGCTGTGAACATTCCCGAACACGATCCAGGACCAGGACATCCCGCGCATTCGATTTCATTCAGCTCGGCTTCGTCTATCTTGCCGCTTTTAAAGCGCCCTACCGCCTCAAAGACTTTATCCACGCCGATATCGCGTCCTCCGAACCTGCCTGGAAGCATCGGGCCTCCTGCCACGAATATCGACGGAATGTCGATTGCGCCTGCGGCTATCAACATCCCGGGTACGATCTTGTCGCAGGAAGACATCAACACCAGTCCGTCGAAAGGATGGGCCGTCGCCATGATCTCGATGGAATCTGCTATCAACTCCCGGCTGGGAAGGCTGTATTTCATCCCCACGTGATTCATGGCAATTCCATCACAGACTCCTATCGTGTTGAACACCATGGGAGTGCCTCCGGCCGCATAGACTCCGGCCTTGACAGCCTCCACCAGGCGGTCCAGATGCATGTGGCCCGGAATAATATCGTTGAAGGAATTGGCTATTCCGATTATAGGTCCGACCATTTCCCAGTCGCAGAAGCCATCGGCCCGCAGCAGGGATCGATGTGGCGCACGCTCCGGCCCTTTGGTCATCAGTTCGCTTCGTTTCTCCATTCATTGTCTCCTTTATTCTTGCTGACATTGAAAAAAGCCCCATCAAGCTTCTTAGGCGGGGTCGCGTTTTTTCTGAATCTATACCACTCGGCTGCGGGTGAATCAAGGCTGTTTCGAGGGCTTGCCTTTAGAAGAGTGATACTCTAATATCCTACTTGCTACAGGAGGCACCGAATGATTTCGGACGACAACACGGATTACCCCATTCGCTGGTACGACCCCATCCTTCTGGCGACCGTCCCGCCGCTGGCCGCGTTTCTGGTTTCGACTCTCATGCGTTCATGCAGACTCAGCGCGAAATTCGGGGGAGAGGCCGTCGAAGCCGCCCTAGCGCTTTCCGGCGGAAGAGCCGTATATGCCACATGGCATCAACGCATGCCCTATCATTTTCACTATTTTGGAAAGATGCACCTCCTGATGATGATCAGCGGGAGCAGGGACGGTGAATACGCTGCGAGACTGGCCTCGTGCTTTGGTTTCCGCAATGTCCGCGGCTCCTCGACCCGCGGCGGCTCAAAGGCGCTTAAGGACATCATCTCCAGGCTCAGAGACGGCCGCGGCAGCGCCGGAATGCTCGCAGACGGGCCCCAGGGGCCCCCGAGAGTGGTAAAAATGGGCTCCTTGATCATGTCCAGAGACACCGGCCTTCCACTTATCGGTGTCTTATGGGGAGCCGACAGGTGCTGGACCCTGAATTCGTGGGACAGATACCTCATACCCCGGCCTTTCAGCCGTGTGGTCGTAAAGTATACCGAACCGATGTGGATTCCCGCGGGCACGACAGGCGAAGAGCTTGATGAACTGAGGGGGGAATTCGAAAGAAGGCTTAATGAAGCCACCCGGTTCTGCGATCTTTATTTCGGCTCCGAGCGTCCATGGCGACGCACCAGGGCCGACGGTACTCCGGAAATCGGACCACTACCCTGAAACCACCGGCAGAGCGAATCATCCTTATATCGGAGTCCCGGAATTTTCCTCTTGACATACAGCCCCGGCCCGGCTTAGAGATAGGGCTTAGTCAGGGTGCTCGCCATGAGCGAAAAGGGAACCCCGTGGAAATCGGGGGCGGGCCCGCCGCTGTAATCGGGGACGAAAACCGCACAGTGCCACTGGTCCGATGAACGGACGCGGGAAGGCGCGGTGATTAGGATGATCCGGGAGTCAGAAGACCTGCCCTGACAGGATGTTTATGTCTCCGCGGATTGAGACTGTCCAGAGATCTCGAGGATAAAAACGGGAAATCCCCGGGTCGGTTGCTACGATTCGGGGATTTTTTTGTCAACCCCACCAGGATCAAGCATCCGGCCTTCAACCTGCGCATCTCTTTCAGGAGCCCAGTCATCCGCGGTCCATACCTGCAAACCCATAGAAGGAGGACCATTTGAAATGATCGGAAAAAGGGAAAGTATAGTGATTTATTTTCTGGTTTCATTCCTTGTCCTGATGACTCCCGGTCAAGGATATGCCGGAACGGCTGAAAGAGAAGGCACCGAAGCCTTCCTCGAAGAAGTTGTGGTTACCGGGAGCCGTATAGAGGAAGAGATAGCCGGTGTGCCTGCGAACATTACTGTGATAAGCGAAAAAGAAATCCGGGCGTCGAACGCAAAAACCGTAGTCGAACTGCTACGAAGCGAAGAAGGCATAGTCGTCAGGGACCTTCTTGGAATAGGAAGAACCGCTCAGGTGGACCTGAGAGGCTTCGGTGAATCGGGTTCAAGCAACACGCTGGTTTTGGTCGACGGCCGAAGGATTAATGCAATTGATCTGAGTGGAGTCAACTGGAGCCATATCCCTATTGATCAGGTGGCCAGGATAGAAATCCTCAGAGGAACCGGCAGCGTGCTTTACGGAGACAACGCGGTCGGCGGGGTGATCAATATAATAACCAAGGAACCGGAGGAAGGATTTTCAGCCAGGACCTCCATCACAGCGGGAAGTTTCGGCCGAACGAAAGAGCAGGTCTCTGTCAGTGCGGGCAAACCGGGGTTTGCCGCTTCGGCCGATTTCAGCTACGATTCCAGCGACGGGTACCGCGAAAACAACTACTATCGGGCGAAAGACGCCTCCGGCCGCATCCTCTACCAGCCTGCAGACACCTTGAGCCTGCATCTCGACTTTTCGCATCACTCCGATGATTATGGAATGCCCGGGGCCTTGAACGAAGCCGATTACAATACCAACAGAAGGACCGCCAAAGATATGCTCGACAGGTCGGATTCCGAAGATTCCTTTCTCAGGATCGGCTTCGATTCAGCAATCGGGGATTACGGCACTCTGCTCGGAGAATTATCCTACAGACATATGAATACAAAAAGTGACTACCCTGATCCCAGCTTCCCGTTTTTAACCGAAAACGATATCGAAACATATGGATTTACACCCCGGTTCGTGTTTGACCAACCTCTTTTCGAACGCAGCAACACCTTTATCGCAGGAGCCGACCTGTACCGGTCGGATCAAACCCTGGACTCTTTCTCAGGAACCTTTTCCCCTGTTGTCACACCTTCAGGCCGAGACACGATCAAGAGGGAATCCATGGGTTTTTATATGACGAATGAGATGGAAATTTTCGAAAACCTACGATTCTCGGCCGGAGCGAGAACAGAAAGAGTCGAAGACGATCTCGAAAAAATGAACCTGCCGGGCAAAACAATCGCTCTTAAAGAAAAAGTTAAAACAAGAGAAGAGGCCTTCAACCTGGGGCTTTCATATAAATATAAGCAGGATTCAACCCTTTTCTTGAAAGTCAACAGGAGCTTCCGCTACCCCTTGACCGATGAACTCATTGAAATCGACCAGGCAACATTCGCCACCGGAATAAACACCGACCTCGAACCACAGACGGGCATGCACTACGATATTGGCGTAAAACATTCGTTCAACAAAAGGTTTCACGGGCGCCTGACCCTCTTCCGCGCCGAGATAAAGAATGAAATATTTTACGACCCCCTGCCGAAGCCCTATGTCGGCACGAATGAAAACCACCCCGAAACACTCCACCAGGGAATTGAAGCCGGCCTCACCGTCCGAATTTCGGACAAAATTACCTTCAATGGAAATTATAC
>OMKS01001898.1_pt1 | contig 18017 bp, 12 predicted proteins | sample 1674721 | NCBI WGS metagenome assembly OMKS01 (sample SAMN06264996, study PRJEB25208) | sediment metagenome | isolation source: hot spring sediment | place: USA: California | collected 2014-09-02
GAATATTATAAAGTTTTTTATACAAACCGTTTTTTCGTAACAGCATCTCATGCGTGCCTTCCTCCGCAATCTTTCCCTCATTTAAAACGACGATTCTATCCGAGTTTATTACCGTTGAAAGTCTATGGGCGATTATCACGGAAGTTCTTCCACGCAGCAATTCTGTTATTGCGTCACGCAGCAATTTTTCGGATTCAGCGTCGAGCGAAGAAGTGGCTTCATCTAAAATCAAAATCGGGGCATCCTTAAGGAGCGCCCTGGCGACAGCAATTCTCTGCTTTTCCCCTCCGGAAATTCTTCCTCCTTTTTCTCCGATTTCGGTATCCGGACCTTCAGGCATTCTTTCAATTAAATATTCCAGCTGACTTTTCGCGAGCACTTCAAGCAACTTTTCCTCGGAAACATCTATTTTCCCATATTTGAGATTATTACGTATGGAATCGTTAAACAGTATTATTCCTTGAGGCACCATCCCTATATTGGCTCGAAGACTTGAAAGAGTGTATTTTCTTATATCTTTTCCTTTCAAAAACGGTTTTGTTATTGAGTACTCGACTTGAACAACAGAGTCGCTTGCTTTAGAGAAACCGAAGACAATATCACTTTCAACAACGCAATCCTCAAGAACAAAAACTGTTTCTGAACTGGTTTGGGTTCCGACAAATACTTTAGCGACATCGGAAAATTTATTTGAAGAACACTTAAGCCGGGCAAAAAGATCTTTTTCTGAACCGATATTAAAATTCCACTCGCTTTTATCAATAGTCGCAGCTTTGACTTTTCCCGTTTCTGCTTTTCCGGTCGTTTGCCAATTGAGCAAGTCTGTGACTTTTGTAACGTCAATTTCTTTTTTTGCCGTTTTATCCAGAATCAACAGACAGGTGTACGTCGTTGCGCCTTTGAACACCTGCTGGTCGCCGAAATGCACAACATGAGACAAATGCTTTCCCTCGGCAATGATATTTCTAAGCGACTGGCCGTATTGCGCATTGAAAAATTTATGCGGCAGGATATACCCCATTTTTCCGTTTGTATTCAATAGCCCCAGCGCCTTTTCCACAAACACCACATAAATATCATAATTGCCTTTAGCGGCGGATTTGTAATTTTTGCCGAAATACTCCACCGATTCCGGCTGGGTATCTTTGAGCGTCTGAATACGAATGTACGGCGGGTTTCCGATGACGGCGTCGAATCCGGGGTTTTTCCGTGTGAAGATGTCTTTGAATTCTTTTTCCCAGTCGAAGGCGTTGATTTTGTAGTGCATCTCCTCATCGAACAGGTCCATCTGCTTACTTTTATAAAAGTCCGACGCAATCAGGGAGTTTCCGCATTTGATATTGGCCGCCAGATCGGGCAGGGCGCGTTCTTTGTGGACCAGCACCAGTTCCTTTTCGCCTTCGAGGACTTTCAACAGCAGCGACAGCTTGGTCACCTCCACCGCCTGGGGGTCAATATCGACGCCGAAGATGTTGTTGAGCAAGATCCGCTTGCGCTGGCCTGCGGTCAGCTTGTATCCGTCGGCCCCGACTGCTCCGCAGATCGGGGGGTTCTTTTTGCGCGCCCATATTTCCGGTTCGTTTTCAAGGTAATAGCTCAAGTGCCAGTCCAGCAGGTACTGATACGCCCCGAGCAAAAAAGACCCCGACCCGCAGGCCGGGTCCAGTATCTTGATCGCCTCGACCTGCCGCGGCGTCTTGCCCTCGATGAGCTTGCCGACGGTGTTCTGGACGATATAATCGACGATGTAAGCGGGGGTATAAAATACGCCGCCGGCCTTTTTGACCTCCGGCTTTTCCTCCACTCGCGCACGATGGCCGGCCGTCAGGCGGATGACCTTGCCGAGAAACTGCTCATAAACTTGTCCGAGAATCTCGGCCGGCAGCACCGAAAACTCATACGGGCTGTCGGGATAATACAGCCGCTTGAAAATATCCTTCAACACCTTGTCGTCAATGGTCAATGCCGGCGTCAGCTCGTCCGGAGCCTCGGGGCGGTCTTTTTCCCGCGTAAAGTGAAACAACCCCGAATTGTACCGGTCATCGGCCCGGCGAAACAGTCCCAGCAGCCGTTGATAGATGTCCTGGCCGTTGAACAGCTCCATCAATTGCCCGTACCGCTCCAGACGCCGATCCTCGCAGATCCGTAGAAAGATAATCCGATCAATGGTAATCTGTACGGCGAAATTCAGCCCCCGCCCGTCCAGCATCGGGTTGCGCAGGGCGATGTTGCGGGCCAGCACCTCGCGCCAGTCGTCAATCTCGGCCAGAAAGGCGTCATCGACAGTGGCCGTGCCCTTTTTCAGGCGGCTCGTCTCGGCGTACCGGTCAAACGAACCCTGCAGAACCGCCTTTTTGGAGAAAATGCCCTCGATTTGGTCCCACTGCTCGGCGAACTGGTCAAAGGTGATGTATTTGACGCGGGCGGTTGAAGATTTGTCGTTTGGGGCCGGCCGCACGCGGCAGTCATAGACCGCAAACTCCTCGAAATCGGTCAAGATCGACAGCGGCAGTTTTGCGCTCCACGCGTACCGGCGAAGCTGGTAGGCCGGGGCGGGGTCGCCCTTGATATCCACCGAGGGTTTCTTGGCCTCGAGGAAAAATTTGCGTGTTCCGCCGATGCGAAAACAGTAGTCCGGGGCTTTGGTCGCCGAGCCGACGCGGATGCTGTCTTCGTGAATTACATCCTTATAGGCCTCGGCGTGTCCGGCCTCGTTGTTGACGTCCCAGCCCAGCGCGATAAACATCGGGTCAATAAACTCCCGCCGCAACTGGGCCTCGTTGTAGCGTCCCGCGCGATAATCGTCGCGGTTACGCTCGAACCGCTCTATCAATTCCAGAATCTGTGCCGGTGCGCCCATTGCCTCCGATGCCTTTCGATTGCATAAACCCTATTTCGGACAGTATTATACCTCTTGGTCGGCAAAGCACAACCCCAATCCGCGTCAAAAAATCAAAAAGCATAAACTCGCACCTCGGGCGCTTTGCGGACCGGGCCGGGCGGGGTGAAATGCGTTTTTCGTATTTACTTTTGTCGGATTCCGGTTATAATGCGTCATTTCACAAAACGGCAATTATGAGTTTCATTATGGAAAAAGTAAAGATTTACGACACGACGCTGCGGGACGGGATGCAGGCCGAGGGCATCAGTTTTTCGGTTGAGGACAAGCTGCTTTTGGCCCGACGGCTCGACGAGTTCGGCATTGATTATATCGAAGGCGGGTTTCCGCTGAGCAATCCCAAGGAAGAGGAGTTTTTCCGTCGGCTTAGTGAGATTCCATTCCAGCATGCCCGCATCGCGGCGTTCGGCAGCACACGGCGGGCGAATAATCCGGTCGAACAAGACGCCGGTATCGCCGCCCTGCTGGCCTGTGATGTGCCGGTGATTACGATTGTCGGCAAGACGTGGGATATGCACGTAACCGATGTGCTGCGGTGCGGTCTGGAAGACAATATCATGCTGTGCGCCGATTCGGTGGCCTATCTGAAAAAACAGGGTCGTGAGGTCATTTTTGACGCCGAGCACTTTTTCGACGGCTACAAGAACAATCCGGACTATGCGATGAAGGTGCTGGCCGCGGCTGCTGAAGCCGGCGCCGACACGCTGGCCCTGTGCGAAACCAATGGCGGGGCGCTTCCGGATGAGGTCTATGAAATTACCCGGACGGTCTGTCAGACTTTTTCCGGTGCGACCATCGGCATCCACTGCCACAACGACTCGGACTGTGCGGTGGCCAACTCGCTGGCCGGAGTACGCGCCGGCGCCCGCCACGTTCAGGGCACGCTCAACGGTCTGGGCGAACGCACCGGAAACGCCAATCTCTGCACGATTATCCCCAACCTGTCGCTGAAAATGGGGTATGAAACCGTCGGGGACGAGAATCTGCGCAGCTTGACGGAGGTGTCGCGGTTTGCCTTCGAAATCGCCAATCTGACGCCGGTTACGCATATGCCGTATGTCGGTGAAAGCGCTTTTGCCCATAAGGGCGGACTGCACATCGATGCCATCCGCAAGAATCAGAAAACCTATGAGCATATTTCGCCCGAACTGGTGGGCAATGAACGCCGGTTTTTGATTTCGGAATTGTCCGGAGCGTCCAATGTACTGGACAAGCTCGAAAAGAAAAAAATCATCAGCGACAGAAATGTCGCCCGTGCCATTCTGCAGAAAGTTCAGGAACTGGAGAAAGAAGGCTATCAGTTCGAAATCGCCGAGGCCAGTTTCGACCTGCTCATCAAAAAACTGCTGGGCACATACAAGCCCAGTTTTGAGCTGATTAAGTATCACGTCGATATCGAACGCGCCGAGTCCGGTCGAATGATTACCGAGGCGACCGTTAAACTGTCCGTCGATGGGCGGGTTGAGCACGTCGTCAGCGAAGGCGACGGCCCGGTCAACGCCCTGGACGGGGCCTTGCGCAAGGCAATGGAGGCGTTTTATCCGAACATCAAGAGTATGAGCCTGATTGATTATAAGGTGCGCGTGGTCAATGCCCGTGCGGGTACGGCGGCGCGGGTCCGCGTGGTCATCGAAAGCCGCGACTCGCAGGATATGTGGGGAACCGTCGGGGCGTCGGAAAATATCATTGAAGCAAGCTGGCTGGCGCTGGTCGATAGCGTCGAATACAAATTGCTCAAAGACGCCGGCGCGCTCAATGAATGACGCCGCTGACCATCAAAACGACTGAAACGGAAAACCTGAAATGACGACTCGAAAACAGCCGCGACGATCTTTGTGCAATAAGAAAGACCAATAAAGCGTCTTTTTCCGTGCATCGTTGTTTTTTGAGAAAATTTAGCGTATAGTGGCATTGCATCAGGGGAATCATTTACTCTATTGCGATGCAAAAGGACATACTGTCTCGATTATGGAGGTCTGTTATGGATCGACGTCATTTTTTAGCAAGCAGTCTGGCCGCGGGAACCGCCCTTTCGACCGGTTTGGGTACAGCAGGGGCAGCGGAAAACACGTCTTCGAACACCCCTTTCAAACTCAAGTATGCCCCCGATATCGGACGATTTCGTCAGCACGCCGGAAATGATCTGATTGATGGGATTCGATTTATGCACGATCAGGGGTTTCGGGCGATTTTTGACAACGGCCTGATGGGCAAACCGGCCGATTTGCAGGAACGCATCGGCAACGCCCTGCGCGAGCGGAATATGGACATGGGGCCGTTCGTCATTTATGCGGATTTCGGCAAGGAAAGCTTTGTCCTGAATGATGCGGACATCCGCCGGGATTTGATCAATCGCGTCCGCAGCGGCATCGAAACGGCCAAGCGCACCGGCGCCAAATGGGGGCTGATGGTTCCCGGACGGTATAACCAGCGAATGGATTGGGGCTATCAGACGGCCAATGTCATTGAAAACCTGAAATACATTGCCGAGGTCTGCGAAGAATCGGGACTGGTGATTGTGTTGGAGCCGCTGAATAAACGCGATCATCCGGGTTTATTTTTAACAACGATCTCGCAAACCTATGCCATCTGCCGGGCGGTCAACCACCCCTGCTGCAAGATCGTCAACGACCTGTACCACCAGCAGATTACCGAGGGCAATCTGATCCCCAATATTGACAATGCCTGGGGTGAAATCGCCAGTTTCCACGTCGGCGACAACCCCGGACGACGAGAGCCGGGCACCGGCGAGATCAATTATCGCAATATCTTCAAACATTTGCATCAAAAAGGCTATGACGGCGTGATCTGTATGGAACACGGCATCAGCGCCGGCGGCAAAGAGGGTGAAAAAGTGCTTATTGAAGCCTATCGCAAGGCTGACGATTTCTGATGGCTTATCGGAAAATAGATAGCGTTTATTGCGGTTAAATGCGACGAAAGGATAGACCATGACAAAGCAGCCAGATACAGGCCTGACGCGACGTGGATTTGTTGCCGGTTCCTCGGCGGGTCTGGCGGCCGGTGTGGCGGGGATATTTACTTGTTCAGACGCTTTTGCACAAGAGGAGCCTATGGAACGTAAAGGACGCATCAAACAATCCGTGTGCAGGTGGTGTTTCGGCAATCAACCGCTGGATGATTTTGCAGCCTATTGCGCTTCAATTGGCATTCGATCGATTGAACTGGTTGAGCCGCACGAGTGGCCGATCCTCAAAAAACACGGCCTGATTTGTGCGATGACGCCCAGCCACGGCATTACTCGCGGCCTGAACCGAAAAGAAAACCACGAGCAGTGTCTGGCGCAAATTCGCGCGAGCATTGAAAAAACAGCCGAGGCGGGTTTTCCCAATGTTATCTGTTTTTCGGGCAATCGCGCCGGAATGGACGACGATGAAGGGATGAAAAACTGCGAAATCGCCATTAAACAGATCGTCGGGTTTGCCGAGCAGAAAAAGGTCACCGTTTGTATGGAACTGCTCAACTCCAAGCGCAACCATGCGGACTATATGTGCGACCGCACGCACTGGGGCGGCGAACTGGTGCGGCGCGTCGGCTCGCCCAACTTTCAACTGCTGTATGACATCTATCATATGCAGGTGCAGGAAGGCGACGTGATTGCGACGATTCGCGAATACAAAGACTGCATCGGCCATTATCACACTGCCGGCGTGCCCGGACGCAACGAAATCGACCAGACGCAGGAACTGTACTATCCGGCGATTATGCGGGCCATTGCGGAGACCGGCTTTGACGGCTATGTGGGGCAGGAATTTGTCCCACGGCGCGATCCACTCGCGTCGCTGGCCGAGGCGGTTAAACTATGCGACGTATAGGGATAGAGGTCAAAAGACGGAAGTCAGAGAATAACGATCAGCAATCGGTTTTCAGGAGAACACACAGGATGAGGCGAATATTGACGGGTATGGGGTGTTTGGCGGCGGCACTGGTGATGGGCGGTTGTACGCAGCGCGTCGCCCTGTTTAACGGAGAAAATCTGGATGGATGGAAAACGTATGTGCAGGACGATGCCGCCGAACCGGAGGCGGTCTGGTCGGTTCACGACGGCGTGCTGCACTGCAAGGGCACGCCGACGGGCTATATTCGCACGGTCGAATCCTACAGCGATTACATTCTTGAGCTGGAATGGCGCTGGCCCGAAGAGCCGACCAACAGCGGCGTTTTGCTGCATACCATCGGCGAGGATAAGATTTGGCCGCAGTGCATCGAAGCGCAGCTCAAACACCAAAACGCCGGCGATTTGGTAACGATTCAGCCCGGCTCGATCATCACCGTCAACGGCGTGCGCTATCAGCCGGAAGGCGAGAGCATCTTCAAGATCGTGCCGAAAAAGGACTCGTCCAGCGAGAATCCTGTCGGACAATGGAATCACTATAAAATTGTCTGTAAAGGCGAAACCATTGATCTGTATGTCAACGGTGTGCATCAAAACCGGGCGTTTAATGTATGGCCGTCGGCCGGGGCGATTTGTCTTCAATCGGAAGGCTCGCCGATTGAGTTTCGCAATATCGTGCTGACCCCGTTACGGTGAAACAGGTCGTATGACCGGAGCGCCAACATTCAATTTGATTGCCAGGAGAATCGCTGATGGCTAATATTTTTGGAAGGCCCCTGTCACGAAGAGAGTTTGTCAAAGGAGCCGCCACGGCTTCGGCCGCTTCGGTGCTGCTTAGGCCTGAAGCGGTTTTCGCAGCCGGCTCGGAAACCCTTAATATTGCGCTGATTGGTTGCGGTGGGCGTGGAGCCGGCGCGGTGGAAGACTGCTTCCGGGCCGATCCGAATGTCCGTCTGGTTGCGATGGCTGACTTGTTCGAGGATCGACTTGGCCAGACACTCAATTGGCTTAGAGAACGACACGACGCCACTCGCATCAAGGTCACCCCTGAAACGTGTTTTGTCGGCTTTGACGCCTACCACAAAGTGTGTGCAATGCGTGAGGTGGACATTGTGCTTGACGCCTCGCCGCCGCACTTTCGTCCGATCCACCTCAAGGCTGCCATCGAGGCCGGTAAACACAGCTTTATTGAGAAACCGGCAGCGGTCGATCCGGCCGGCGTTCGGTCGGTCATTGAAACGGCCGAACTGGCCGCACAAAAAGGGCTGTCCATCGTTGCCGGCACCCAGCGCCGCCATCAGAATCTTTATCTGGACGTCGTCAAACGCCTGCAGGACGGTCAGATCGGCGAGATTCTCTCGGCCAACTGCTATTGGTGCGGCGCCGATATGCTGGGTTACTGGAAATGGTACGACCGAGAGGACATGGACGACATTCAGTTTCAGTGCCGAAACTGGCCGTGGTTCACATGGACCAGCGGCGACCACATTGTTGAACAGCATGTCCACAATATCGATGTCGTCAACTGGGTACTGGACGCGCATCCCATCTCGGCCATGGCCCTCGGAGGGCGGCAGGCGCGCACGCTGGGCAACATCTACGATCATTTCACCGTCGAGTTTGAGTATCCCGGCAATCGGCGGGTAACCAGTATGTCGCGCCAGATTAACGGCTGTGCCGACCGCATCGGCGAGTTTTTCCGCGGCTCGGACGGTACTGCGATTTTGAGTATGGAATCCGGCGTGCTGGACGGAAAACGCCCCTACCGTTTCCAGGGGCAGGGCAATGACCCGATGGTTCAGGAACACAAAGATTTGATCGAGGCGATTCGCAGCGGCTCGCCTGTCAATCACGCCAAACGTATCGCCGAGAGCACGATGACCGCCATCATTGGACGTATGAGCGCCTACACGGGCCGTGCGATTCGATGGGATTGGGCAATGCGTGCCTCGACGTTGGATTATACCTTGCCTTCCTACACCTTCGGCGACAGACCCGCCGAACCGGTGGCTATACCAGGTAAAACTGTCCTAATATAACTTGAGTTGACTTTAAAGGAGTCCACAATGAAAACCACTTTCAATCGACGAGATTTCGTCAAAGGCGCAGCGGTCCTGTCGGCTTCGCCGCTGCTGGTCAATCCCGCCGCGGTATTTTCCGCCGGACCGGAAACCATCAAGATCGGTGTTATCGGCTGCGGCGGACGCGGTCAGGGCGCATTGAACGACTGTCTTAGAGCCGCCCAGCACCTGAACCTGAACACAGAAATTGTCGCGCTGGGTGATTTCTTTATGGGTCGGGCTGCCGACGCCGCCAGGAAGCACAATGTCCCTCGGGAGCGCTGCTTCGACGGCGCCGACGCTTACAAAAAAGTGATCGCCTCCGATGCGAACGTGGTGTTGCTGGTGACGCCGCCGAACTTTCGGCCGCTGCATTTTGACGCCGCGATCAAAGCGGGCAAACACGTCTTTATGGAAAAACCGGTCGCCGTGGATCCACCCGGCGCCCGAATGATTATGGAAACGGGCAAACTGGCGGCACAGAAGAAACTGGCCGTGGCGGCCGGTACGCAGCGCCGCCATCAGGCGGCCTATCGTCAGACCGCCTGGGCCGTGGCCAACGGCGCGATCGGCAGACTGACCAGCGGCAAGGTCTGGTGGTGCGGCGGAGCGCTTTGGTTCAACCGGCGTCAAGAGGGTGAATCGGATGCTTCGTATATGGTGCGCAACTGGGTCAGCTTTACCGAAATGTCAGGCGATCACATCGTCGAACAGCACGTCCACAATATTGATGTCGCCAATTGGTACATCGGCCGACATCCGGAAGCGGCGCTGGGGTTCGGCGGACGGGCGCGACGTCAGACGGGCAATCAATTCGATTTCTTCAGCATCGATTTTGATTACGGCCAGGATGTGCACATTCACAGTATGTGTCGGCAGGTCAACGGCTGCTACAACCGCGTTTCGGAATTCTTTGTCGGTACCGAAGGGTCAACCTGGGGATCCGGGCCGGGACGTGAAGGATACAAAAAAGAAATCCAATTGCCTGAATTTGAAGAACACGGCGGCCCCTATGTGCAGGAACATATCAACATGCTGGACAGCATCGTGAAGGGTCAGCCGCTGAACGAGACGCAGAACGTCGCCGAATCGACGATGGCCGGGATTATGGGGCGAATCAGCGCCTATTCGGGGCAAATGGTTCGCTGGCGTGAATTGATGGATGAAAACGCCGGCTCACCGTGGTACAATCTTGTCCTGACGCCGACGGCCGAAGACTTTGAAAAAGGTACGGTTACCGCTCCGCCGGACGATGTCGTTGCCGTGCCCGGCAAGGCTTAATCACGACGGGTCGAAACGACAACATGAGATAAAAACGCTGCGCGCCGCTCGAAGCGGTGCGCAGCGTTTGTTTTGTCGATTCGCTCGGCGCAAGGCCGAATATCAGTTGCCCTGAAGCCGTTGCAGAATGGTAAGATAAGCATCCAACCGGTTTCCCGGTCCGTTATCAAAAGCGGCATCCGGCTGCCAGATGTCCGGGTCAAAAACATAGTCTCCGCTGTCGGTTACAAATGCAGCGTGGCCGTCGGGATAGACCGCCGTCACTCCCAGAGGCGGTTGGGAGAGATTATTGCCCCGCCGATGGGGGATGACTTTCCAGTGCTGAAGATTATCGACCAGAAACGGCCTGTGGCTGCCGATACGATTCAGGCGTGTTTGGTCGTATGTCCAGTAATTGTACGAGGTACGCACAAACAAATGCCCTGACATGCCGGGAATTTGCGGGAAGAAAGACCCCCACTGTCTGGTTCCATTATCGGTATAAAAATCGTAATAATACGGGATGGGATAATCTGACGTTCGCGGCTGGGAGGGGCAGTAAAAAATGCCCGGATCGCCGATCAGACCGAAATCATAAAGCGCCGCCAGATGCATCGGACGCGGGGTGGAGGCGCTGGGAATCATATTATTCGGACTGTATGCAATCACACTATGCCAAGCCAGCGGATTATTCGGATTGCCCTGGTCGTTGGTGATCTCAATGAGTCTGCCGTCATTATTCTGGGCATAGGTAATCAGCCCGATAGCAGTCTGGCGACTGTTGCTGCCGCAGATGACGCGCTGGGCGTGCTCTTTGGCCTTGCGCATCGCAGGGGTAACAATGGACAACAACAAGGCAATAATGGCAATCACGACAAGAAGCTCGATGAGGGTAAATGCCCTGGCAAGCCGATTGTGCATAATATTACTCCTGAATTCGTTTGTTAATGTTTTCTGCTGATATAGGCTAAGAACCTATCACAAATAAAATTAACCCCAAAAACAATGGTGGTCGCTCATTTTAATAAATGTTCTGGATTTTTATAGCTCTTTGATAGTATTTTCCCGATAAACATAAAATATGACGAAAAAAAATAGAAGTTAAAGATGTCTATTATACACACAATATTTTAATTAGGTACTGACCTGAAATATCTTGTTTTGGGTGCTGTTGTTTTTACATTCGTTTTTTTCGTCGCCGCGGACCGGGTCAAGAATCCAAAGGGTTCCTTGACGTTTAAGGCGTTTTTTACGATAATCAAATGTTTATGGCAAAAAAAATTGCAATATTGGGTTCCACGGGGTCTATCGGCCGCAACGCCCTTGAGGTGATTTCCGCGTTGGAACCGGCCTTTGAAGTCGTAGCGATGTCGGCTCACCATCGCGTCGATCTGTTCTGTGAACAGATTGAGGCGGTCCGTCCTCCCGTGGCGGCAATGACCGATCCGCAGGCGGCGCAGGCCTGTCGAAAGCGGCTGGGCAACTGCGGATGCGAGATTTTGGCCGGGCCGGACAGTTTAGTTGAAATCGCCTCATTGGACGAGGTGGATATCGTGGTGTGCGCGGTGGTCGGAGCGGCCGGACTTCCGGCGGCGCTGGCCGCGGCTCAGGCCGGCAAGACGCTGGCGATTGCCAATAAGGAACCGCTGGTGATTGCCGGGGAACTTTTGACCCGGACGGCACGGCAACACGGAGCGACGATTTTGCCGGTGGACAGCGAACATTCGGCGGTATTTCAGTCGATGCAGTCAGGCTGTTCGGCCGAGGTCGATAAGGTGATTTTGACCGCATCGGGCGGGCCGTTTCGCAACAAAACCGCCGAGCAGATGCGGCGGGCGACCATCCGTGAGGCTCTGAAGCACCCGACCTGGACGATGGGGCCGAAGATTACGGTGGACTCGGCCTCGATGATGAACAAGGCGCTGGAAGTGATTGAGGCGGTCTGGCTGTTCGGACTGCCGGTGGACAAGATTGACGTGCTGATTCATCCTGAATCGGTGGTGCATTCGATGGTGGAGTTTGTCGATGGCTCCGTTATCGCTCAGCTCGGCACCCCCGATATGAAATTGCCGATTCAGTACGCCCTGACCTATCCGAAACGTGTCCGAGGCGTATGCGATCGGCTTCGGCTGGATCGTCTGGGCAAGCTGACGTTTGAGCCGCCGGATTTGGGTAAATTTCGCGCGTTGACGCTGGGTTTTGAGGCGGCGCGGAGCGGCGGTTCGGCGCCGGTGGTATTTAATGCGGCCAATGAAGTGGCGGTGGAAGCGTTCCTGGCCGGACGCATTCCATTCGGGGCGATCGTGGATTCGATTGAACAGTGTCTGGAGGCACACACGAACCAAAGCCATTTGTTGTCGCTTGAGGAATTGATGGCGACAGACGCCTGGGCCAGACAGTACACGGCGCAGCATCTGTCCGCTTCGTTCAAGACCGTGATTCAGAAATAACCGTCTTTTGTTAAGACATCATTTGTTTTGAGGATTGATATGACCGAAGAAAAAAATACAACGCCGCACTCAACCGAACCCCGGCAGGACGCGCAGAAACACAATGAACAAAGCGAGATGAAAGAATCCAATCCATTTATTCAATTGGGGATATTCGCGGCTGTGGTGGTCGCCTTGATCGTGTTTGCCTTCGTGAAGCCCAGCGCCGCACGCTCCGTGCTGCTGGTGGCACTGGGGTTCGGCGGCGTGGTGATGGTTCACGAGCTGGGTCATTTTCTCGTGGCCAAACTGGGCGGCATCAAAGTGGAAGCGTTTTCGATTGGTTTTCCGCCGGTTTTTCTCGGCATTCGCAAGCTGAAAAAGGGCTTTCGCGTGCGTTTTCTGCCCCGTATCGGCCAGCATCAACAACTTGAGGAAGGCGACAGCGAAACCGAATATCAAATCGGCCTGGTGCCGCTGGGCGGATATGTCAAGATGCTCGGCCAGTCGGACTCCGGTCCGACTGAACAGACGGACGATCCGCGGTCGTTTCAGAACCGCCCCACGTGGATTCGGATCGCGGTCGTGGCCGCGGGCGTGACCTTCAACGCCATTGCCGCCATTCTATTGTTTATGGCGTTGTTTTCGCGCGGCATTGATCTGATTCCGGCGGTCGTCGGCGAGGTGATACCCAATTCCCCGGCCTATGAAGCGGGCTTGCGTCCGGGCGATGAGATTGTGGAGGTCAACGGCGAACGATTTGTTGATTATGAGTCGCTGCTGCTGGCGCCGGTGCTGTCGGGCAAAGGGCGTCCGATCTCACTGGTGGTGCGTCGCGAAGGCGGACGCGAAGACACGATTCGCGTTGTGGCCGAGGAGCCGGCTGTCTCGGCCGGCGAAATGGCCGGGATGCGCACCATCGGGATTTCGTCGGCGCATACGCTGATGATCTCTCCGAAAATCGCCGATAAACCTAAAGAAGTCAAGATGCTGTACGAGCTGACCGGTTTGCGTCCGGGCGATGAAATCAAGGCCGTCAACAATCAGACCGTCAGGACCCCGTGGGAATTCAACGAACGTGTCCGCGAGACGCTGGCGCCGACGGCAGCGCTGACGGTGTCGCGTTCCTGGCCGGCCGATAGTCCGCGAACGCTGGAGACCGTCTCGCTGCCGGTGCGCATCAATCCGGTCGTTCCGAATTTTCGGGAAGAATTTGACCTGGCGCATATTTTTGGTTTGCGGCCCTGTCTGAGAGTCGCGTCCGTGTCGGAACAGCCTCAGGTGCTGGGCCTGTTTCGGCGGCTGATTGAGGGTTTCAAGAGCCTGTTTCGAGCCGACGCGCCGGATGACGACAATCAAACCAACGGAAAACTGGCTGCCGGCGATATCCTGATTCGTGTGGCGGATATTGATTATCCCGACTTTCAGAATATTCGTGAGACGACGACAGCCCACAAAGGTAAAGACCTGCCGCTGACCGTGCTGCGTCCCGATGCACAGGGGCGATTACAGAAAGTGGAGTTGACGGTTCGGCCGTACGAAGTGCCGCGCAGCGACCGGGTGACCATTGGTTTTATTCCGGAACTGGCCATGGAACAGCCGATTGTCGCCCATGTGATTGAAGAAGGCTCCGGCTCCGTACAGCCGCAGTTGCCGCCCGGCGCAAAAATTGTCGCGGTGGACGGCCTGCCGGTAGAAACTTTTTATGACGTGGCGAACCTCTTGAAAGAAAGGCGAGGTCAGCGCATTCCCATCGACTTTATCGACGCGCAGGGGCGCGCCGGCGGAACGGGGATGGTGGCGCCCGAACGCGGGGCCGTCCATGCGCAGGCGCAGCTGGATACAAAACTGGCGGCGCTGCCGTTTGAAGACTACCGCGTGACCTTTAAGTCCGACAATGCCTTTCAGGCCGTGGGGATGGGCGTCAAGAAAGTGCGTCAGTTCATCGTTCGCACCCTGATGACGCTCTATCGGCTGATTAAGCAGGAAGTGCCCACGACCTCGCTGATGGGGCCGGTCGGCATTATTACCGTCAGTTATACGATTGCCGATTCATCGCTGATTCATTATCTGTATTTTCTGGGTCTGCTCAGCTCGATTTTGGCGGTGATGAATCTGCTGCCGCTGCCGGTGCTGGACGGCGGGGTGATCGTGATGCTGACGATTGAAAAGATCATCGGTCGTCCGATCAACGAAAAGGTGCAGGCGGCCATTACGTATGCCGGGCTTGCGTTGATTCTGGCGCTGATGCTGCTGGTGACCTACAACGACATACTGCGCATTCTGTTTGGATAGCGATGGAGATCAGCGTGATTATCCCGGCCTGGAATGCCGAACGGCATATCGGCCGCGCGATTCGCAGCGTGCTTGCCCAGACGCGGCCGGCCGAGGAGATCATCGTCGTCGATGACGGTTCGACCGACGGCACGGCCGAGGCGGTGCGGACGTTCGGCGAGGCGGTGCGGCTGATTGCCCAGCCCAACGCCGGCGTCAGCGTCGCACGCAATGCCGGGATCGCCGCGGCAAGAGGACAATGGATTGCGTTTCTTGACGCCGACGATGAGTGGCTGCCCGATAAGCTCCGGCTTCAGGCGGACGGCCATCATCGCTATCCTCATCTGAAGTGGTCGTTTACCCGTCTGGCTTTGGCGCATCCGCAATGGAAGACGCATCGTTTGGCGCATCCGGAATGCCAAGACGCCTGTCGGGTGTTTGAGGATTATCTGGCCGCCTATTGCAGGGGTTTTTTTATCTCGACGATTACGGTGCTGATTCATCGTTCGGTGTTTGATGCAGTCGGCGGATTTGAGCCGGGAATGCGGCGGGCGCAGGACAACGACCTGTGGTTTCGCATCGCCTATCAGTTTCCGCAGGTCGGGTATGTGCCGCGGTCGCTGGCGGTGTATCATCTGGATACGCCCGACAGTTCCACAAAAGTCAACGACCGGGTGGATTATATGATTGAGCTGGTTGAACGGCATCGGACATTGGCTCAACACCATCATCGCAGCGACGCCTTTGCGGCCTGTGCGGCGCATATGCTCCAGATCTGGATTCGCGACCTGATCCGGCAAGACAGAACCGACGACGCCCATGTGCTGCTGGAACGTTATCATCAGCAGTTACCGAAACGGTTTTGTCGGGAAGCGGCCCTGCGGCTGCGGCTGCCGCGTTCGTTACGCCGTTTGGTGGATATCTATCTCACGATGAAAAACGCATTGCGGGGCAAACGATGAAGATTCTCTATGTCACCAAAGCCCTGATCGCACCGCCTTATGCCGGGTGTATGCAGCGAACCGTCCATATCGCGCGTCAGCTTAAGCCATGCGGCCAGGTAACGATGCTGGCGATCAACCGGCGGTTCGATTCGGATTCGGTCAACGTATGCCGGCAGGAGTTCTCCCGCTTTGATCAAATTCTTTTGAGGTCTTATACCGATTTTCCGAAACGCCGGGGCGAACTGCTCCGCAAGTTTCATATGCACTGGCCGACGCTTTGCGGGATTCGTGCTGACCGGCAGGGGCAGGCCTTGTTTGAAACCCTGGCGGCGCAGCATGATGTGATATGGTTTCACACGCTGGGTGCGGCCCAGCCGTTTTCATTGCCACGAACCACACCTATGGTTATGGATCTGGACGACCTGAATCACTGCAAATATGAACAGAGCGCCCGGATTCAGACGACGCTGCGTTTTCGGCTGTCCGCCCACGTCCAGTCGTACAAATGGAAGCGGCTGGAACGTGAGGCCCTGAAGCGATACGCGGCGGTGGTCGTGTGCAGTGAGCAGGACAAACAACTGCTCGGCGGCGACGACAAAATCTTTGTCGTGCCCAACGGATTTACGTTGCCCGCCGAAAAACCGACCTGCGGACCGCCCGACCCCCTGCGTTTGGGATTTATCAGCCATCTGGCCTATGGGCCAAATCGCGACGGTCTGATTTGGTTCCGTGATCGGATATGGCCTTTGATTCGTCGGGAAAAACCGAATATGTGCCTGCGCATTGTGGGGCGCATCCCGTCAGACAATGATCTTATCCGTGCAGAGGGGTTTGAATATCTGGGGTATATTGACGACCCGACTGAAGAAATCCAGCGCTGGTCGGCTATGATTGTACCGATTCCTTACGGCGGAGGAACACGAATCAAAATACTGGACGCTTTTAGCAAGTGCTGTCCGGTCGTGGCCACTTCCATCGGCGCTTACGGTATTCAGGGTGAGCATGGGCGGCATTTTCTGCTGGCCGATGAGCCGCAGAAGTTTGCCGATTATTGCCTGATGTTGTCGAGTCAGCCTGAGCGGGGATGTCAACTGGCCGATGAAGCCTGGGCGCTGTTTTGTGAAAAATACACGTGGGACAAGATCGGCCGTTCCATTATCGCGGCGGCAGAGACTGTCGCCAAAACGCCTTCGACAGACGTTACGGGCAAGCCATAAAATAGTAGTTTTGACCTGTATCGAATTGCCGGCAAAAGGCCCGCCGCGTCAGCGGTTTTTTCTTCAGAAGCCAATCATTCATCAGAAAAATACGCAAATTACACGTGTGGTTCAACAAATCATACACATCTTCGGGGCGGATACCGTAACAATCAGCCGCCCCTTTGCCGTGTTCAAAAACAACGACAGGTTTATTCCGCTTGAGACACTCAATAGCGCCTTTGAGCACCAGATACTCGGCCCCCTCGACGTCAATTTTAATGAAATCAATAGTGTCAATCGGTTCAGACGCAAGAATCTTGTCCAGCGTCTGGGTTTGGACTTGAATCTGGCAGTCTTTTTCGTTCGGATGATCATAATGTCGTTTTTTCAGGCCGCTATAGGAAGGATTACTGAGAACATAGTTAAACGAGCAAGTCCCCGTTGTGTCGCTAAGAGCGAATGGATAAATCGAAACCTGCGGACACGAAAATTGTTCTTTAATCTGTTCGTATAATTCAGGCAACGGCTCAAACGCCAGAAAACGTCCATTCGGCGACATTCGAATCATCTGTTCCAATACCAACCCCCTGTTACATCCAACATCGACGCACACCGAATCCGGCCTTAAAACCCACTGCATTACAAGTTCTGTAAGCCTGTTATAATAAGCGTTTTTTGAAATATTCCCAACTTTCACCAAAAAAGAAAGCCAACGCGTTTGGCCAAAAAATCCAATACCACAGCGTGCAATTATTTGTTTGACTCTTTTCATCCTGCATCCTCTTTGTTTAATTGAGACTTTGCAGAGACTGTTTTTATCCGAGTGACGAGGTTTTTTCAACACAAATAACTATCGGCTGTATGTGTCCAGTAAGTCCCGTTTTTTTGGTTTGTTTTCCGCTTTGATTCATTATAATTATTACTCTATGGCAAATCCTGCATCTGACAACCGGTTTAACATCAGTGCCGTGATTCCGGCGTATAACAGCGCCGCTCATATTGGGCGGGCGATTGACAGTGTGCTGGCTCAAACGCGGCCGCCGGAGGAGATTATTGTGGTCGATGACGGCTCGACTGACGATACGGCCCGGATTGT
>OMKS01001900.1_pt1 | contig 18015 bp, 15 predicted proteins | sample 1674721 | NCBI WGS metagenome assembly OMKS01 (sample SAMN06264996, study PRJEB25208) | sediment metagenome | isolation source: hot spring sediment | place: USA: California | collected 2014-09-02
AATTAATATTTAAAAGTTCTATTATTGAGATTCCGGCATTCCGCTTCGCTCCAGCCGGAATGACAGGTGAACTATTATAAAAATTTATTATTCGAAAAAATCCAATCAATCTATTATTGAAACCGTTAAAAATTATCACTAGTAAAACCATCATAAAACAAAAGCCCGGCCATTACAGCCGGGCTTTTCTGTTATTCAATCCTGTTATCCCGGTAAAATATTTTGGACTTGATGTGATTAGGGAATATTCGGATTGGTATCGCGCTCATAAGACGGAATCGGGAAGAACGGTGGATCATTTTTAATAATCGAGGTCAATCCGAAATGGCGGCAATCAGCCATTCTGCGTCCCTCAAAGAAAAATTCAACCCTTCGCTCGTGAATGATCCAATTTTTGACTTCATTGGCGTCATTGCTGGCCGGACGTGCTTCCAGCGGCGCGCCGGTGGTATCATCCAACGCAGCGGCTCGAACATTATTGATATGCCCGATGGCACCGGTCAAATCACCAGCTTGATGCTTGGCTTCGGCTTTAATCAGTTCCATTTCCTGCCAGCCCACCAGTCGAATTGGCGCGCTGAATGAGGTATATTTGAATTGTGTCCACCATTCCCGGTTACCGTCGCCACCAATTCCAGCATAGACGCATCGAATTCGTGAATCATTAGTCTGGGCATACAGCTCCCGGATTTCCGCTGAAACACTGGATTCGTTTCGGGTGATATTTGCCCAAAAGGAATAATTCCTTTCGCGATCCGAGTTGTCAGAAAAAATGGCATCAAACCGATAACCGTCGGGCACCATATTGGCATCAGCAACCGCATCATTGAGTTTGTTCATGTTGTGGTAGGCTCGTGCACGACCGGCATGGGCAGCATTCACCCAATCCCCTGCTCCGGCTGCATTTCCCACTGTAATGGCTTCGGTAAAGCGATCCACCGCGCGCTGGTAAACATCGTTCTGGGAAACCAGTGGTCCTCCGTCAAACGGTACATCACCGAATAAATCAGCCAGCACCAAATGAGCAAAACCCGAGTAAACCAAGATCTGCGCTAAGTGTGGAGATTTATTAGCATCCGCGCCCAGGATTTCTTTAATCCGTCTGGCGCCATCATCGGCAACCCAACGCGCACGTGAACACGACTGCCACAGGTTATTTAATGTAATATTTTGTATGTCAATCGGTTGAGCCGGATCATCTACTTCACGCCAGGTAGGATATGAACCGACATGCTGCAATTCATCGGTAATAATACCGGAAAATGTCACCACAGATCCCAGGGTATTACCTATCGCTTGTGAAAGATCGCCGCCGGCGCCAGCGACGATTGCAGGAATAGCCGTTTCGAGATTTAAATCTTCCTCGACAATGCTTCCGGGGTTTTCAACATCAAAGATGCCGCAACCGGAAACACACAGCGACAAAGTAATTGCTAATGAAAATAGCACATACCACAAGCGTCGCCGTATCGGATTTATGAAATTACTTCTACTCATTATAATTTCCTCCAGTTTAAGTATCATTTAAAATCTTCGACATTTACCTTACTAAGCGAATTTTAGAGCTCCATACCGAATGTAAGGATAAACCGCCGAGCTTGTGGAACGGTTAAGAAATCCTGGCCCATACTCAGGTTTTGCTGACCGTCGAAATTGACTTCCGGATCCAACCCAGAGTATTTCGTAAAAATTGCTACATTACGAACGGCAAAGGTTAAATTTGCAGTACGTCCGCCCAGATATTGTCGCCAGGCTCGGGGAATCCTATAACTAATCGCGATTTCCCGTATCTTGAACCAGTCGGCATCTTCGACATAATTAGAAGCATAGGATGGATTCTTGTATTGATACTCTTCCTGAAGTTTGACGCGTTCTGCACCGGTTAAATTTGGATCAGCCAGTTTCTCCCGCAGTTCTCGCATCGGCAAATATGTATTATAAGATGGGTAAGACATAAAACGTTGGGTGTTATTATAAACGACATGTCCGGTTGCCCAATCTGCCAGTGCATAGACTCGCAAATTTCGATATAGTGTCAGGTTTACCGAGAAAGAACCCCAAAATTCTGGCATTGTCTGTCCCAGAAATTCCTCATCGTCTGAAAGTTGGGCTGAGCCAAAACCTGCTGCTTCATCGGTCGTTACACCGATCACTTTTTGTCCGAAAAAGGAGCTGATGGGATAGCCCTCTTTTACTTTACCGATGCTGCCCAGACCGAACGGCAGATCAGCAGTGCCACCCATATCCGTTACTTCATTATCAACCTTTGAAAAACTGAGATTAAAAACAGTTTCAAAATCATGAGTTCGGATAGGAATTGCCCGAAACAGCACTTCAAAACCTTTATTTTTTACTTCACCGACATTATCCAATTGCAGGGATAAGAAACCTTGTGAAGGCGGATAACGGCGCATCAATAAAGCATCTTTGGTGGTTTGGTCGAAATAGGTGAATTCAAATCCGTAACGGTCGTCAAAAAAACCGACGTCAAATCCAAATTCCATTTCATGGCTTTTTTCTGGTTTTAAATTTTCCTGACCAAGATTGCCCGGAGTAACCGCTGGAATACCAGCCAACGCCGCGATCGGACTCCAGGTTCGTTCCGCGTCGAAAGCGCCGGGTTGCTTACCGGCAGTACCATAAGCGACCCGCAATTTCATATTATTCCAGGTGGGCCAAAAATTTTCTTCGCTGATGATGTATGAAAGCCCAACTTTGGGATAATATTCTAAACCGAATTCCTCACCAAAAGCGCTGTTACCATCGGCTCTCATTCCGGCAGTGAGATAGGCTCTTTCTTTCCATCCCAATTGACCCTGGAAGAAATAGCCGGCATTTACAACTTTTTGACGATATTCCCAGCCGTCAGTTGATGCAGCCGCGCTAACGGTTTCCAGACCAGGTGCGGGAAAATCATCACCGCGAGCGGTTGCAGTATATTCAGTGTCAAAAAATCCCTGAAAACCGCCTAAAATCTGTCCTGAAAACTGTTCGGATAGCTTTTGAGTATAAGCGCTAACATAATCAAGCGTGATTCGGGTGTTTGTACGACGGTGGTTGTATTTTCGACCGTCCGGATACATGGGAAAACCAACTCGCCATGGGAAAAGCTGGGTATCTTCTTCGTTGACGACATCGATTCCTCCAGTTAACCGGTGGGTCCAGGTTCCGATCGGTCGATAATGCATCGTGAAACTACCTGTAAAGCGATGCACCATTTGTTCCGACTTGAGCTTTTCGGAAACATCAAGAGCAGTAAAAGCCTCTCCCCAGGGTCTGCCCGGTCTTGCATTGTACAGATTTGCGAGATAGGCATTTCCCATCAATCCGAAAATATTGTTATCGTTATTCGGGCGACGCAGATAGTTATTCACATAACCAGTTCTCGCTTCAAGTTTTAATCGTTCGGTGACGCTCGCATCTAAATTTGCCCGGAAGTTGACACGGCGATAGTGATTCGAGGGCAACGATCCTAATTCATTCTCATATCGTCCCGATACGTAATATGTCGTAATATCACTGCCACCGCGGATAGATCCTTCCCATGCTTCGTAAGGCGCAGTGCGAACAAGAGAGTTGGCAGGGTCTGAACCAACCTTCAGGTTAGGATATTCTTGTGCAATGTTGACGTTGGGATATTTCCGTCCCAGACTATCCAACAGTGATTGGGTGACTTTTAGTTGTCCGTAGTCAAATTCCGGTAAACGAATCCAACCGCGTTGATGCTGCAATATAAAACGAGGGGCACCTCTGGTTCCCTGTTTAGTAAAAATCTGGATCACGCCGCTGGAAGCTTCAGTTCCATAAAGTGTTGTAGCGGAAGCGCCTTTGATTACCTCAACTCGATCGATGTCACTGGGAGAAATATCATTTATTCGCGAAGGGCGTTGTCCGCCGGTAGTGAAAAACGTTTCGCCCTGGTAGTTATCAACCCGGACACCATCGATGTAGATGACAGGTTCATTGCTCATGGAAACACTGGTCATTCCACGAACCCGTAACGAGGCGCCAGAACCGGCTTGGCCGGAACTTGGTAGCGAAACCAAACCTGGTGTACGCCCCTGAAGAATCTCGGACAGACTGCTTACGGGTACATCACCCAATTCTCGCACACTCACCGTGGAAATTGTATTACCCAGAGCTCGTCGTTCTGTCTCAACTGCTGTTCCAGTGACAACAATCTCATCCATTGTTATCGCCGTAACCGAAAGCCCAAAATCCACAGTAACTGTAGCATCGACAGGAACCTCTACTTCTTTGGTTTGAGAGCGAAATCCGATAAAACGGGCTTGAAGAGAATAGGTTCCCGGCGGGACTTTGCTAATGACGTATCGACCGTTGTAGTCTGTAATGGATCCCTTTGTGGTACCCACAATAAGAACCTGGGCATAGGGAATTGGTTCTTCTTTTACAGCATCAATAACAGAGCCCCTGATTTCACCGCGTACTTGCGCCAGGCCTTTCGGAACAATGAAAATTGCCAGACACAACATCGATAACAAGAACACTGTTGTTTTGGTTAAAAAACCCTTTGTTCTCATCTGTTCCTCCTCATAAATGTGTTTAGTGTTTGACAGGGATAAAATTCCCTACAATTTAAAAAATAACATAAATCTTTATCCCATTCCATCCCCCCTTTCAGTTATTTGGTTAAAAATAATTAGTAGTTTTAAATTATTAAGGTAAGTTTTTATCATCGCCACAAGCCTCCAGAAAAAAAAATACAATAAATAATCTGATTAGCTCTGGTTACAATGCAATAGCAGAATGAATTATCTTTCAATAATTGTAGAATTTCAAGTCGTGGTATAAAGATAATAATTAATTTTAACATTGTCAAGAAAAAACGCATTTTTGCAACATTTTTTTTGTTTGGCAGCTATCGTAATAATGGATTGTTTCACAATAAATTCAAATTATATATCAATATATTTTTTTATTTCTAAATTTTGAAGTAATTCACCACAAGTAGATCGGGCTTTTTCTCCTTCTTAATGTTCCCTGACGAAATGTCGATGAATCAAAACTACATTTCTACCAATGAAATAATGGCAAATGAATCTCATCGACAATGCATCATATAAGCTTCGACAGTGTTGATGTTGGTAATCACACCGGAATCAGGGACATCAACATAACTCGTTTCATCAAGATGTTGATGAAGAACCTGACGCGGGCTTTGGGATAGCGGAGCTGTCATCAACTCACCGTAGAGCTGCTGCGGAACAATCATCGGATGGCCTGCTTTGCCATGATAGCTGGGTTTGATGATATTTGAGGATAATTTTTCAAAATGTTGATATAGTATTCGAAAGGTTTGTGGGGAGACAAGCGGAAAATCAACCGGACATAAAAAAAAGCCGCTGCTGCTAGCTTGAATTAGTTTGAGACCTATTTTGAGGGAAGAGAACATGCCCTGAGATGGATTGTTGTTTATGGCAAGCCTGAGTCCCGGGGTTAATTTTTTAATTTTGTCATGCAATTCTGCATTAGTGACCAAAATGATGGAATGAACCGCTATCCCTTTCAGATTGTCCACGATTATTTCAGTGAAAGTTTTATCATGAAAATTCAACAGTGGTTTCGCACCAAGGGATTTAACTCGCCTGCCATAGCCGCCAGCCAAAATGATCGCAGCGACGTCGCTGTGTTCGTTATTCATTTTTTTCGTTTTGGCGGTTGGTCTTTATAGGAAACATCAAAAAACACGTCTTTTTCTTTGAGCCCGCCCCAGGAATCTTTACACAATGTGATATCCAGGGTTGTTTTTTTATCGGGGAACACCAGCACTTGTTCTTTGGTCCTGAGATTAAATTTTTTAATTTTCCAGCCGGTGGAGGCATAATACTTCCCACTGATTTCGTAAATGCCCGGTTGCAACTTGAGCTGGTATAAATAATTTCTTTTGATGTTGGTAATTTCGCTCTCAGGCTCAATTTTAAAACCGTTGATAAAAAGCTCAACATAATTTCTGTAACTGCTGCTCAGGTCAGCCACATTGTTGATTCTGACGATTAGGTTGGGAAGCTGATCGGTTAAGGCATGTTGCGGCAACGGCGCTGCCGGAGAAATCTCCCAAAAGGCTTCATCGGTGGTAATCGTCCGATGTCCGGCGCAACCGGATACGATTAAAAAACCGATGGCTAAAATTAGCGCGAGCTGATTCGTTCTCATAATTTTTCCCCAAAATTTTTAAATTGGTGAATTCGGTTAATATTGACCAGAATTTGTTGATGTCGGCGCTGACAGTTTGATATTTTAGACGTTGCCCCAAGACAACTGTTTATTTATTTAATCAAATTATTCAATGCGTATCAGCAGCTTGATCTTTTGAAAATTTTCCAGACGCAGCTTAACTTGATTCAGCGGTGAAGTTAACGGCGGTATGTTCAGGTAAAATTCATTCGCACTGACAATTTCTCCGGTGCCCGCACACACCGGGCAACTGAAAAATAGCGACATGGCCAGGCCGGTTCCATCGCAAAACGGACAAGCTTCATTCACTGGCAATTGTATCGGAATAACTATTCCCCGCTGCGCTTCCTGTCTGTTTAAAATAATTTCCAGATCAAAATCAGATTGTTTAAAAATCCATTCAGCTCCTCGATAATTCCATTGCGTTGGTCTGGAAAAATGTGGATCATTTTTGCTGAAAAATGAATTCAGATTCGGTTGTTCATTTTCTAATTCCCGATCATATCGGTTTCGGCTTTCTGCATCGCCGATTTTTTCGTAGGCTTCCTGAACCTCCCGAAAATGGTTGACATCGCCGCTGTCGGGTCGATCCGGATGGTATTTCAGCGCCAATTCTCGATAAGCCTTTTTTATCGCATCCTGCGAACAATCTCGCGGAACTCCCAATACAATGTAGTAATCCTTCATTTGGCATCAATAGCTATTTTTACATATTCACCTTAGCGAGTTTGTTTTTTATTTTTTTACTATTTTAATGTGGATTTAGTTCACTCTGCATTACTTTCTTTCAATTAGAAAAAAAGAGACGCCCGGTAATTATTCCGGGCGCCTCCACATTTGTAAAAAACCCTGCTACGAAATCGAAATGGGTATTTCTTTAGGTTTGGTTTCCTCTTTTTTCGGCAGTACAACACTTAAAATACCGTCTTTGCAGCTGGCCTTAATTTTGTTGGCGTCAATTATCGTATTGAGCGTAAAACTTCTCTGAAATGATCCGTAACGTCGTTCAACCCGGTGATAATTTGAATTCTCTTCTTTTTTTTCCTCTTTCTTTTCTCCCTTGATCGTCAGATTATTTTCGGTAATATTGATTTTGATATCTTCTTTTGACATCCCGGGCACTTCAGCCGTCAGAATAAATTCATCCTTGGTTTCTTTAATATCGACCAGCGGATAGCTCGTTGAGATATCTTCCCCGCTTTGATAGGGTCGATAGAAACGATCAAGCAATCGATCCATTTGGGTTTTAAAGTTGTCAATTTCCGAATATGGTTTCCATCTAATCACAGCCATTTTAAACTCCTCCTCTCAAATTAATTAGTGAATAACTTATGAAACTGAAATTGCAATTTGTTTGGGTTTCGATTCTTCGGTTTTGGGCAATTTAATTGTTAAAACTCCGTCCTTAAAATTTGCTTTGATGTGATTTTGATCAATATTTGCGGGGATCGAAAAACTCCGTTGAAACGTTCCGTACATTCTCTCCGAACGATGTCGCCTCTCCTCTTCTTTAGCAGCGTCAGCTTTTTTCTCACCGGAAATGGTTACTGTTTTATCAGACATGCTGATTTTCACATCTTCGCGACGCAATCCTGGCAACTCGGCAGTGATGAAAAAATTATCTTTGGTTTCTTTGATATCTGCCGGTGGATACCCCGTGGAAATCTCTTCGACATCGCTGGTTGGTCTGTCTGAAAATTGATTAAATAATTCGTCAATTGCTCGATGAAGACTATCAAAGTCCATCCACGGATTATAACTTGAAAGATTCATCACAATCCCTCCTCTGATTCGTGAATGTTTATTTTGATTAATTTTTCTGGTTGTGAGTTCTGCAATGAGCTAAACAAAGTCTATGCCAATTTTGATATTTGGTTTTAATATATTAATATTTAATGGGTTAGAAAATTATGTTGTATTCTGAAAAATGGGTTTTTAGTTGGTCATTTTGACAGGGGATATTGTAAAAATTGTCATTCAATTTCGTTAAAAAAGTCATACTATCGATAATGCCCAGGACATTTATGAGAGGTTTTCAAACTCCAAATAACTGATCAAATTTTTTAAGCCGGCTTTTGGACGAGTTGATAAAGTTTCGCCTTCACAAAAACTTGAAACAGGTCGGGATCAATTTTTCCCTCATTGACTTCGTATTGCAATATTTGCAGCGCTTTTTCAACCGGCACCGCCTTTTTATACGGTCTATCCCAGGCTGTCAACGCATCATAAATATCAGCAATGACCATCATTTTAGATTGGATGGGAATTTCGGCATCAGTTAATCCGCGGGGATAACCGCTTCCATCCAATTTTTCATGGTGGGCATAGGCAATTTGTGGAATGACTTTAAGCTCTTTGGTCCAGGGGATTCTGTTCAAAAAGTTGTAGGTATGGTTAACATGGGATTCGATCTCAACTCGTTCCTCGGGGCTGAGGCTTCCCCTGACGATCGATAATCGCGACAATTCTATTTGAGTCAGCAAGTGACTGGTTTGACCATTATCCTGTATCGCGATTGCAGCTATTTGTTGGAGAATTTCTCTTCTGGATTCATTGAGCACGGTCGGTTCATTGATTTCAATGATCAACTGGAGAAATTCATCCAACTTCATCAGTTGCTGTTTGATTTCGTTGTCGAGATCATTAAAATATTCCAAGGCGCGATTTTTATCTGTCTTGAGCAGATAGTCAACCTTTTGCTGGGTGGTCTGCAATAGCTTTGCTTTTGAATAAATTTTGAAGCGATTTTTTACCGATTCCAGCTCGTGAGGAAATAATTTTTTTTCCTTGACCAGGATATTTTCCCTGACGCCGATTTTACCGAAATCGTGAAGCAAAGCAGCATAATGTATCTGTTGAATTTGATCGCGGGAGAACTGAATCTGTTTAAATTTCCCCCAGTGAATTTCATCGACCTGTTTTGCCAGTGCGGTGGATAAAGTGGCGACGCGTTCGGAATGTCCAAAAGTTGTCGGGTCCCGTTGTTCAATGGCGTGCACCGACGCCTTGATAAATCCTTCGAACAGATTTTTTATCTCTTCGTACAGCCGATTGTTCTCAATCGAAACCGCAGCCTGGCTTGCCAGAGAACTGGCTAGATCAACACATTTATCATCGAATGCCACTACTTCTTGTCGGATGATCTCCTCTGAAGTTAGCAACACTTCCCAGTTTTTTTTGCGATTGATCAACTGCAGAATTCCGATCATTTCATCTTTGTGATTTTTCATCGGGATCACTAACATCGATGTGGTGCGATAACCTACCGCTTTATCGAAAGAACGATTATGTTTAACCTGCGAATTTTTCGGTAATTTATAAACATCCGGTATATTCAGAGTTTCACCGGTGAGCGCCACATATCCTGCCAGGCTTTTCTTTTCGATGGGCATAACCGATTCGGTAAAGTCGATCGAGACCGAATCGCATTGCGCCAGTCTGAAGCGCAATTGTTTATCGGCAAAATAATCCGAATCATCTTCTTCACAGCCCTCTTTTTTTTCGATTAAATATAAGCTTCCGGCGTCTGCCAGTGTGATTTCCCGGCTCTTGAGCAAAATGGTTTCCAACAGCACATCCGGATCCCGCTCGGCAGATAGCGCAATGCCGATGTCATTCAATTCCCGCATCTCATTGGCTTGTTGATCAATCTGACGCTGTAGCGTCTGTAACTTCAGATTAATCTGTAAAAATGAGTAAGCATTCCTCAGACAGCAATCAATCTGTTTCAGGTCGCTATCATCGGTTATGAATTGAATATTCAGATTATCAGCCATAGCCCGGTTCGCATCAACTAATTCCAACACATCGGTTCCCAACCCAATAACTGCAATTTTTTTCATCTGTGGCTCGATTGCTATTGAGCTGATTTTGCCAAAAAATTGAGCGAGACCTGAATAATCACCGATGACAATGAAAAATTGAAAATTCGCAGCCAACTCGATTGCAGCTTCAGGGAGCCCCGGATGTATCACCTGAAATTTAACACCAGCACGCGAAAATGCTTTTTTAAATTCCGGAGTTATCGTTTTTGCAAGAAAAAAAATGGGAAATTTATTATCGCTCATGTTGTCTCTCCAGGTAGTCTTTTCAACTGAAGCCATTTACACGCTAATTTGCATTGATATTAATATAAAAAAGTTCATCTACAATCACAAGTCTTTTTTGTAAAAGGGAATCATGCAATTATTTAGGATTACCTTTTTTTAATCCCTTCTGCGTTATCCCCATTTTTGATGGTAACAATTATGTGTTTAAGGCTTGACAAATTGCATATTTTTGAATATATTAAGTTTGTTGGAATCAAGGTGTTGCTGAAAATTGAAAGGAGCAGTTATGAAAGCAGTCAGACCGATTACAATTTTGTGCTTATTATTAATATTATTTTTTTCCTGCGGTAAAAAAGAAAAGGATCAAGCCGCTTCAACATCAATTGGGGAGACTCGATTTTCAGCCGACAAACCCGAGTATGGCGGGACTCTGGTGCGAGCATTGAGCGGTGAACCGGTTTCTTTGCAACCGCTTTACGGATACAGCGATGGCGCTTCCTGTGAAGTTATCATTCACCTTTTCCCGCCACTAGTTCGAAAGCTCGAGGACCCTGATCGGCCAGGCTTTCCCAAATTAACTCCAGTGTTGGCAGAGTCGTGGTCATTTTCCCCGGACGGACGCGAATTGGAATTCAAATTACGGGAGAACGTGCACTGGGAAGACGGCGTTGAAGTTACCACCGAAGATGTGATTTTTACCTATCAGAAGGCAATTGATCACACAACCAAAACCATTGTGCACTATGCCTTCAGTCGCATCGACACTGTTCTGGCGCTGGATAAATACCGTTTTAAAGTATTTTATAACCAACCCTATGTTTATGCCGTGTTTCGCTGGGACATCGGTCTGTTACCAAAGCATATTTTAACCGGTAAAGACATAAACACCAATGAGTTCAACCGCAGACCCGTGGGCTATGGCATGTTTAAATTTGTCAACTGGGCCAGCAATGAACAAATTATTATCGAAGCCAATGAAAACAGCTACTGGGGCAGACCTTATTTAGATCGAATGATATTTCGCATCATTCCGGAATCAGCGGTTCAAATTCTCGAACTCAAGGCGGGAAATTTGGATTTGGTCACCCGATTGCACACCACCCAATTTGTGCGCGATCTGGTCGGGCCCGAAGTTGAGCAAAATATCAATAAATATGAGTATGAAGATACTTTCATGTACGGACTGGTGTTTAATTTGAAAGTCGATTTATTTCAGGATAAACGGATTCGTCAGGCGATTTATCACGCCATTGATAAGCAAAGCATTATTCAGGGAGTGCAACTTGGCAAAGGAAGACCCGGTTGGGGACCGATTCCGCCGGAATCCTGGGCGCATAATTCCAACATTAAAAAATATCCGCATGACCCGCAACAGGCGCTGGAATTATTGGCATCTGCCGGCTGGAAGGATCATGACGGCGATGGATTTCTTGACAAGGACGGAAAAAACTTTGAATTTACCGCCCTCTCATTTCAAAACGAATCGGTTCAGCAGATCGTCACCATTATCCAGCAACAGCTAAAAAAAGTCGGCATTAAAATGAAAATAAAGGTGGTTGAATGGAGCGTTTATCTCAATTCGTTTGTGGCAAAGAGAAATTTTGATGTCTGTGTCACCCGCGGCGGTCAGGGGGTCATGGACCCGGATTTAGTTTTCACCTTTCATTCCAGCCAGATCCACGACACCGAATATAATTGGGCAAGCTACATTAATCCCACCGTGGACACATTGATCGAAAAGTCGCTGACCACCTTTGATGTTGATAAACGAAAACAATATTTTTTTAAAGCGCAGCAGATCATTGCAGAGGATGTACCGGTGATCTATCTCTATTTGAGAAACAGCATGCTCGCAGTCAATAAACGGGTGCAGGGTGTCAGACCCCTCCCCTCTCCGCTTGGCTTTGATCATAACCTTGACTATTGGTGGATACCAAAAATATATCAGCGTCAAAAAAAATATTAACGCTACCAACTGAGCGCTAATGAACCCGAATTATTAAGGAAAGATATGTATCGGATATTAATCATCATCTGCGTTTTGATCAACCCCATTAAACAGAATCTTGGCAATGGACAAACAATTGCATTTCAAAAAAATATGTCAGGATATTACTGCGGCGCCCAGGCAACATTTGACCTTTACAAGCCTTATGCTTCGCTGTTCATTAATCTGAAAAAAAATAACAAGCCAATTATAATTGATTCCGGCCGAGAATCTGAAATAATATCATTATTTTCCAAAAATTTTCTATCGCCAAAATTCATGCTATTACAGAGCACATTTTATCAATTATCTGCTTTGAGCAGCTATTTGGAAACGGATCATCCTTCAATTTTCAATCGATTTAACACCTATTTTGATATAAACTTAATCCGTTCAATCGGAGCGGGTTATAAAGAGCCCTATGCGTTCACGCTTTTTCTGGGCAATTCCCTTTTTCTTAGCTACAACGAATCAGATCAGCCAGGAAAACGAAAACAATCCGGCTCAGCTCTGGCTGGTTTTGCATTTAATGCAGGATTTCATAATATCCTTGACAATATTTACGTCACTGGTTTTTGGTATCAACCTGAACTGGTTTTTGTCGGAAAACTTCACGAGCCAGAACGCAGGCGAATAAGTTGGGATTTTCGACTTGGGACAAAAATAAATCGCAGTCATCTGGTTCGCGATGTTATTGTTTTTTCTGTCGAGCGAAACCACTCCAGCTATCAACCGGCGGATTGGTCATTTTTTGACAACAGCCTTTTAAAATACCGGCTCTACATTCCCACATCGTTTAGCGATAACCCGCCCTGGTCAACCTATCAATATTTCATTTATGCTAAAAAATTTCCGATTAAACTTTTCGGAAAAACCCGATTTGTTGTCATCGGCGGCGGGATATGTTGGGAATGGATTTATCATTACGACAGGCAACTTAAGCAATTTGAAGCTCAGCCATCAGGAAAAATTACCTGGCTGATTCAGCCCAACATCGAGTTTTGATCGATAATCGAACTGTTCAATGCGATAATTCTGTTTGCAATCATTACCGGAATATTTCTCGGCATGATATTCCCGCTGTTGTCGCTGATCCGAATTCTCAATCGATTATTTCAGAGATTCCATCGCGTAAAAAAAAGTGGGAAAATTTCGATCGAACCAGGCAACCAAAAGGAGCTAAACCATGTCCCGAATACAGGCAAACTTTCATCTGTACGCAGAAGACTTACCAAGAGCGATTAATTTTTATCGCCAAAATTTTGGATTCGAACATCTGGGCGATTTGGATACCAAAACCGCGCTGCAATGGGCAGCGCTCAGGGTCGAAAATGCGATTATCTGGCTGGGGAAAAACGGCGCCAACGTCGGGCTGGTGCTACTGGTCGATCAAAGTCTGGAGTCTATTATTTCGAATCTACGACAAAACAATGTCATCTTTTTCCTTCCCGAAGAAGTCGCCGCTGCGCCGGACACTGAAATTATCGTCAACACAGATTGGGGAAAACATGCCTGGTTCTTTGATTCGGAAAAAAATATCGTGATGTTGTTTGAACCAGCAACCGAATAATGTGAATTTACGGTCAGGGTTAAAATCTTAAATTTAGGAAGGAATACAGTCAAAAATTTTGGCCAAAACACAAACATCTGCTATGGGCAATTTAATTTCGCGGGTCAAAGTTTTAACTTGACTTTTCAAACAATTTGAGTTATATTTCTTACTGCAAACCACTAATATCATAATAGCACAGGTCAGAGGCAGCAATGGCTGATTCTGATGAAACAATCTTTCCCAAAAGCAAACTACTCAATCCAGTAGTAACTGTTATTTTTTCTGCATACGACTGCTACCTCGTACGCCTGATAAAAAATTCATCCTGTTTTCATTACAAACATCATCGGCTGAAGATTGGCGAGAAAGAAATTATTCAAGTATAAACCTTCTGCATTGGGAGAATGTTTGCAGCTTCTTGTTTAAAAATATTTTTTTGCAAAAGAAATTTTAAGTAAACACCGAAATCCACCGAAATCATTTTTTTCAAAATGATTTTTTCAGTGAAATTCGGTGTTTTTCGGGGTTAAATTTTGAGGCTTCGCCGCGTTAGGTAATATTCAGGATTTAGGTTTCGAAATTTTATCAGTTGGGCAGTTTCGATCCATCGAAAAAAAAATTATGGAGGATTAGCAAAATGAAAAAATTGATGTTATGGCTCGGAATAATTTTTTCATCAATTCTTTTTGCAGCACCTGCCATTCATTCCCAAATGCTGGCAAACATCACCGAAGATGTCACAACTGAATTTGGCAGCTATCATCCGATCCCGGTAGATTTTATCGCCAGGGTGCCTGATTTCACACTCAAACCGGATTTTGGTAATGTTTACAATTTTGAACAGGTAGCCTGGAATTTCAGCGCAGCGGATTCAGCATTTCTTTTCAAAAATCATTTTACCGTCAAAAAAAGCCAGCACAAACAACTTTACGACATCTATAATGTATGCACCTGGAATGGCACGCCGGTTTTTGTGACGACCGATGCCGTGCTGCATATTTATCACGTCCTGTTTGACCGGATTTTAGCGGACGTTGAACTCCGAAAATTTGTCGCTGAATTGAATTCGCTGACCGACCAATTGATTGTGGAAACAGAGACTATTTTCAATCAGTCCATCAAGCATGAGTCAAGGGAAGCCGCTCGCCGCAATCTTGCATTTTTATATGTGGCAAAAAAATTGCTGAACGGCACAGACATTACCCTTCCCCAATCAGTCGCCGCTCTGGTGGATTCAGAACTTGTACTTATTGACGAACATCAGGGTTATAAATATTCACCGATCTTTGGTAATTTTTCAGCGCTGGATTATAGCCAGCTCCAGCCCCGAGGCCATTACACCCAAAACGACACCCTTAAAGCCTTTTTCAAAACCATGATGTGGTACGGCTGGACGATCTTTACCATGGAACCGAACCTGTTTGGCGATTTAGCTTATCGACATACCCTTCAGGCATTGATGTTGACGCAACTGCTTTACCGACTCCAGATTGAGAATCAGCCTTTGCTAATAAAATGGCAATATATTTACGATCCGACTGTCTTCTTTGTCGGCAAAACCGATGACCCGAACATTCTGGATTACAAGTTAATCGCTGATCAAATTTACGGAAGCAATTTTGCATCGTTATCCCTGGATAGCCTGGCAAATAGGAATTTATTAACTGCCTTTATGACCGAAGCCCAAAAACTTCCCGAGCCGAAAATCCCCAATTGGATTTACAGAACCTTTACCACTTACAAGGGCTTCCGCTTCATGGGCCAGCGCTTTATTCCTGATTCCTACATGTTCGCTCATCTCATAGATCCCTATGTGGCGGAACGCTTATTCCCAAAAGGATTGGATGTGATGGCGATTTTGGGTTCCAGGCGCGCGTTTGCGATTCTCGATTCGCTCTACCAGGAAACCTTATATTATAATTATACCCAACAGATCGATGGCTTCAAGGCAGAATTTTCCAATTTGCCACCCGCAGCCTGGGCGCAAAATCTTTACTGGAACTGGTTGTATTGCCTGATGCCATTGTTGTACGACAAGGGCGCAGGCTATCCATTTTTTATGCAGACGCTGGCATGGGCGAATAAAGAGCTCTTGACCGCCTTGGCGTCCTGGGCAGAGCTGCGCCACGATACCATTCTTTATGCTAAACAAAGCTCGACACCCTGTTGCATTCCGCCAGGTCCGCCTCGAAATTATGTGGAGCCCAATCCCCACCTGTATGCACGACTGGCGAGCCTTGCAAAATATACCCGTGATGGATTGGAATCACGAAATTTATTGTCCCAGGAATTTAAACAAAAGCTTGACCTGTTCGAAAAGCTATTGCTGTTCTTGAAAAATATTGCCATCAAAGAGTTGGAGAATATTCCTCTGACAGACCGGGAATATGAAGATATTTATTGCTTCGGCAAGGTGATGCAGCAACTGGTCTCCGTTTTTCCGGATCCACAGGACCCGTGGAAGAGCGAAACTGATGACATGGCCGTGGTTGCTGATGTCCATACCGATTCCAACACGGAACACTGTTTGGAAGAAGGCGTGGGCTATCCACTGGAAATTTTTGTGATCGTAAACGAAGGTGGTACGATCCGCATCACCAGAGGCGCAATTTTCTCTTATTACGAATTCACCTGGCCGATTGCTGATCGACTGACCGATGAAAAATGGCGTCAGCTACTGGTCGGCGAAAATCCGCCCGAGCTGCCAGAATGGGTTTCCAACTTTATGGAAATTTCCCAACCGCAAGCTCCATTCTGGGAATATTCTCCCAATAATTTGTTTCAAGAAGAGTTTTCAGCGGTTCAAATTTCAGCGCCAGGTCTTTTGCCAAAGGAGATCAAACTGTTTCAGAATTATCCCAATCCGTTTAATACGAAGACGGTAATAGGTTATGATATTCCTGTTTCAGAGTTAGTAAAAATAGAGATATTTAATCTGCGAGGTCAGAGGGTACGGACGTTACTTAATCAGATTCAACGCCCGGGCTATTATCGAATTGTCTGGGATGGCTGCGATGATAACGGGAAGCAATTAAGCTCAGGACTGTACTTTTGTCGATTACAGGTTAAATCAATTACTCGGGTGGGAAAAATAATTTTTCAAAAATAAATAAAATTATTATTGAGGTAAGAAGATGAAACTGAAGCAATCGACTCCATGGGTGAGCTTGATAATATTTATTTTGTACCTGTTTGTAATAAATAATATTTCAAATGCCAGCAATAAAACAGATTTTCAAATCAGCACAGAACCGTCTCCATCACTGATTTTACAACAAAAGCCCCGACTTTTTTCCGCTCCAGAGTGATTTAAGTTGTTTTTATGTCGGAGTGTGATCTCTTTACAGCGTGTCCATGAACTATAATTTTTTGTGTCAAGAGCATAATATATAGTCTGTTTATAAATAAGTAACTCTATATACTGACGAAAAAATTAAATTTTCCAAGTTAGTAGACAGCCTGTAAAAGGAATGCACTCAAATTTATTCAAATTTTATTAACTTAAACAAAAGGTTTCACAATTAATCTGACTTTGTCGTAATAATAACACAACACATTCTAACGAATAAAATGAAATCCATGAATCAACAACTAAAATTTCAGAATCGAATAAAACATAGGAGTAAACCATCATGCAAAAATTAATTGCTATTTATCAGAATCTTATACTCATTGGCATATTAATATGCTTACTGCCTTCTGTGGTAGTCGCCAACATATTTGTCGTCATCAATACCAGTGATTCTGGCGCCGGCTCGCTGCGCCAGGCGATGATTGATGCCCGGACGAATCCGGGACCGGACACGGTCATTTTCAATATCCCGACCTCGGATGCCGGCTATGATGCGGCTTTGGGTATCTGGCGGATTCAGCCGACCATTGAGCTTCCTGAAATGTGGAGCGATGGCACGGTCATCGATGGCGCAGCGAGCAGGCTGAAGAGCAAAATGTCATCTCCGGCAATAGCGGCGAAGGTATCCGCATCGCTGACTTTGGCACGGATGAAAATAAGATCCGCAATAACTATATCGGTGTTGCTGCCAATGGAATCGACCCACTGCCGAACAGCAAATCCGGTATTTTGGTTGAAATAAATGCCAACAAGAATACGATGGGACCGGACAATGTCATTGCCTTCAACAAACAGCATGGTGTGCACGCTGTCTCTTATACACATCTGACGCTGCCGACGAAGAGGATAGTGTAGATCTCGGTGGTCGCCGTATCATTAA
>OMKS01001901.1_pt1 | contig 18014 bp, 15 predicted proteins | sample 1674721 | NCBI WGS metagenome assembly OMKS01 (sample SAMN06264996, study PRJEB25208) | sediment metagenome | isolation source: hot spring sediment | place: USA: California | collected 2014-09-02
AAAGTGAAAAGTGAAAAGTGAAAAGTCTAAAGTCGAAAGAAGGTGACAGGTTACAGGTGTCAGGAAGGCAGGCGTAGGGGCGGTTCGTGAACCGCCCTGGCCAGTGGCAATTGGCAAGAGGCGATTGGCAAGAGCGGGGACCGTATTGCTTTTGTTTCGGTCATTTGAATTTTGGTCATTTGAATTTGTTTGGGATTTAGGATTTGGGATTTCGAATTTGAGTTTTTTAATGCCGCTCGCGCAGCGAGCTAATGACGCAATGACATGAGCGTAGCGAATAAATGACAAGTACTTCTGATCTCTTATTATTTATCTTTCAGAAAAGGACAAAATGAAAACTGAAATCATAAAAAAAATCACTGAAAAAAAATCAACTATCGGCATTATCGGTCTGGGATACGTCGGTCTGCCCCTGGCGAGGGCGTTCGTAAAGAAGGGATTTGCCGTACTCGGCTTCGACATCGACCAGGACAAGGTCCAATCACTCAATACCGGCAACAGCTACATCAAGCATATCAAAGATGACTTCCTCAAGGAATTCGTCTTGAATAAAAAACGCCTCAGCGCCACCGCCGATTTCACCCGGCTAGGGGAGGCCGACCACATTCTGATCTGCGTTCCGACTCCGCTGGATGAGCATTACAACCCCGACCTGTCCTTCGTGGTGGATTCCACAAATATCGTGGCCGCCAACCTGAGGAAAGGCCATGTGGTGGTTCTGGAAAGCACGACCTACCCGGGGACCACGCAGGAAGTGATGCTTCCCATCCTGGAGGCAACGGGGATGAAGGCCGGAAGCGATTTCTTCCTTGGCTATTCTCCCGAACGGGAGGACCCGGGCAACCCGGAATTCGCCACCGGGGATATCCCCAAGGTGGTAAGCGCCACTGAAAAAGACGGCATGGAGATATTGGCTGCCCTCTACGAACAGATCGTTGAGGTAGTTCCCGTCTCCACCCCGGCGGTGGCCGAAGCGTCCAAGATCCTGGAAAACACCTACCGGGCGGTAAACATCGCCATGGTGAACGAGTTAAAGATCGTGTTTGAACGTATGGGCATCGACGTCTGGGAAGTGATCGCGGCGGCCGCGACCAAGCCCTTCGGCTTCAAGGCCTTCTATCCCGGTCCCGGCCTGGGCGGACACTGCATCCCCATCGATCCGTTCTACCTGAGCTGGAAGGCGAAGGAGTACGACACCAACACCCATTTCATTGAACTGGCCGGCGAGATCAATACCCGCATGCCCTACTACGTGACCGACAAACTGCTGCGGGTACTGAACGAACGCGGCATCCCCTTGAAGGGGGCAAAGATCCTGATCGTCGGCGTAGCCTACAAGGAGAATGTGGACGACATGCGCGAGAGCCCGGCGCTCAAGGTGATGGACATCCTGATGGGCGAAGGCTGCATCCAGGACTATTACGACCCCTGGGTCCCGGCCCTGCCCAGGACACGCAAGTACGATTTCAACCTCCGGTCCATCGATATAGACAAAATAAAGGACGACCATTACGACGCCGCGCTGATTCTTACCAACCATGCGAATGTGGATTATGACCTGGTCAAACGCAAGGCGAAAGCGGTGCTCGACACCAGGAACACCTTTAAGATCAAGGGCTTAAAAAAAGGCAAAATAACTAAAGCATGAGCATAATCTCCAGATTCCAGCCTATGACAGGTGTACGGGCGAAAAATTTTTCGCCCCTACGTCTCCAACTCTCCAACTCTCAAATAATGCCATGAGCGTAGCGAATAAATGACAAGTACTCTGGTTTCTTTGTATTGCTTTTGTTTGGAACATTTGAATTTGGATCATTGAAATTTGTTTGGGATTTAGAATTTGGGATTTCGAATTTGAATATAGGTACCAGTGACAGAAGACATGCGTACGGACGAAAAACATTTCACCCGCACACAACAAACGTAGGGGCGACCGGCTGGTCGCCCTTAACGTACGTGCAGGCCCCGTGCCTGTTAATGCTTTTTTCTACTTTCTACCTTCTACCTTCTACAAATTCTGGATGGGTGGAAAGTGACACAATGGCAGTAAGCTTAAATTCAAATTGTAAAATAGAATTGATCGAATCGGTTATCTAGGAGACCCATCCATGAATAATAGTAATTGGCACTCCCACAAAACCGCCATCGTCGACGACGGCGCGCGAATCGGCGCCGGTACCCGCATCTGGCACTTCTCCCACATTTCCAAAGGCGCGCGAATCGGCGCCGGCTGCACCCTGGGCCAGAACGTGTTTGTCGCCCCCAACGTGAAAATCGGCAGCCACTGCAAGATCCAGAACAACGTCAGCGTGTACGAAGGCGTGGAACTGGAAGACTATGTTTTCTGCGGACCATCAATGGTATTTACCAACATCCGCGACCCCCGCTGTGAATTCCCCCAGCGTGGTTCGGAATTCTACGTACCCACCCGTGTATGCCGCGGCGCTTCCCTGGGAGCCAACTCCACCATCGTGTGCGGCATTACCATCGGCGAACGCGCCTTTGTTGCCGCCGGGGCCGTGGTCACCAGGGACGTTCCCGCCTACGGCCTGGTCAAGGGCAACCCCGCGCGCCTGACCCACTGGGTATGCGCCTGCGGCCGCAAACTGGACCTGGTGGTGGACCCGGACGGCGAAGAAACCACCACCTGCCCCAAATGCAACCGCAAATACAACCGCTTCGGCCGAAAAGTCACATTGATTCAGTAGATGAACGAGAAGAGAAACTGTAGGAAGATCTTGGGAGTGCTGTAGTATGAAAAACTGTAGGAGAGTCCTGAAGATTGCTTGTAGCCTACAGTTCCGCCATAGTGCGTCCTACAGATTCGGAATAGTTTCCCCCTACAGAAGCTTCAATAACTTTTCCTACATAGCAATATAGGGAGCTCCTCATGCACTTCATCGACCTCAACGCCCAACAACAACCCATCCGCGCCCTGATCGAAGACCGCATCAAACGCGTCCTTGACCACGGCAAGTACATCCTCGGTCCTGAGGTTAAAGAACTGGAAGAAACCCTGGCCGATTACGTGGGAGTACCCCACGCCGTGGGCGTGGCCTCGGGAACCGACGCCCTGCTCATGGCGCTGATGGCCTACGACATCGGACCCGGTGACGCGGTCTTTACCGTGCCTTTTACTTTTGTGGCCACCGCGGAAGTCATCCAACTCCTGGGTGCCCGCCCCGTATTTGTCGACATCGACCCCGGCACCTGGAACATGGACGCCAACGCCCTGGAGAAAGCGGTGCAAAAGGTAACGGAAGCGGGAAGGTTGCGCCCCCGTTGCATCATGCCGGTTGACATATTCGGCCAGGCCGCCGACTACGAGACCATCAACGCCGTGGCCAAACGCCACAACCTGGTGGTGCTTCAGGACATGGCCCAGAGCTTCGGCGCCACCCAGGACGGCCGCCGCGCCGGCAGCCTGGGAGACATCGCCGGCACCAGTTTTTTCCCGGCCAAGCCCCTGGGCGGCTATGGTGACGGCGGTATGATCTTTGCCGCCGAAGAAGACATGCGTGAAAAGCTATGCTCCCTGCGCGTTCACGGCAAAGGCCGCCACAAGTACGAAAACGTGCGCACCGGTGTAAACGGCCGCCTGGACACCCTCCAGGCCGCCATCCTGCTGGCAAAGTTCAGCGTGTTTCCCGCGGAAATGGAAAAACGCCGGCAAGTCGCCGCCCGCTACGCCGAAGGCCTGGGCGACGTGGTCACCCTGCAACAGGTCCAGCCCGGAAACATCTCCGCCTGGGCCCAGTACTCGGTGCGTCACCCGCGCCGCGGCCATATCATCGCCGCGTTGAAAGAACAGGGCATTCCCACCGCCATCTACTACCCCGTACCCCTCCACCTGCAACCCGCCTACGCCGACCTGAACCACGCCCCCGGCGACTTCCCCGTCAGCGAAGCCGTCTCCCAAGACATCTTCAGCCTCCCCTTCCATCCCTACCTCGAACCCGCCGCCCAGGACAGAATCATCACCGCCGTCCTCCAAGCAGCCAAGAACGACTAAATGAACACAGGTTCCAAGGCATATGAATTTACTGATCTGCGAGTATGGCATGACGCCCATGCGTTTGTGTTGCAAGTGTATCGTTTCAGTCAAATTTTTCCACAAGAAGAGCGATTCGGATTAACGTCTCAATTGCGCCGAGCGGCGGTATCAGTAGCGGCCAACATTGTGGAAGGCTTTAAAAGAAAGCATCGAGCGGATAAGATTCGGATGTACAATATTGCCCAAGCTTCTCTGGAAGAGTGCAGATATTATTTGATCCTTGCCAAAGACCTGGAATACGGAGATCCGGGAACCCTGTTTTCGCAATCGAAGATGCTGGCCAGGAAATTGCGGGATTTCATCAAATCCGTAGAACAATCAAAGCAAAATGAATCAAAAGCAATTTAAGAAACGGATTCAGGAAATTGCAGGTATGATTTTTAGACTTTTGTCGCCTTTGATAAGGCCTTCCTACGAGTATCTCTATAGATCTCCTACAGGTCCGTCAGAGTTCTTCCTACAGATTCTCCCAAGTTCATTCTACAGTAAAAGGACAAAGCCATTATGAGGATACTAGTTACCGGCTCCGCCGGCTTCATCGGCTTCCACCTGGCCGAACGCCTGCTTTCCCGCGGAGACCAAGTCGTGGGCCTGGACAACATCAACTCCTACTACGACGTCAACCTCAAATACGCCCGCCTGGCCGAATCGGGCATTCCCCGCGACAAAGTTTCCCCCGGCATCATGGTTCAGAGTACAAAGCACCAAAACTACCGCTTTATCCAACTCGACCTGGCCGATGGGGCAGGGGTAACGCGCCTGTTCAAACAGGAAAAATTCGACGCCGTCTGCCACCTGGCCGCCCAGGCGGGAGTGCGCTACTCCCTGGAGAACCCCGCCGCCTACATCGACTCCAACATCGTGGGCTTCCTCCACATCCTCGAGCCCTGCCGTCATCACAATATCAAACACCTGGTTTACGCCTCTTCCTCTTCGGTCTACGGCCTCAACCGCTCACTGCCGTTTACAGTCCAGCAGAGCGCGGACCACCCGGTCAGCTTGTACGCCGCCACCAAGAAGAGCTGCGAACTCATGGCCCACACCTACAGCCACCTCTACAACATCCCCGCCACGGGCCTGCGCTTCTTCACCGTCTACGGCCCCTGGGGTCGGCCCGACATGGCCATGTTCCTCTTTACCCGCGCCATCCTGGAAGGCAAACCCCTCAAGGTGTTCAACCACGGCAAAATGGCGCGCTCCTTTACTTACATTGACGATATCGTCGACGCCCTGGTGCGAGTGATCGATCAACCGGCAACACCAAACCCGGATTGGAGCGCGGAACACCCCGACCCGGGCTCATCTTCCGCGCCCCACCGCGTCTACAACATCGGTTCCTCCCGTTCCGTCCAACTCACGGAATTCATCGACGCCATTGAAACGGTCACGGGCCGCAAAGTGGAGCGGGAACTTCTGCCCCTCCAGCCCGGTGACGTTCCCGAAACCCGGGCCGACTGCACCGCCCTCCACAAAGCCATCGGTATCTCCCCCCAGGTTTCCGTGGAAGAAGGTGTCGCCGGATTCGTCCACTGGTACCGCGAGTATTATCGTGTATGACAAATGCAAGCTTTTCCTCTCCAACTTTCCAACAATTTATTTCCCAATGACAATGGAGATAGCAAGATGTAAGAGACGATTGGCAAGGGGCTCCCTGCCTCCTGTCTCCTACTACCTGTCACCTATTCTTGAATTTGTTTTGGATTTAGAATTTAGGATTTGTGATTTGAGTTTTAATGACACAATGACGCTCGCTCAGCGAGCAAATGACTCGTACTTTTATTTTGAATTTTGAACATTCGAATTTTGATATTGTTTTGGATTTCGAATTTGGGATTTAGGATTTGCTTTTCCAATGGCATGAGCGTAGCGAATAAATGACAAGTACTAATAATGCCCCAATGACAAGTTCCCCCAAGGATTTAATGACGCTCGCGTAGCGAGCAAATGACCATCAATGACTAATAATGACTTTGCTTTTGTTTTGAATTTTGGTTCTATTACGTTTTGTGTGGGTAAATACACATTGGTAATTGGTAAGTGGTTGTGAGTATGAGTACCTGCAGGGCATAAAGCATAAGCGAACGCAAACGTAGGTTCAGGGGACCCATGGTCTGAGACAGAATGGTCGGCTGAGGGGTACTCCCCGAAGACGAAAGATGGCCTCGGAAGCATCCCGAACATCCACCATGGCCATCTTAAGCCGTCGAAGACCGCAATGGGTCTGGACCGAAGTGGTGAGCGGTGATTTATGCCCGAAAGGGTACTCTTCAAAAGCCTTTCCCTTTTTAAACCAGAGTGACGTGCAAACCCACACAAAATGGAAGAGAACCAAAGTTAAAAGTCGAAAGTAAAAAATCGGCTAGTGGCTATTGGCGCTGGGCGAACACTGACAGTCTCTTTCCAACTCTCCAACTCCCGATCTCTCCAACTTTCCAACTCTCATACAGGCATGTCAGTCCATTTTCTTTCGTGGAGGCACGAACCAGGTTGTGACCAGGGCGGTGGAACCGGCAACCAGGAAGGTAAGCAGGCGTGAGGTGATCTCTTTGTCCAGCCCGCTGCTGATCCAGAATATGGTAAAAACCATGCCCACGACAATGGTAATCAGGGCGGCCCGGCCGTGGAAGCGTTTCCAGAACAGGGACAGCAGAATCACCACGGAAAAGGTGCCGCCGATTCCGGCCCAAACGTAACTGACCAGGGTAAAAATCAGTTTGGATGGCGAGAAATAGGCCAGTATCAACGCCACAATGGCCAGCAGGGCGGTGATGACCCGCGAGTATAGCAAACCGTCCACTTTACTTCCCATTTGCTTGCGGGCGGGTTTGATCAGGTTTTCCGATAACTCCGTGGCCGACAGGATCAAGAGGGAGTCAGCCGTGGAGATCATGGCGGCAATGGCTCCGGTAATCAGGACGGCCGCGATGGTCGGGGGGAACAGCTCAAGAATCACCGCGGGCATCACGTATTCCTGGTCTTTCAGGCCACCGGGACCGAATATGGCGAGTCCGATCCATCCCAGGCAAAGGGCGCCGATGTAGGCCACAATGGTCCAGGCGATGCCGATGTTGCGGGCCTGCCTGGCCTGATGCGCGGAGCGGATGGCCATAAATCGCATGCTCAATTGCGGTTGACCACCCAGGTAGCCGAAGAACCATGAAAATCCGGCGGCAATCACAATGCCGGCGCCGAATCCCGATGCGGCGCCGGTCAGGGAATTGAAAGATGGGCCGGCCGCGGACAGGGCGCCGCCAATGGAATTTGCGAACAATCCGGGGTGGTTGGCGATGTAAATGACACCGACAATGGGTCCCACCACCAGGGCCGTGATCATGACTACGGCCTGTATTACGTCCGTATAAACAACACTGCGGAAGCCGCCGTAAATCGTGTAGGGCACGATGATCAACGCGGTGACGAGCATTCCCAGCCGGGGGTCGATACCGAACATGGTGTGTAGCGTTTTTCCGCCCCCGAGAAATTGCGCGCCTACGTAAAAGAAAAAGAAAAAGACAATGGTAGTGCTGCCCACCATGCGGATTTTTTTGCCTACTTCCCTGTGCTTTTTGGCGATGTACTCGGTGAAAGTGTTTACATCGTATTTCTCTGCTTCATCTCGCAGGCGCCAGGCAATGGCGACCCAGGCGGTAATGATTCCCGCCACGCAACCAATGGCCGTCCAGATTTCAGTCAGGCCCGTGGCATAGGCTGCACCGGGAAGCCCCAGCAGGGCCCAGGAAGATTCGCCGGTGGCCCGCTCCGATAGCGCGCCCGCCCAACCGGGCAGGTTGCGACCGGCAATGGCGTAATCGGACCCGGTTTTGACCTTGCGTCCCTGGTAAAGCCCCCAGAGGATCAATAAGCTCAGGTAGGCAATCATTACGGTCAGAATTTGGGTGGTTTGCGCTTCCATGAGACACTCCTTGCTCAGTCCCTATTCTAGCGGAAGGCGAAAATGGATTTCAAGGGGAAAGATGAAGTGTTGAAAAGAAGCTGACAGGAGACAGGAGCCTGTCGAAAGTCTAAAGCTGAAAGTCGAAAGTAAGAAGCCTACTTTTTTTCTACCTTCTACGTTCTACCGTTTGCAAGTACCAAAATGGCGGGAGGCTCTCTCCAACTTTTAAATGAAAAAATTTGGCAGGTGTCCGGACGGGTGACTTCTGCGGTTGCGCCTTAGACGGGTATTTATTCTGCGGGTAGGTGAAAAAGGAAGCCCGCCCAATGGTCCCGGCTGAGGCTGGCGTCCAGACAAAGGCGCGTGTCCCATGCAAACCCGGCTTTGGTGAAGAGCTCACGGGCGGCGGCCTCGGTGATGCGGTAGACCGTGCGCCGGATTCGGTCGTTACCTACCTTGGGAAAATGGGTTCGTGGCGATAATCCTTCCTGCATGATGGCCAGGAAATAACCACCTGGAACCAGCAGGCTACGGATTATTTCCCCGGCCAAAGGCAGGGATTCAGGCGAGAGATGGATCAGAGAGCCACTGGCGAATATTCCGTCAAAAGGCCCAAAGTTCGCATCCAGATTCAGAAAATCCATGACGTGGAAGTCGGCTTTCGGGACGCGTTCCCGGGCCACGGCAACGGATGCGGGGCTGATGTCGATCCCGGTTACTTGTGCACCTTCCAGGACCAGGCGCCGTGATTCATGTCCTGTGCCGCAACCCAGATCCAGGACCCGCGGGGTTGACCCCATGCGGGCGATAAAGTCGCGAATAACCGGCAAAAGAACGGGATTGGCATACCATTCATCGGCCGTGGTTGGGCCCGTTTCGTCGTAGTATTGGATGATGTCGCTTTTTTTCACGGTTTGTCTGCGAGTAGGGCCGTAGCCCCTTGGCACGGAACCATTTTTTCCACCCGTATTATACCAAAACCACGCCCTTACGGCAAGTTAACAGTTGCAAACCTCTTTTGTGCGCAGGCAATTGAGAATAATAAAATTTCCGGGTTGACCTTTTTTTGCGGCGGTTTCATAATCGTTTAAGGCAAAAGGCAGGTCTTTCAGTTGCAGGTAAAAAATCGGGAGGGTGAACGGTTATGAAAAAAATGAATTTTCTCTACGCGGGCATTGTGTTGGTTGTTGCGGGTTTCCTGGTGCGGGCAATCGGGTTGCCTCCGCAGGAGGCGACTTCGCTGGATATTGCCTCAAATATCGTGTTTGTGTTGGGCGTGTTAATGATATTGATCGGCGTGGTCCTTGAAGAGAAAAAGAAGCGCAGAGCGAAACGCGAACAGGACTGACAGGACCTCGGGATTCGGGTGCACCCGGCTGTGCCGTCCGGAATAATCACGGGTGAAATGGATCTGCCAGGATCGCGGATTAAGCGGCTTCGCCGTCCCATCCGGCCAGCCGGGCCAGGAGCCACCAGAATGCCCTGGCCTTGAGACGGCAACTCTCCAAAATGGTGTGACCCGCTTCATCACCATGATAGCGGGGGTGTTCACAGGGCACGCCGTTTTCAATATGCTGTTCACCGTTGTACCAACAGTCCAGGTCCGCAAAATCAAACAAGACCTTGTCATTTTCTCGACAGAAATCGCGAATCTGTTCGTTGCGGTCGAAACGGTTCCGTTCCGTAGACTGGGCGTTGCCGGTCATGTAGACAAAAGTCACATGGGGATACTCGCTTTCCAGTTGGGAAATGGCATTCAGATATTGGCGGGTTTCTTCAGTGGTAAAATAATCCAACTGGCTGCACCAGGCCCAGCCGGATACTTCAACGGCAAAACGGTCCAGCACGCGGCGCGTAAGGTTCAGGCCGTCGTCTCCCTGCCAGTATAATTCCGGCGTTACGTAGGTTTCGCACCAGTCCCCCATCTGACCGTCCATCAAGCGCAGATAGCGGTTATCCTCGGGTACCCGGCAATAATCCGGAAAGAAGGCCAGTTCGGGAAATGCAGCATCGAGGAGTTCTAGGCCAACAGTGATCTGGGAACCGTGGGACGTGTGTGCGTAGTGCACGCGCACGGTTCCCCGTACGGCTTGGATCCACTGCGCAGGAATCCGGCTAATATCAGTATGTCGGTGGTCAACAACAATGGCGGCGCTCTCAGAATCGTCCGGGTCGTCGTTAACGGGTGGGGGAAAGGAGCGCTCCACGGCTTTGCAGCCGGCCAGAACCAACATAACGGTTAACGCAGTCAGGGACGCAATTCTGCTCACGCAGGCCTCCTTCAGGAGAATGGTTTCCAATTAATAGCATACTAAATCCGAAGCGGATATCTCAGGATAGGTCCCGGCAAAAATGGTTTTATCGACGGGTGCGGCGGTGAGTGGCTGGAGAAGAAGAGGAAAAGTAGCGTTGTCCTTCGGGTGTCAGGCGCACGTACCAGTTCCAGTCTTCGCTGCGGGTTTCCAGCAGGCCGCGTTTTTCCGCTGCTTCCATCAACTTGCGCATTTTTGAGAAACCGTACTCGCGGATGTCGATGCGGTTGTTTTTCATTTCCTGGGCCACGATAGAGTAGCCCACCCAGTCCGCGTCGTCCTTGTCCTCGCTCTTGTGAATGGTTTCCAGCAGGTTGTATATGATGAAGGGGAGGCGGATGCGGGGGTCACCGTTGGGACTCTCTCCGGGGGTGATGCGCACCACCATTTCATTGGCGGCTGTTTCCAGGTGCAGTTGGGGATCCCGGTCCACGGCTTTGAGCACAAACGACTTCCAGGAACGGAAACCCAGGCGCCGTTCATCGAAATTCGGATTCAACAACTTGACACGGACCTTGAGGGGACCGAGCAGGGCGGGTTTCTTGCTCTTTTCCATGAACTGGGCCGCTTCCTTCAGCAAGGCAACGGCTTCCTCCATGGACAAACGCGTGGTCTCGGACTCTTCTCCCCCGGATTCGTCCAGGGTGTCCGGAATCAGGTCGCGGTAATCTTTGTAGGAATCGGCCAGCATTAAGAGGTCTTCGCTGGCGCTTTTGGAATCGCAGATAATGATGGTTTCGATTCCGTGTTTTCGCAGGCTGAGCAAAAGCGGGCGAAAATCGGCATCACCGGTGACAAGAACCAGATGACGGATGTGGGGATATTGAAAAATGAGTTCAATGGCGTGCGTGATGAGAGTGATGTCGGCGCTGTTTTTTTTTGACTTGGGCACGTGAATCATTTCAAAAGAATGATCCGCCAGGATCTCGGAAGATTTTTTCAGGTGGGTGCGTGTCCAGTCGCCGTAAGCCATGGCCACCGCGATACGACCTTTTTCACTGGAAAAATCCATGAGTCCGTTGATAAACATGGAATCGTGGTGGGGCGTAACGTTCTCCACGTCCCACAAAATGGCGATGGATTCGTTCATGGGTCTCTCCAGAATCTGAACTATAGGGGCATTGTACTCCCAAACGCCTTTGGATGCCAGTCCCTAGATTAGATTCATAAAAAGAGGCCGGATAACATGGGGAGCGAAAAGTTGGGTGCGGCAGGGGGGGGATCCTGCCGCACCCGGGGGGGAGGGAGTTATTTGAGAGAGATTTCTCGATTATTAGGTGTAAAAGAACACGAAGTACAGATGCCAGCTCGCGATTGGTGCAGCGCCAAGAAGTTCTCTTCTCCAATCATCAGATGGATTATAACCCAATGAGGTACACTTTGCAACAAAAAACGATAAAAAACTATCGAAAAAATAAAATTTTTTTGGGCGAATGATTTAAGATCAACGCGGGTCGGGTAATCATTACGGCGGGATCCCGGAGGGGAGGGGTTCTCCCCTCCGGGAGTGGATTTGAATTACGGCTTATATCTTGGTCTTGAAATCGATCTTGGCGGTCAGGTTGATATAAAAATCGCTGTCGTGCTTGATCCCGCTGTCACCCTCACCAAAAAATACGTACTTGACGTTGGGTGAGAACTGGATCATTTTATGGATTCTAAAGTTCATGCCAGCGATAACGAAGCGGGCCTTGGAGTTGGCGCATTCGATGGGCACGTAGCCGCCGGGGTTTTTGAAATTCTCGTTGGTCAGGTGGTCGTAGCGCACAAACAATTCAGACTTTTTGCTCATGTTCACCACGGCGAAGGCGGAGATGATGCCGTTGTTGGTGCTATCGCCGGTTTCCGGAGCAATGTCCAGGTAGTGGTAGCCCACGCCGAAGCGGCCCCAGTCGCCCTTCAGGCCGCCGAAGAGGGTCAGGTTGGTGTAGTCCTTGCCGTTGTCGGCCGCATAGTAGCCGTTCAGGTCCAGGAACAGGGATTTGGAGTCATAGCCGATACGGCCGTACACAGCCTTGCCCTTGTTGTCCTCGCCTTTGTTGGAGCCGTAGTTGCCGTACATAACGGTGTAGACCAGGCCGCTCTTGGTATTGCCCGTCAGGGCCACACCGAAATCCCGTGAGGAGGCGAATTTGAAAAAGTCTTGGGCGGTCTTCTCGATGTAGCGGTAGCCCCAGAACTTTTCGATGCGATCAAAGCTGGGGGGCTCAATGATGCCCATGATCAGCTGCAGGTCGCCTCCCAGCTTCCCGGCCAGATGGGCGTTTTTGATGTACGGATCCATGGTGCCCTCTTTAAAGGCGGGCGAATTCATCTCAAAGCGCACACGGGCCGACCAGCCGTTGCCCAGGTCGGTGTTGTAACCGAAATAGATGCGGCGCAGCCAGAAACCGTGTTGGCCGTCGATGGCGTCGTTGTGGTTGCTGCCGGTAATGTAATATTCGGGGAGTATGTATCCCTTGATGTCGTCGGCATGCCCCATGACGCTGAATGAAGCCAGCGAACAAAGCGCAATACAAAACAGGGTCACTTTTTTTAACATGATTCCTCCTGAAAAATGGATTTGAATGGATCGTAATCCCGGGAGATGAAGGTCCAATGAAATCAGGGTTAATTTAGGGTTAAACTTCAAAAACAAAATGGCTGAGTCGCCGAAAAGATGGCGGGGTATTGAGCGTCAGGAGGACGGTGCCAGGGGCAGGCGCACGGTGAAGGTGGTGCCGTGGTGGGGGGTGCTGTTTATGCTGATTTCGCCCTCGTGCAGCATCACGATATGCTTGACAATGGAAAGCCCCAATCCGGTGCCGCCGTTTTCCTTGGAGCGGGACGCATCCGCCACGAAAAAGCGTTCAAAAACCCGTTCCTGAAGGTCAGCGGGAATGCCGATTCCCGTGTCGCTGACTTCCAAAACCACATGAGAAGCTTCCGCCTTTAAGCGAACGGTTATGCCGCCGCTCTCCGTGTACTTGACCGCGTTGTCAAGCAGGTTGACCAGCATGTCTTCCAGGCGGGAGGAATCACCGTTGATCGGGGACATCTTATCGCAAAGGTCAAGCGTCAGCTTCAGGCCTTTCCGGTGAACGGCGGTTTCAAACATGCGTGCGGTATCTCGCACCAATTGCGAAAGAGAGACTTCCCGGGTATTCAGGCTGAAGCTCTTGTCTTCCATGCGGGAGAGGAGAAGCAGGTCCTGGATGATATGGATCATGCGATCGGCGTTGCGGCGGATGATTTCCAGGTAGCGCAGACCTTCCGACCCGCGGACCTCGGCTTCCAGGACTTCGAGAAAACCCTTGATGGAGGTCAGGGGGGTTTTCAGTTCATGCGAAACATTGCCCACAAAGTCACGTTTCATGGTCTCCAGTCGGCGGCGTTCGGTGATGTCCAGGAAAGTGACAACGAAATCACCTGTACCGGGAAGCAGGGTGAAGTTGACCAGGTAATTGCGGTCCGCCGATTCCATTTCCCGGGAGTGATTGCGCGGGGCGGCAATCAGGGATTGAATGGTTTGGTAAAATTCACTGCTGCGCAGTACTTCCCAGTACTTCTTGCCGGTGGGGGATTCATCGTCGACCAGTTTGTTGAAACTCAGGTTGGACATGAGCACGGTGCCGTCATGGGTGATCACGGCCAAAGCTTCGCGCATGGCGGCGAATATGGTCTCCAATTGTTTCCGTTGTTGGGCCATCTCATTAATCATATCGGATTGACGGCCGACCATGCGGTTGAAACTGGTGGCCAGCTCACCCAGTTCGCCCCCGTCAGAAACGTAAACCCGGGGTGTAAAGTCGCCCTCGGCTACTATGCGGGCGGCTTGGGCAAGGCTCTGGATCGGGCGTGAGATCCGCCGGGAATGGATATAGGTCAGCAACAGGGATAAGGGGAAAAGTGAAAGCAGGATGGCGGTAACGCGCACCTCGAGTTCATGTCGAAGGTTGCGGATGGATTCCATGGTCATACTGATTCGCAACACTCCCGCGATTTCCGATTCTAACTGCAGCGGCAGGGCGATATAGAGCGTATCCGCCATGATGGTGCGGCTGAAACGTTGCCGGCTCGAAGCATCGCCGGCCATGGCCTCGGATATTTCCGGCCGGTCGAGATGATTGTCCATGTTATCCGGCATGGCCTTGGAATCCGCCAGTACACTGCCGCCGGGAAGGATCACACTGATTCGCGCGTTTATGGATTTGCCCATCTGTTTGGCCCAGGCGTCCAGGACGCCCGGTTCTTTTGCCAGTTTTTCAATCACCGTGGGCTGCAGGGAAAGGCCCAGTCGTTGCAGATGATTCTGGAGATCGTTCTTGTGCCAGCGTTTCAAACTGGCAAAGGTAAAAACGGTGATCAGGGCTACGGCGCTGATCAATATGAGTGTACCGGTCCGGAACGTCTTTAAAAAGATGGTTTTTTTCATGGCTCGATCTTGTAGCCGACTCCACGCACGTTCTGGATCATGTCGCCGTATTTGCCCAGTTTGTCGCGCATGTTCTTGATATGCACGTCAATGGTGCGGTCGATAACAAACTTTTCGTCACCCCAGAGGCGGGACAACAGCTTTTCGCGGCTGAACACCCAGCCGGGGCGCTCAGCCAGGACACTGAGGATAATGAACTCTGTTCGGGTTAACTGGATCCTGTCTTTGCCGGCAATCACTTCATGGCGGTTCAGGTCGATCGAGAAGCGATCATTCACGGTGATGCGTGAAGCGCTGCCGCCGGTTTCGCTGAGGCTGCGGCGCAGCACCGAGCGGACTCGGGCCGTGAGTTCCTTGGTGGAGAAAGGCTTGACCATGTAGTCGTCTGCGCCCAGGTCCAAACCCCTCACGATATCGTCTTCTTCGCTTTTTGCGGTTAGCATCAGAATGGGGATATCTTCCCAGCGCCGGTTGGATTTGATTTTCTTGCAGATCTCAATGCCGCTGATATCCGGCAACATCAAGTCCAGCAGAACCAGGTCGGGGCGTTCCTCCTGCAAGTAATGAAAGAACGGTAAGGCGGCTGAAAAACTCTTCACCGTGAATCCCGCTTTCTCGAGGTGAACACGGATCAACTCTTGAATGTCCGGTTCATCCTCAATGGCGGCGATAACGGGTTGCTGATTGTCCATTGATTGATCTCCCCTGCGATTACTGAGTGCAACATAACCCAGAATGAAAGGTATCTCAAGTCTGTTAAGAAAATATGAAAAAACCGAGAAGAAGAGTTGAAAAGAAGGTGACCCACCTTCGCCAAGGCTTCGGCGGGCAGGCAGGGGTAGGTCGCGAACCGCCCGTGTGAGCGGCAAGAGGTAAATTAGTCGAAAGTTGAAAGCAATAAGGCAAACCCTTGTGATGCTTTTTTCAACCTTTAATATTCTGCGAGTTGCGCAGTGGCCAGGGGGGGGCTTTTTTATTCCTTATTCTTTATTCAGAGCCTGATGGGCAAGAGGCCAATGGCGAGTGGCAAGGTGACACGATGAAAAACTCTTTTTTACTTCTTACCTGCATTAGTCAACTCTTCAACTTTTATTCATCACTAACGGGTGGACCAGCCTCGCCGGGTAAGAGTCAAACCGGCTATGGTAAAGACCCAGATTGTGCAGACTGCGCTGAAAAGAGAGAAAAATACGACATAGGGGAAATCGCGGTGGCCTTCAATGCGGATGTAGTAAAGCATGTAGAAAAAGCCGAATAATACGGTATAAGCCAGGGCGCGGAACAGGAAAGAACTGTTGATCAAGCCGGAAAAGAGAAAAAAGTAAAACCAGATGAAGTGTAGCAGGATCAGCGAAATGGTAGTGGAGAATTCAAAAAACGGCAGAAAACGGTTGCCCCGGCGCCTGGGATTGAACATGAAACCGGAAAAAATCGCACTTTCGCGAATATTGCTGCGCGCCCAGCGGGTCAACATGCGCAGCATTTTTCCCGGCTTTTCCGGCACCACGGTGTGACAAACAGCGTTCTGCTGGTAGACGGTGCCCTGTCCGGAGCGCAGGATGTGGTTGGTCAGGCTGCGATCCTCGCCATAGGTGCACGACTGATTAAGGAAAGTCTGTTCCCGCCACTGGTCAATCACACCGGATAAAACGGAGCGTCGGTAAGCCGAAAAAGCGCCGGAAAGGCAGAGCACGTTTTTAAATGTGGTTTGGACGGCACGGGTGTAGTCAAACGCCATGGCGAAATGGGCGTTGAGCATGCGGGTAAAAATGTTGGCCCGGTAGTTGTCGATACGAATTCGACCCGTGGCCGCGGCGATTTCGGGTTTCAGGATAAGTGCCGCCAGGATGCCGCGTAAGGCGTTCGGTTCCAGTCGCGTGTCTGAATCAACAGTGACAAAAAAGGGCGTGTGACAAGATTGAAAGGCGTGGTAGATTCCTTCGCGTTTGCCGCGGTTTTGATTGAATCTCACCAGCCGGATGCGTCCGGGAAAGCGGTCCTTTGCGCGCTGCATATGGATCCAGGTGTCGTCTTGAGAGCCGTCGTCAAGGGCGATGATATGAAGCCGGTCCGGCGGGTAATCGCTTTCAGCAATCGATATCAGGGAGCGGTAAACGCCGATGCCTTCGTTGTAGGCGGGAACCGCTATGGTGACATGGGGCCAGTCTGAGTCGGGGATGGCTGCGGCGGAAATGGGGCGGTAACGGAACCACAACCAGGTTCGAACCACCAGCGAAGATACAAAAATAAGTCCGGAGATAAAGAGTAAGTAGCGCAGAATGACGCCCCGGGTTCCGGAAAACTCCGCGGCGCGCCAGGTGAAAAAGATGTTTTCCCGGACCGCGAACCAGATTACCGTAATGCCGAAGACCAGGACCGCGATACGAAACAACGGTTCAAGCAGTTCCCAGTTTACCGGGCGCTTCTGCTGAACCAGCGCGGCCTCTTTGCTATACAGTGTGGACATGTTTTTGGTTTACCCCCGGGTCTGTTTCCGGAATCGTCAACGGTGACGATTGAATTATAGCAGAAAAAGATGGGTGAACACAACTTTTCCACAACAACGCAAAATAGCCGGGCCGCAACGGAGTTGCCGGAATCTATTATATGATAAGCAAACACTAAGATATTTATGATGATATTATAATAAAAAAGTTGACAAAACACAGATGGTATACTATATTAATCATGCAAGCCTGATAGGGCAAAAAATAGAACCGCTGTCAGCGGTAAAGAGGAGGCGAAAATGACTTTAGTACGATGGAGACCTTTTGGAGACCTGCTTAACATGCATGACAAAATCAATCGCTTATTCGAGGACGAATTTCTGCATGACAAGGAGCAGGGCCTGGGTGTGCGGCCATGGACTCCGGCAACCGATATCTATGAGACCCAGGAAGAGTACGTGTTCCGGCTTGAACTACCCGGCATCAAAAAGGATGAAGTCAAGGTGGAATTCGATGGAGACACCCTGACCATCACCGGCGAGCGCAGGGAAGAAAAGGATGTCAAGAAAGAGAATTTCCATCGCATTGAGCGTCGCTGCGGAACTTTCAAACGTTCGTTCAGCATTCCCAAGAATGTTGACGGCACCAAGATCGCGGCAGCCATGAAGGATGGAATCCTGGAACTGAAAGTTCCGAAAGTGGAAGAGTCCAAAACCAAGGCGATTCCGATTTCCGTTAAGTAGGGACGATCCATGCAAACCCAAGGGCGGCTGCGGCCGCCCTTTTTTTTTATTAAACCCGCATTTCTCACAATAATCTGAAACAGAAAGTTGAAAAGTTGGGATTTATTACGTTTTGTGTGGGTAAATACACATTGGTAATTGGTAAGCGG
>OMKS01001907.1_pt1 | contig 17972 bp, 5 predicted proteins | sample 1674721 | NCBI WGS metagenome assembly OMKS01 (sample SAMN06264996, study PRJEB25208) | sediment metagenome | isolation source: hot spring sediment | place: USA: California | collected 2014-09-02
AGCGCGTCATATGTTCTTTGGTTCAACTATTTTCGGCACAACCGCTACAAGAAAGGCTCTCCGGCGGAGGTTTGGCAGAGCTGTTCGGGCGAGATGTCGCCTCCATCTCCGAAAAAAGAATTTTTTCCTGTGTTATTAGACGAGATTACTCCATATATTATAGATCAGGGTGGTTACCATGTCCCTTTACCACCCAAAAGTTAATTGTTCAGCCGTTTCACTGCAGTTGTTTGGGTCGGCCCGCTCGCGCTATTTCTCTTTTCCCTGAAAAATGCTTTGAATTCACACGAATAATCTCTATTTTTTAAGAAAGAAAAGACTTCGCTCAAATTTATGAGGAGAGCCATGAAAAGAATTATACTGGGAATTTGCCTTATTCTTGCTTTCGCAGTCTTCGCGGAGATTCCCTCCACGATTAACTACCAAGGGAAGCTCACCGATGCCGGCGGCGTGGCCATAGACGGCACCCGCCAGATTAAGTTCACTATTTTCGATGCTGTATCCGGCGGTTCCGCGCTTTGGACAGAGACGCACCCCGCAGTCGATGTCGCTAAGGGGCTGTTCGATGTCCGTCTTGGCACAGTGACAGCGTTTCCTTCGACGCTCGACTTTTCGGAGCAATATTGGATTGCCGTCGAGGTAGATGGCGAGGTGCTTTCGCCGAGACAAGCGCTGTCGTCGGTGCCCTATGCCTTCCGCGCGGCAATAGCCGACAGCGTAGTAGGCGGAAGCGGCGGCGGCGGCGATCTCCCCGGAGGCACTAACGGCCAGACATTGCGCCATGACGGCGCGAATTGGGTGGCGTCCAGCGCGCTTTTCAATGCCGGGACGAATATCGGCATCGGGACGACAAGCCCCGGCGCACGATTGCATATCGAGCAGAATTCCACCGGCGGCGCGGAGCTTCTGCGGCTGTTCAACCCCAACACCGGAAGTAGCGCTTATACTTTCCTTCGTGTCGGCCAATCTACAAGTTTTTGGGGCATAGTGAGTTATAACTATTCCGACAGGGAATTCAGCATTCAGTCGAACCTCAATAGTAGCGGCGGACTGGCGCTCAAAACGCAGACCGGCGCACCGATTACATTCGTGACGAACCTCTCCAGCGAGCGCATGAGGATTACGCCCAGCGGGAATGTGGGCATCGGAATTTCATCGCCGGCGAGCCTCTCCATGCTTCACATCAACGGCGACGACGCACTTGCGATGACGAGATACACATCATCGACCACCGGCACGAGCAACGCGGACGGATTTATCGTAGGCCTCAACAACGTCAGCGGCGATGCTCTTCTGTGGAACTACGAAAACCGATATATCAGCTTTGGCACGAACAATACCGAACGCATGCGCATTCTCTCCAGCGGAAATGTGGGCATAGGCACCTCGTCGCCTTCCTATCTCCTGCACGTCAACGGCTCGGCGAGGGTTAATTCGTTGAACATCAACGGCGCATATAGCCTGCCGACATCGGCGGGGACTACATTACAGTTTCTACGCGGCGACGGCACATGGGCATCGCCTTTGGGCACATCCGGCTGGGGACTCACAGGCAACGCAGGCACCACAGCAGGCACGAACTTCGTGGGGACGACGGACGCGCAGGACTTGGTATTCAAGACGAGCAACACCGAGCGCGTGAGATTCACCACTGGCGGAAGGGTCGCTATCGGCAATTTTTCCAACCCAGAAGCCGACCTCGAACTCCGCAATACAATCGCCGCTATCTATGTCCGAACATACAATGACTACAGTTGGCAGGACGGCGGAAGGCTCGTGCTTCAGCGCATGGGCGGCACCCAGACTTCACCAAGCGCGACACAAGCCGGCCAAGGCATAGGCGCACTCGATTTCCGTGGGGGTTATGGAACATCTGTCAGCGGTGTAACTTCCGCTTCGATAAAATCAGTCTCGCCCGTCACATGGGTGTCCGGCTCATCGGCTCGCGGGGGCGATTTGCGGTTTTACACGATTAACATCGTCGGAGGCCAGAGTATATACGACAACGAGCGTATGCGCATAGGGTCATTGGGCGGCGTAGGAATCAATATTAACCCGACGCCGAGCACATCCACGAACCACGACCCGGACGCATATATGCACGTCTATGGCGGCATCGGCCTCGGGCCGGCAAATAACAGCATATCGCTTGACCATGGCCAGCAGAACAGCATGCAGATTGCCAGCGATACATATTACGGAGGTGTCAACGACAATCACTCCGGCTATCTAATTTACTCGATAATGCCCGGCGGATGGACGACCGGCGAGCTTCATTTCGCTTGCGCTACTAACTGGGGCACATACAACACGACAACACCCGCACTCCGCGTGACGCAGAGCGGGACTTACGCCAACGGGACTTTCCTCACCAGCGACAGGAGATTAAAAAGCGGAATTGCTCCGTTCACAGCGGGTTTGGCGAAAGTCATGGAGATGGAGCCGGTGCGATATAACAAGCATATCGCCGAGGACATGTCGCACGGAAATGTCATGCTCGGGCGCGGCACTGCCGATGTCGGCCTTATTGCCCAGGATTTGTATGAGATTCTCCCCGAGGTAGTATCGAAGCCTGCCGACGAAAATGCGGAGCTATGGGCGGTTGACTACTCGAGAATCGTGCCCATCCTCGTGAACGCGATACAGGAGCAACAGGAACTCATCGAGGACCTTCTAAGGCGCATCGAGGAGCTTGAGGCTAAGTAACGAGTGAATCGAGACTTCGCTATTTCTTAATCGCGTAGAAACAACGCTTCGGCGAGTCTATCTTCCCGTCTTTTTTGAGCTGGGCAATGACCTTATCGACTTCCTTCTTGTCCAGCCCGCAGGCCTCGGCGATTTCGCCGGCCTTCATCGGCTCTTTCGCGGATTTGAATTGCGCGAGAATCATCTCGACATTCTTGTCGTCTTTGGGTTTGCATCCACAGTCCTAATTTCCTCTTTTCTGGCGGGGAAGCCTTCAAACAGCTTCCCCGCCGATTATTTTATTACGGCATGTGTATTTTAGCCATAATTGTCAGCACAAGCCGGTGAGTGGAGAATATACTCGACCCGGTAGGTGCGTGGAACTGAAGCCATAGCGAGCGGACATCGTCCACCGGAATGTTCCATCCGTCGGGACCGAAATAGTGGGGAGACGACCAAATCAGAGAGCTTCGGATGTAATCATGAATTGGGTCGAATGTGGTTGGCTCCGTCGTTATCTCCTCGTTGAAAATGCCACGAAGCACGAACTTGTCGAACGCCGGGCCAATCCCCGGAGACCATGCGATTCCGGGATAGGAGATATAAAGCCCCCATGTCGCGGCGATGTCTCCGCAGTTCTCCACTCGGATTACCTGCGAAGCATCTGTGGTCACGATCTGACCTAAATTCATAATCCCGAGGTTTATCGAGTTCGTGTCAACACAAACGGCAAGATTGACATCTACGGGGTCATAGTGTGCGACAATCAAGCCCCATGAGTCAATCGGACCAACGGTGTGGCCGATAGCCCCGCCATCGGACCATTCTCGGAAATAATACACCGAGTCGCTATCTGTCGTGATGTCCATCGGGCTGACCTCCGCCCAGAAGGGATAGCCATCGATCATCCAACGAATCATGCCATTGCATCCATAGCAAGTTGAATCGCCCATAGTCACCCAGCCGTAGCTTTGAAGCGGGTCTTTGCGAAGCACCCATTTTCTCTGTGCCTGATATATGGCCAGAAGAGTCTCGGGGGCGAAAATCCTCTTACCGTGAATTCTCGGGCCGCCATCCGACCAGCTTTGGAATATGTATCTGTCCGTATCTGTTGGCGTCCAATCCGTATCGGACGCGGCGAATACCAAGCTGTCTCCATCGTTGACCCAGCGCTCTGCCTCAAAGCCAACCGGCGGTGGCGTAGTGAAGCCAATATTACCATAGACATTCTCCGCCGGACTCTTCTCGATCCTCACCAAGAACTGTCGGTTATAGAAGGCTGTAATCGTCGTGTCGCCAAGAACAGGCCCTACGGAGCGGGCCGGAGTTGGGGGGCCGTCCATCCAGCGATTAAACGTGTGTCTAACCGTTGCCGTAGTGTCCGGAGTGGAAACGGAGACGTTGTGATGTGAACCGATCACCCACCACAACGAAAGCTCCTCGACATCGTAGAAGCGATGTCCGTCAACCTCGATGTAGCCCTCGGTATGTGGCGGCTCTTTCCTGATGGTTGCTCTCGCGCCGGGCGTATAGACGGCTTTGATGTGGTATGTGGAATCGACATCGAAACTCGCTAAGTGCGTATCTGGCAAACTCAAGATGGCATCCCAATGATCGAAGATGTAATAGACATCATCGGCCACGACGAGCGAGTCTGTGCTAATGTCTGCCGTTTCGCCTTGAATATACCAGCCCTGGCCCTCTTGATAGGGAACGCCTGTTCCGCAATCGATATAGCTGAGTCCGATAAAGTAATTATTCACCCATCGCCATTCGAGCGTGGAGTTCGCCGTGATGGTGAACTCCACGACATTGCCGTCTCCGCCGGTGGGGACGGAACCAGTTCCGCGCCAGCCCGAGCAGAGACGCATAATACCCTCGCCCGCGTGGATAGTATCTTCCACGACGGCTGTGATGTGCCTGCCAATCGGGTGATACGTGACGCCTCTGTGCGGCTCGGGGTTGCCAAAATCGCTCGTCACGGTGAGCGTGACGACATCTCCCATCTCCGACCACTGCCAAGTGACCCTCGAAGCCATGCCTATCGTGGCCGTGAATGTCGTGTCATATCCGAAATCCGGCACGCTACCTGTGCCCTCCCAGCCTGTGCAGATATGACCGCCAGATGGGCTTGATACGTTGAATGTGATAGTCGTGTCGTCGGGGACCCAGTGCAAGCCGACAGAAGGCTCCGGATCGCCTAAGCCGCTCATGGATACGACTGTGAGCGGCCAGCGAAGTTCGCCGTTCCAAATCCACGTGAGTGTAGAATTCTCCGTGATTGTGAACTCCGAAATATTAGTGCCGCCTGTGGCCGGGACGCTACCTGTGCCCGCCCAACCTGTGCAGTGTTGCCAGAGACCGCCGACTAACACCGAGTCCTCCACCGTAGCACGGATGAAAGTCCCTACCGGCACTACATGGATTCCGGACGGCCATGGCGTGCCATAAGGCGAATAGACAATGAGAGTGCATACGCCAGCAACATCGCGCTCCCAAATCCAGTCGATTGTGGAGGGATCGTCGAGGTCGAACGTGAACTCTGTGCCATATCCGCTGGGTGCACTGCCTGTGCCCTCCCAGCCCACGCAATACCAATCGCCAACGGGGCTGGTGACGCTGGCTTCGATAGTAGCCGAGCTGTCGAACCATGTGGTGCCGACCGGCGGAGAAGGCGCGCCGTGAGCGCTTGTAACGTTGAGGGAAACCTCGGGCTTGAAATTCCAGAACAGCTCGGTGTATCCGACAATATTCCAAGCGACATAGTTAGTCGAGCCGGTGGGCGGAATTCCAACTCCGACGCCGGTCCAACCGGTGTTAGCCATTCTCCTTCCCGGATCGAGAGGCACATGAGCGTTGACGGTGCATTCCACCGCTGTGCCGGAGAGATAATTCGTAAGACCGACTGGAGGATGCGGTTCGCCCCAATCGCTGTGAACCATAAGCTGGGCAATGTCGTCCGACCATAACCAGGTGACCGTGCTTGGGCTATCGATTACCGCCGTAAAATGGTCGAGAATGCCATCACCGATGCTCCCCGTGCCATCCCAACCGATGCACCAGAAATCGCCTTCGGGGCTTGTCACGCTGAACGTTACTGTGTCGCCGATGTTGAACCAATGCTCGCCGGGAGGCGGCACGGGACTGCCCATTCCGCCGTCGGACTCGACCACAACCTTGACCTGTTGTTGCCAATGCCAATGGAGGTTAGAATATGTGTGCAACGGGAACGAGACAAGCCCGCTGTCGCCCTCTGCGGGACAACTTCCGGTGCCGGTCCATCCCTCGAGTATCCAACGCATATCCGTGCGGAACGGATAGAACACGGTGTCGGAGAGAGTCGAGCAGGTGACTGTCGAGCCGAGACGATACCAATAAGTCCCCGGCGGGGGAGAGGTGGAATCGGTGGGTGAAGTAATCGTCAGCGACATAGCACCCGCATAATCTTCCCAATCCCACGTAAGCGTGGAAGGCATGGTCATTGTGAACCACGCGTAAGTCGATGGACTGTAAAGCGGAACGCTCCCCGTGCCGTGATAGCCGAGACAATAATAGCTTCCGTCCGGCGATGTCACCCAAGCAATTATCGATGTATCGCGGACGCACCAATAATCGCCGGCGGGCGGATCGGGGGAGCCATAGCCGCCGGGGTTGTTGATGGTGAGAAGATATTCCGTGCGCCACTGCCAAGTAATCGTCGTGTTCTCGGTGATGACGAAGTCGATAACACCCGTTGTGCCGCTTGAAGGCGCACTACCGGTGGCAGTCCATCCCAGAAGAATCGCGCGGTGACCGGGGGCGATATAAACCGTGTCCTCGGGAGCGGTCGCCGTAATGTCCGTGCCGGGGTCGTAATATGTCGTCCCTTCGGGCACGATGCCGGGATATTCGCTCTCCACAATTAGCGTGAGTTGCGGTTCCCATTGCCATTCAACCGTTCCGGAGTCGTCAACAGTCCATGTGACGGTCGTGTCCGCGCCCGACGCGGGAACGGAGCCGGTGCCTATCCAGCCGGTGCAGTATGTCCTCGCTACAGTGTCCGGGCTGGTGATGTGCGCCGTCTGGATGCTGTCCTCGTAGAACCAGTATGAACCGGGCGGCGGTGTTGCTGTGCCGTATCCGCCGTCGTCTATGGCTATCTTATACTGCTTCAGCCAAACTGCCGTTTGCGTAATCGGCTCGAGCATAGTGCAAATGCCCGGGTTGTCGGTGCCTGTGTATGAACCTGCACCCGTGCCCTCCCAGTGATCGAACACCCATCTCTCTCTGCCTGTTTCATCGGCGATTTCCGTGCTACTGAAGCTCGTGATTGTGCCCGAGAAATACCAGCCCTCACCTGTCACCGAACCGTGCCCACCGTCCTCGACGGTAAGATAATACTGCGTGTGGAAAATCGCCGTGAATGTCGAGTCCGTCACCGGCGCGATAGTTCGCGTTCGCGACGAGACGCCGTCCGCCCAGCCCGCGAATATATAGCGAACTCCCGCCGGGCCGTATTGGATGCTGTCGGTGGAGATGGTGTGCGAGCTTCCCGTGAGCCAAACTACCGTGTGCGGCGACACTTCCCTCGCCCCATCGACGATGACGGAATCGGCTGTGCCGTCGGTCTGCACCGTGACGGTTACTTGTGCGAGCCTGTAATTGGCCGTGGCTGTCCGCGGCGCGTCCATAAGGATGGTCGTAGCCGGGTTGAGCGGGTTGGCAAAGCTCCCGCCCGTCCAATCTTCAAAGTCATAACGGCGCATAAGTCCGTCGAATATCGGGTCCTCGGTGGTAATCGGCGCGTTAGTTCCGGCGGAATACCATCCAGCTCCGGTTTGCGCGGGAATTGCCGGGCCTGTGCCGTCATAGGCCAGCGAGAGGCGATACTCCGTCCGCCATGTAGCCACCGCCGTTTTGGCCGCGTCCATCGTCACGGGATCAGACGCGCTGGCATTGCTACCGGTGGCGTGGCCGGTCCACGCATCGAAAATGTATCGCGTGTCGCCCGCGACAATGATAGAGTCGTTCACGCAGGCCGAGACCGTCGAGCCGTGATTGTGCCAGCCGATTCTTCCGGCGCAGGCCGATGAGTGGCCGCCCGGGTCGATATTGAACCACCATTGCTCGTAATAGTTCCCCGTGATAGTCGCCGCGGAGCTGACCGTCCCCGATGGCGGCGAAGGCGCGAACCATCTGTGCCCAATGCCCGAACTGCTGGAGGTCATCGAATAGCTATAAGAATGTGTCGTTCCGGTGGCGAAATAGAAGGTCACTTCGTGGCCGTCCCAGAGCTGATACGATGTTCCGTCAACCGTCAATGTGACGTAATTCGAAGAGGATAGATTAGTCCCTGCTGTCATCGTTTGGGCGCGGAAGGTAACGATGTAATCGCTTCGCCAGTTAGCTCTCGCGACTTTCGCCGCATTCATCGTCACATTATTGGAGCGGCTCGAGTTAGTCCCCGTGGCATCTCTGTCCCAATAGTCGAAGACATATCGAGTCGAGCCGACCATCACAATCGAGTCGTTGACGCAACCGTATGAAATAGTGCCGTGGTCATACCAGCCCTCTCTGAATGAGCATGGGCTGGAATGCCCGTTCTCGTCGATGTCGAACCACCATTGCTCGCGGTAATATCCGCGTATGGTGTCCGGAGATGATGCCGTGCCCGATGGCGGGCTTTCGCTGAACCATCTATGCGAAGCGCCGGAGCCGCTCGATGTCTCCGAATAGCTATATGAGTGCGATGACCCGGAGCTAACCCATGCAGAATAGCGGTTGCCGTCCCAAATATTGTGGGGAGAGCCGTCGAGCGTAACCGTCGCGTAGTTCGAGCTTGTCATCGGCGAGCCGACAATGGTCTGCGCCTCGAAGACGAGCAAATATTGTTCGTTGAAATATGCCGTGTATGTTCTCGTGCCCGATGACGGAGCCGTAACGTTGTGAACGCGCGCGCCGCCATCCGACCATGACGACCAAATATAGCGATAGAGGCCGGCACTTTGGGGCGATGGCGCACCGATAGTATGACTCGAGCCGGGCAACCAGCAGAGGGTCACGGGCGCGAGATATGTGATGCCGTCCACCTCGACCTCGAGTCCGGGCGGGTCGGTTTCAATAGTGACAGTCGGAATATTGAGCACATTATATGTTCCAATGCCTCCCGTCGCACCCGTCACATAGCCGCTACCGCCGGAGCCGCCGCTCCTGTTGACAGTGGGCGATATGGTATTCGCAACGCATGAGTTCTGGATAATCTTGATTCTTCCGCCGCCGCCGCCGCCGCCGCCGCGCGGGAAGTCGAAGCAGGAGCCGTTAGAGGGAGTCGGGCTTCCTGCCGTTCCGCCCGTGCCGCCGCGAGCCTGAAGCGTTCCAGTCACATTCATGGTGCCGCCGGCCATGAGGGAGATTCCCCCGCCGGAGCCACCGCCGCCACCGCCGCCCGCACCGCCGGAAGCGTCGTGCCAGTCCTGCGGACAAATGTCACAACCGTTGTATCCTCCGGGGCTACAGGTGAAGGCTCCGCTTGTGGATGAGCCTCCGCCGTTTCCTGCTCTTCCTCCGTTTGTGCCATTAGCATAAATTGAGCCGGACATCGTGAGGTTGCCGGTAGCTTTCAGTATGACTGCGCCTCCGCCTCGTCCGCCACCCTCTCCCGAGCCTCCGTTGAACCATCCGCCTGCACCGCCGCCTGCGCCGCCGCCTCCGGAGCCGTATGTGACATTATAGTCAGTTGTATTGCCGTATGTCGAGCCGCCCGCGCCGCCGGAAGCCCAATCGCCCATCGCACCGCTCCAGCCCGAGCCTGCCGCGGAGTATCCGCCGTATCCGCCGGTGCCGCCGTATGAGCCACCACCGCCGCCCGCGCCGCCGCCGCCGCCGCTGAGGTATCCGTTTCTATTGCCGATACAGAGGAAGCCGCCGCATTTGAGTGTCTGGTGGCAACCGCCGGAGCCGCCGGTGCCGCCGGCAAGTCCGCCGCCGGTATGGCCGCCTGCGAGGCCGCCTTGGCCGGCGCCGGAAACAATGTGCGAACTGGAGCCGGAGTAGCCGAACGAATAGTTCCCGCCGCTACCGCCGCCGCCGCCGCCCGCGCCCGCGCCGTTGGCGTCGATTGTGCCGTATATTTCGATAGTATTTGCTTCGATAGTCAGAGAATTACAAACTCCTGCGACTGTAACAGTAACACCCGAGTTAACACGGAAGGTATTGATGTTCGTATGAATTCCGCCGAGGGAGGTGTTCGAGCTAATAGCAAAATTGTCGCCGCCGTGGTTGGTTGTGCCGCAACTGACGGCCGTGTAATCGACTACGAGATAAGGCCTCTGCGACATTGCAAAGCCGTAGAACCCAATGTAGTAAGAATCCGATCCGTCGGTGTCCCTCAGCCCGGTGCCGAACCAGCCATCGGCGATGCGCGACTGTAAAACCGTCACTCCCGATGCGTTAAGATTATAACTCTTCCAACCCGTAGGCTCTGTAGAAGCCCAACTCTGCGTAAGCATAACTGTCCCGCCGGTGCAAGAGCTTCGATAGGAAGGACAATCGAAAGTCCTCTGGCTCATAGCGCGAAGTTCCCAATAAGGCCAATTGCGAGTATAACAATACGCGTTCCAATTGACCGAATTAATTATGTATCCATCGGGAATTCCTCCGACATTGAAGAACATCCATCCGAGATTCACATTGTTACCTGTAGCGGCAACGACGTCGCCGCAATAGTCGTAGCCACAATAACAATTCGTGCCTTCAGAAAAACCTGAACAAGTGGCATCGCCGGGTGTTGTAAATATGTAGCATGTAATTGTCGGGTCGATGACTACGGGGAAGTTTCTGTCAGAGTCTGTTAGCCAGTCGAGGGGGACGAGCGTCGTCAAAACATATTCGCCGCCGCTCTCGGTGAGGCGGAAATCGCCGATAGTCCTCTCGCGATAAATCGCCTCGGATGTCCCTTTATCGCCATCTTCGAAAACGACCCTGTCGTCCATCTCGTAAATGAGCGGCAGGGGAATCTCCGCGATGAGCTTGCCCTCGGAGTTCAGCGCGACGACCTTCTTGCCCGCGACCGTGCTGTGGTCCGGGGGGATGAAGATGTGGCAGTCGGGGGGGATCGAGACGCTCTGGTCGATTGCGAGGTATTTCGCGTCGGGCGGAAGCGATGAGGCAATCTCCGGAAGCTCATCGAGGATGAGATCGTGCTGAATGTTGGTTTCGTTAATGCGCACGACCTCGTGCCCGAAGCCGCTCACATCGGCGAAAACTATCTCGCCATCGCGAAGGCGCCCGGTGCGTCTCGGCGCTTGAACTTCCGCAATCGGCATATAGTCGCCGTTCTCGATGCGCATGTTCTCGAAATAGCCGAAAGAGAGTCTGCCCTTGGGGTTCTCTATCGAGTATCTTTCGGTGCTGGCCTTGGGAAATCGAGTCGAGAAGACATTCTCGCCGGAAACGAAAGCATCGCCTGCATCGGAGAACTCGGCCACGATGTCCTGCCATGCGCCATCTTCGTCCATGTAGTGCACCGGCCCGGCGCAGATGACGGCCTTGAAGTCCTCATCGGTGATGCGGAAGGTCTTGGTGAACTCGTTCCTCATCTCGATGACCTCTTGGCTCGGCGAGAACTGCGCGAACATGCCGTCGCCTTGCCAGTGCTTGCCTTTGCCGTCGGACATGTCGCCGACGACTTTGTCGCGAATCGTGAACTCGCCGGTTTCGAGGGACATCTCGAGAACTTGCTTCTGCTTGCGTTCCTTCTCCTCGGGAGTGAATCTTGAAGTAGTTGGAGGCTCGAACGATGCGTTTGCACTGACGCTCGATGCCTTCTCGGCGGATATTCCCTCGCCGCAACCGCAGTCGCTCTTCTCCGCGCTCGACTCCAATGGAGACGGCGGATTGAGCACGGAGCCTCTGTCGAGGCTGGCAATAATTTTCGCCAGCCGGCGCTCTTCGACGCCGCGTTCTTCCTCGGACATGTTATTCGAAATCGACGCCGAGATGAGGCGCTCATAACGGACAAGCTCTTCGAGAAGGTCGTCCAACTGCGCTTCCATCTCGCTCACGTTGTCGGAAGTCTCGAAATTGCGCTTGTAGCGTTCGAGGATGTCGTCGCGTTCGCGGAAGAGGTGAATTATCTCCTCGTCCGGCACATCGATGATATCAACTTGAGTGACATCGATGCAAAGGCCGTCGATGCTTCTCTCGGCGTTCGCGGGAGCACCCAAGAGAACAACCGATATGATGATGATGAAAAAACTTTTGCAATATTTCATAAGCCCCACCTAAAATTTAGGGATTGTGCCAATATGTCTATTATTCATGATAATATAATTCAACGTTATCCACAATTCAAGTTTTAAGTTTGATAAAATAAAAAGGCGCCTTATGGCGCCCTTGTTTTCATATGGAAATTGCGGATTATCGAGCCAGCAATACCGTGCCGCTACAGACCACTTCGCCATCGTTTTCTATGACGAACATATATAGGCCCGGCGTCGCCACTTCGCCCGCGTTGGTTCTGCCGTCCCATGAATCTGCGCCCGAAGGCGATTCCCAGACGAGTTCGTTGCGAAGATCGAACACGCGAATGATACCTGTCCCCATAGCCATGAACGGGTATGTGAACATCACCAAGTCGTTGATGCCGTCGCCATCGGGAGTGAACGGGTTCGGGTAATAATTGCATGTCGTGGCCGACGGGAAGAAACACCAATGATAAGGCTCCATCACATTTTGGTCGCCGTAGTCGGGCATAATATCCGAAGCAATGAGCGTCACGCAGACGCTGTCGTTGTTAGGCCAACTGATTCCCTCCGCTGTGGGATTGAAGCGGAACATTTCGCCCGATACATCGTAAGATATTCCGGGGCTTCCCCACGCAAAAGAGTCAACATCATTGAGAATCATCTCGATTGTATTAACGTCGACTTCTCTATGTTCATCCCGGAGGCGAACGGTAATGTCCTGCTCCAAATTAAGCACAATGGCTTCATGAGGCGGATTTGGCGATGATGCAACCGGCGGCGTGAGATCGGCGAAGAAGCGCCAATACACCGGCGTTGCGGGGTCGCCGGCGAAATCGAGGGCGCGCTTGAGACTGCACGCAACCCACATCCCGTCGGTGAAATACTCCGTCGGCGATGGGACGAAAGTAAGCGTGTCGTTGATGAACGCAAGGCGGGCATCGGCCACGGTGTAATCCGCACCGTTGACATTGAAAATAATGCTCGATGGATCAACGCCCTGCACCGAATCGATAATCGTCATCACGATTTCCTGATCTTCGTTGGTCGAGACCTCGAGATGCTTCGGATAGACTATCTCAGGAATCGGCCCGCGGATGACGTGAATTGGGAAGTCCTCCGACCAGCAACAGGAATACTCAATGTCGGATGTGCCCTCGTGGGCATCGGCGCATGCCCACAGACGGAAAACGAATTGGTCGGCTTCGTGGAGCGGCCCCAATGTCTCGGCAGTCCTGAAAGTATCGCCCGCGACATGCACCATCATAACCGAGCCGCCGATATCTATATCTAACTCGCCGTCCGTGTCCCAAGTCAGAAGAAGTGCTTTCGGGTCGTCGGGGTCATCGGAGTTGTGAACACCGTATTCATCGTCATAAATGAGCATGACAATGTCGAACTCCTCGTTCTCGAGAACCGAGTAGGGCGCGATGAATTCGAAGTTCGGGCAAAGCGTGTCGGTATTGACTGGGAAGCACCACTCGACGGTGTTCATGGCATTCGCCCCCAAGTCCATATCAACGTAGTCAGGCATGTCCTCCGCGCGAAGGACCGCCACGCAAATCGTATCAACTAAACTGTTGAAAATCGGCGGAACGGCGTGTAACGGTTCAAACACGAAGTTCGCGCCATCCCACGAAACGCCCGGCGAGTGAATGTCGAGCACCCTCATTCGCGGCGGATAAGCGCTCCGCATTTCCATGTTTGAGTATGAAAATAGGACCGACTCCTCGTTCAGCCCCGAGAATTCGTCTTTGATGTGGAAGCCCACCGGAAGGTATGGATCGTGCGTCACTTCTCCGGCATCGGGGAAAGTATTTTCGACCACCGGCGGCGACATGTCCGCGCCCCATGTCCAGCGAATCGGCCCGACCCAAGGCAGATTGCCCTGCGTGTCCATTACGCGCGCCAAAATAACATTCACCATCTGGTTGTCAGACCACGCCGTTGAGGGGCTGAATGTTAGATATGGAGAGCTGAAGCTCAGCTCGGGATTGGTAATTCGGTATAGAATGCCGTCAACAACGAGCTGTATCGAGGAGACATCGACAGAATCCTCCCATTCGAATTCCATGAGATTTAAGATTATCTTCTGGAAAGGCTGATTTGAAATCGGGAAGGAATGTCCGGAAATCGTGTCCGGGTGAGGCTCTACGATGATGGCATCCGGGCTACACGGCGAGAAATAATCGAACTCGCCGTCCCCCTCGACGGAGAATTCATCCATGAACGCCCGTATTCGGACGTTTCGGACATCGCACGATGCCACCGGATGGCTCGTGCTCCATCGGACATAATATCCTCCGGCGATGTTCTCGACAATCTGCGCGAGAATGGTGTCGTAATCGGTGTATGCATCGTAGAAAGCGCCGCCGGATTCCGCGGTGATACTACCCGGCCCGTAGTAAACGCCCTCATAGGGGCGCGACGCATCCACCCAAGATGTATCGACAATGCAGAATGCGATAACATCGTTCATCATGATGCGGTTATATACATCCTCATAGCCATATCTCGCGAAGGGCGAGCCGTAGTCGGTGCTGTGATATGGCGCGTCGGTAATCATGACCATCACTTTGCGAGCCTCAGGACGCCAGTGCATCGAGTCCACTGCATCGACAATTCCGTCGAACGCGACCTCGTGCCAGTCGCCGCCGCCGCCGGTGCGGATATCCGCCACCCGCGCTTGGAACTCGATAGGATCGGCAATGAATTCATAGCCATAAGGGAAAGAAACATGGTCGGCGAAGAAAACCAGCCCCAGCCCAAAATCGATTCCGGAAACTCTCAGCGAATCGGTGAACTCGATGAGCCTGTCTCGAACGCCGTCAATCATGCGATACATAGAGCCGGTGGTATCGATTACCCAGACTATATCCGCCGCGCCGCCGCCGCCGAGACTGTTGACTATGAGCGGATACTGCTCCTCGAAATTCTCCCAAACTTGGAAGTTGCGTTCCGTGAGACCTTCTATCATGCGGTCGTCCTCGTCGTCAACTTTGCAATATGCGCTAATGAAGGGGAAATTCGCAGGATTGACCGACTCGATCGACAGGTTCATCTCTTCCGGCGGAGGGATGACGATTTGGAACCACCAGCAGAACTCCGTTGAATTCGGGCCGCAGTCTCCGCCCACGATATCCGACGCTCCAATACAGACATGAACGGTATCATATAGCTCATAAGTGACGCCCGCGAAACTCGCGTGCCAAAATAGCGTGTCGTTGCGGAAGCGGACGGGGGCATCGCGCCAATAGAACGTGTCGCCTTGGACAATCCAATACAGCGAAGAGGTGTCGTAGTCCGTCCATTCGTCCCAAATGCTGGCCTGAATGACGGGGGAGAAAGCGCGAGTGATTCCCTCGATTGTCGGAAGTATGTCATCGAAGACGGGCGGGGAAGCATCCACATAGAAAATGCAGTCGATGGGCGGCGCGGTAATGCTGTTGCCGAGCGTGTCCGCCAAACCTATAAGCGCAATGCGAACTTCGCCCTCGGGGTATCCGCCGGTCGGAGTGTAAACAATCAGGGAATCGCCCGAAAGGTCAAGCTCCGGCGAATCGACAGTATAAGTCGTCGCGCCGACTATTAGCTCGATGCTCGCCGGATCAATCCCGCTCTCGTCTTCCACTTCGATAATGATTGACCAGTCGGCGCAGGCGGTAGTATCGCCGCATGTGGGCCAAATAAGCGTGGCTGTCGGCGGGTCACCTTCCGGCACTATGAATAGCCCATCGATGAGTGTGTCAGCGAATCCTCCGGGGTTTGTGACGATGACATCGTGGAAGCCGAGCGGCGCGCCTGCATCGACGATTATCGATGCGCGGGCGTAAACCGCGCTCAAACGCAAAGTCCCCGTCACGAGAATGCCCTCGCCGAAATCGCTGGTGATTCCCGTCGCGAACCCCGATCCGTAGATATGAATATCCACTGTAACACCGGTTCCCACGGTATCCGGGTCTATCGAGGTGATTATCGGGGTTTGGGCGTTCATCCCGACCGCCGCGAGAAGCAAAGCTATAGTCAAAAGCGTTATCCTATGAAACATACGAAGTCCTCCTGAAAACATGGGTATAATCTTAACAATGGAGTTTTGACTCCACTGCGCTCCCAAATCTTTACAAATATAAATCTCGAGACTGCTTATGTCAACGCAAATCCGAAATATTCATTGATTGGCATAGTTAGGCAATCTTTTTGGTGACGGGGGCGAGATTCTGTTCGATTAGCATTGCCAAACCTCCGCCGGAGAGCCTATCTTGTGTCGCGATGCATCACGGCAGGGGGATGTCGTGTTCGAGGCGGAAATATGTTCCGAAGTGCTGGCCGGATGAGAGGCTGAATTCCCATAGGCCGTCGAAAGTCCTCGCCACGCCGAGCCTCGTGATTTGGCCGGTAGTGCTACTCGTCGAACCGAGGCGCAGTTCCGCGCCGACATTGCCCAAAGTGCGCTTGGGCGAAAGCGCGCCATCGCGGGCGTCCCATGCCGTTCCGGCATCCACGAAGACCGCGCCGCCGAACCTCACCGTGAAAAGCTCCAGCGAAGTGAAGAATCGCCATTCGAGATTGCCGTAAGCCGTTCTCTCGCCCACCTGCGCGTTCGCCCTATAAGAGCGCAGGACGCTTTGCCCGCCCACGCGGTAGAAATTCTCCGGAAGGCCTTGGAAGACGGAAAGATAGGCGAGCCTCCCACAAAAACGCCCGGACAAGATTTTCTTCGTTGAGAAATGCAGGCTCGCGCCGATGCTCTCGATCTCCTCGAGCTTTCGATAGTAAGTATTTGCATAGTAGAACGTCTCGCCGACGAGAGCGGCGTGGGAAATGTTTGCTTGGACAAACCTCGGCGCGAAGTCCGAGTTCACGCCGCCCCGGAGATTGATGCCGAAGCCTTTGGGGATGTCCTCCGTCCGCCCGAAAGCATCGACGTCGATGTCCGTGAAATATTCCCTTTGCAAAAAGCTCGCGCCGACCGCGAAGAGCGTGAAGTCCATCGTCGTGCTTCTATCCTCGCCGGCCAGATTGCGCTCAAATCGTGCGTTTCGCATTCCGGCGCCAATGCCGAACTTGGGGGAAAGCAGGAACTTCCCGCCGAGATATTGGCTGTTGTCGTCGGCGCGGTATGTCGCATCGGGGATGTTGCCGTCGCGCCATGTCTGGTGGATGCCTCCGCCCCAGTATGCCCCCGCGCTGTATATGAAATCATCGGAATCCCGCCAACGCCCTTTGTGGAGAGTGACAGTAGTCATCGTGGGGCCGATTTCGTCCGTCGCGCCGGAGTGGAAGAAGTCGATTGAGCCGTGCCCGGGGAGAATTCGCGGAATGCCCGCGCCGAAAATCCAGCTGTCGTAGTTCTCCGTATGGTCGAACCCCGCCCGCACTCTTGCGCCCAGCCCGAGCAAATTCACCTCCTCGGCATCGACGCGCCACTCGATTACTTTGCCCTTATATGAAAACGATGGCGCGAGCTTAGTCGTCCAGAGGTCTCGGACTGTGACGATTGCGACGGTTCCGCTGTCGCGCTCTTCGATTTCTACCTTCGCCTCGCCGATGAAGTCGGTCTCGCGGAGCCTTCGCTCGGATTCGCTGATGATGTCCGCGTCAAGGGAGTCGCCGATTTCGAACGCGAGGAAGCGCTTTAATGTGAAAGGCTTCGTGTCGATGTGCAGAATATTTGCGACGCGATATGCCCATCGGTAGTCATACGGCCCCCAATACTCGCCGTCCTCCTCGAATGGCGGCAGGACTCTGCACTCGATGTAATCGACGCGAGAGGCGAGGGCTATCGCGGAAAAAAGGCAGAAGAATGTGAAAATCCTTCTAATCAAGCGACGGGAATTCCTCAAGCGAGAAGCCACCGTTCTCATCGAGGCCAAGTTTTTTAAGCTCGCCTTGAATCGACGAGAGCTTTTTGTAGCACCACCCTGCGAGGAACTTGGCTTCGCTGTAAACTTCGAGCGAGCCTTCGAGCGAAACCTGCCCGCTCTCGAGCTTGCGGAGAACCTCCTCGAGTTTGGACATCGCGCTCTCGAAACTCTCCGGCTCGGGGAATTTATCTTTCACTTTTTC
>OMKS01001908.1_pt1 | contig 17969 bp, 13 predicted proteins | sample 1674721 | NCBI WGS metagenome assembly OMKS01 (sample SAMN06264996, study PRJEB25208) | sediment metagenome | isolation source: hot spring sediment | place: USA: California | collected 2014-09-02
TGTGGGTTACAAGCATACTCTGCGCGGTTTGCTGCCTTTTGTCAAGTCACGCTATGCACAATTTCAGATACACACCCATATTATGACGGTGCGCCTGTACAGTAACGGAGCCGGGCGGCGGTGTGTAAGCCAGTGCGTTCTCCAACAACCGATTGAACAACTGCTCAACGTGATTTGGATCGACGTAGAGCAGGATGTCGGATTCCGGAGGGTCAAAATGCAACGTGATGCCCCGCTGCTGGGCACGCGAGCGATGAAGGCCGAAGCTGCTTTCCACCAGCTCGTTTAGAAGCGCCGGACGGCGTTGCAAGTCGATACGGCCAGCATCCAGACGGGAGAGGATGACAATATCCTGCGCCAACTGAGCCTGCTGTTCGGCAGCGGCAATCAACAAAGGTAAATATTTGTCGAGTTGGTCCGGGTACTGCTCGATCAGATGCGCGCACAGCTTGATGGTGGTGATGGGGGTACGCAGCTCGTGTGAGACGTTCGCCACGAAACTGGTTTTCATCCGTTCCATCACTTTAAGATGGCTGATATCATGGATGCTGATGACCACCGTAGCACAGCTATCGGTATCATCGCTCCGCACCGGGGCAGCGTTCAGCTCCAGATCGAGGCCCGGCAATTCAAGGATTGCGGCGGCTATGTGACACTTCTCGGCAATAGCCTGCTGCGTCAAATCTTTGATTTTTTCTTCCAACTTCTGCGCATCGTTCGGGTAAAGTGTTTCTTTCAACCACGCTTTAGCAATGCGATTGGCGCGAACGATGCAGCCTGCAGCGTCGGTTACAACGATGCCGTCGACGGTGCTGCTCAAAATGGCGTCCAGTTGCCGGTACTGCGCGCGCAGTTCATCCGTACGCTCGACGACCATCGTCTCCAGATATTCCGAGTACATCTTCAACATCTTCTGCGTCTGGAGACGCTCGGTGATGTCGCGGTCCAACCCCACCACCAAAACCCGCCCATCGATATTGATTTTGCCCGCCGTGTATTCGATCACATTCTCTTTGCCATCGGGACGTGTCCACGAGAAGAGACCCCGGTACGCTTCACGGTCACACCCTGCCGGGAGGGGAACTCTTGAATCGACGCCCGGTTCCACGTCTTTCTGCACCAACATGGTATTGCTAATGGCCAGTAATTCCTCTTTGGAGCGTCCGGCCATCTCGGCGTAACGATCATTGCAATCGATCAAACGACGATCAGCCCAGCCGGAAAATTCCTCGTGAAGGCTTACCCCATCGTAAGCATAGTCGAATATCAACCGCATCTGTATGTCACGTTCGGCCAATGCCTGTTGCGCTTCGACCTGTGCGGTCATATCGATGATAGCAATGATGACTTTGCTCCAGGTGGTAGCATAGCCCGAAGCCATAAAGAGCTTCGGTATCACATACTTTTTCACTCCCGCGATCTCGCAGGGGATAATGCTGTCGTGGACGTATGGAGAGGGCTGCGCGATAAAGACCACCTGTTGTTTCAGCGTCTCGTGGATCGCGGGATCGGCCTTCTCATTCCAGGTGGCAAGGAACTTCGCTTTGTCTTGAGCGCCGTACATATCCAGCGTGGCCTGGTTGACATTCACAATTCTGATCTTTTCCACACACCGGTGGAGAACATCAGGATGCGCGTCGAAGTAGGCCGAGAAATCCGTCACGCCGCGTTCACGCAACCCATCAACGACAGATTTGACTCCGGACAAGTCCTCCTCCCAGAGACAAAGAGGCATATCTTCAAAAAGGCTCGCGTACTGCATGTCGTTTTCCACGTGCATAGCAAGCTGCTGCCGGAGCAGCTTCACTTCCGCAATGAGTTGTGAAGGCGTTTTATTGTCATCTTCCATAACAGGTATCTTTGATGATCGCGTGTAGCAATCGCACCCCTTGGGTCAATATACCGAGGCGTTTTGAGGTTGCCTGATTTTCGCGCATAGTGGATGGCGGTATCCGACGCGAATTGGCGAGGATATCCAAGACCTGGGTCCTGATGGCGAACACCCGTGCATAACGGGGTGGTGGTAAGTAAATAACACGGATGGGAAACACATCGCTCGCCACCCGGCAGGGAGCACTTGCAATGCGGCATCGGTAACGTTCGCCGGCGACTCCCTGAATCAACATACCAAATTCAATCACCCCACAACGTGGGGGTCAGGAGCGGGATGCGTAAGCATCCATAACAGTGTTGACCAGGTCGTCCAGGTTGAACGGCTTGGTGATGTACCATTCCACGCCCAGGGCTTTCGCGCGTGCGGTGTGTTGCGAAGTGGCCCAGGCCGAGAGCACCACCACCGGCGTATCGGCGATTTCGGGAATCTCGCGGATCCTCTCGATGGTTTCGAATCCATTCAGTCCTGGCATACGGATGTCCATCAACAGCACGTCCGGCACCCATTCCTTGGCTTTTTCTACACCCTCAAGGCCGTTTTCCGCCAACTGAATCTCGATGCCTGCTAACTGAAGCAACTGATTTACCAACTCCCGCTGCAATGGCTCATCTTCAACATAAAGAACTTTGACCATGCCTCAAGCCTCCCTAAACAATTAGATTCTATCCGAAAATTGTGCCTGCGAGCGTTTCTGGTGCGTCAACGGCGAATTCTCGGATAGGTTCTTAGTCCGTTGTTTTTTGCGCCACAATGGCGCATAACCCATCGGTCGATTCGTGCACATCCCCTTTTAGAGAGGGATAAACCTGCACGTTGTTATACCCACAAGCGGTTAATAATGCCCGGTATTGTTCGTCTGTGTACGCCTGCATACTGGATGCGTAGCGTGTCACATCGCCGGTCAACGCATCGATGATAAAGTAGCGTTCGGTGGCGACGGCGCGTTTTGCATCCCAAAAATTCTCGGTCAAACAAAAATGCGCGCGATTCGAGAACAACCCACTACTTGTAGTATACCAGGAATTCGCAACTTTTCCCACCGATTCAACAGCGGCGAACGTGTGTGGCTCCAAAAGCAGCCATCCGCCGAGTTTGAGTGCCTGATGCGCCTTTTGGAGGATACTACGCGCGTCCTCTGAACTGAACACGTTGAACTCACCAAAGATAAACATCACCAGATCATAGCCCGTGCCATAGTCGACGGCGCGAACATCACCCTCAATGTACGTGAGCAGCAGCCCGGCGCTCTCGGCCTGCGCTTTGGCATAGGCGATGGAGGCCGGCGAAAAGTCGATACCCACACACGTATGGCCCATCCGCGCCAGGCGATGCGCATAAAAGCCTGGGCCGCAACCGAGATCGAGCACGCGCGCGGACTTGCCGTCCAGAACCTGCCGGTGTATCCAGGCCACGTGCGTGTCGATGACGGCAAAGCGCCGGCTTGCCGCATCGTGTTCCTGCGAAAGATGCTCGTTAAGCATCCGCGCGCTAAAAGCCGGTTCGTTCCAGGGGATCTTCTCGCCCTCGGCCCACGGGTCAGGAACAGGTGTACGGTTGACGATATCGATCAGGTTCATTGGTTCACCAGTTTTACGGAAGGTTTCCCTCATATTATATCACTAGAATAAGACTTTGGACACCCCTCAGCAGCAAGGCAGCAACGCTGTCGTAGACAAATCCGGCGTGATAGCGTCGTCCGTCGCCCGGGTATAGGACAAATTATAGGGAACCGTAGCCGCGAAATCCATTTCGCACCCGAACACGCGCTTTGGAAAGCGCGGCTACGAAATTTGCCCCATATTCTGCACTATACCCCCGTCGCCCTGGCAGATATATTTTTCTGGCTTATAATCGGTGGTGTAACGCGCACCGGCGTAGACGGCAGCGCCTGTGTTCAAGCTATCCCTCCACAAGCGTGATGCTGTACGTGTAAGCACTTCCATTATATCATCTTGTGGAATATAGGAGGAGGAAGCATGTTAAACGGACAATCTATCATTGAAGTCATCCAGGCGCGGTCTTCGTGCCGCACATATCAGGAGATGCCCATCGAGCTATCGGTACAGCAACAGTTGACGGAGTTTATGGACGCGCACGCCGTTGGGCCGATGGGGACGCGCGCGCGTTTGCAGCTCGTTGCCGCGACGGAGGAGGACTGGCATGTGCTCAGAGGACTGAGCACGTATGGCTTCATCAAGGGCGCGACCGGCTATATCCTCGGTGCGATTCCACGCGGCGATTTCAACCAGGAAGATTTCGGTTACGTGATGGAACACGTCATTCTCTACGCCACGAGCCTGGACCTGGGAACGTGCTGGCTCGGCGGTACTTTTGCCAAGAGCCGCTTCGCCGCAAAACTCGGGCTACGCGAAGACGAGTTGCTGCCCGCCGTCATCGCCACGGGCTACTGCGCCGCCAAACGCCGCATCCTGGAATCGCTAATCCGGCAGCAGGCAAACGCCGAGCAAAGGTTTCCGTGGGAGCGCCTGTTTTTTGATGGGACGTTCGGCGTTCCACTCACACGGGATGCTGCCGGCCCCTTCGCCACAGTTCTAGAGATGGTGCAGATTGGACCATCGGCGTCGAACAAACAGCCGTGGCGCATCGTCAGGGATAGCGCGTCACCCGATGGCGCGTTATGGCATCTCTTTATGCAACGGACACCGGGATACGCTAAACGCAACCAGGCGTTATTTGACATCGCCGATATGCAGCGCCTCGATATGGGGATTGCGATGTGTCACTTCGCGCTCACCGCCGAGGAACTCGGCTTACACGGCGCGTGGACTGTGCGCGAACCGGCTATCGAGAAACCGGATGCGCTGACGGAGTACATCGCCAGTTGGGCAATGGAATAATGAGGCTCAGGCCGGTCTCCCGACCGTGCCCGCCCCGGCTTGAGTCTGTGATGGCGCGGCCGGGAGACCGGCCACAGCAAAGGGAAAGTCAGTGTAGCGACAAGTCGCCGGTTTGCGCGATGGCGTCGCCGAGGGCAGCTTGCGCGCAGCGGAACGCCATCTCCGCATCCAGCGGGTGCAAGGGATGCAACATCACGTGCATCGGCAGTGGCGCTTGATGTGGACCCACCGCTTGGACGTAATGCACGCCTTCGAGAAGCCGCGCGCCCTGCCGGCGGTAAAACGTGATACGACGCTCGGCCAACTGGCGGTCGGCCTCTGTCTGCGCCAGATCGGGGCGTTCCACCTCAATGAGCATAGCAACAGTCCCGGCAGGCAGACCGCGCACGATCTCGCCATAAATCGCCGCGCCGATACCGTGGTTGCGCGCCTCCGGCGTCACGGCGAACATCCACAGCCAGGCGAGATTGCACGCTGCAAGCCCCACATAATGCGCCAATCCCACAAAGACGCCCGCGCGCTGCACCGCCAATAGATGGTGCTCAGGCCGCCCACCCGCCTGCTTGTCACGCAGCAGGCGCAGGTAAAAGGAAACGAGCATCCGTTCAGCAGGTGGAAAGGCCGTCTCGTACAGGTCGAGCCAGGGGAGCAGCAGGTCATCATTGGGATCGGTCAGTTCGACGATGTGTAGATTCATTATAGGGCCTAACCGCGCAAATTCTTGCACAACGAGCAAGAAAACGGGCGTCGAAGGCCTTTTTGGTTCCGGTTTATCCGGGTTAGGGTATAAGACTTTCGTAGTCTTAACAACGGCAGATGAAGATGTTGGCGGAAAAGACCGCCGGGTCGAAAGGCGCGCCCGCATAGTTGCCGAAGTGATCGATGCACGTAAAGCCACGTTCCCGATGGAGCCGCGCGATATCCGCGGAGGGCAATGGGTAGAGCGGGACGGCGTCCTCGAAGAGCACGTCCGCGCCGGATTGCAGACGGGTGTGGAAGGTGACTTGCTTTTCACAGATTGCCCGGTATTCGCGATGAAAAGTCAGCCCGTGCGGCGCTTCGATGATGGGGAAGGTAAAGGCGTCGCGCTCCAGCACGTAATCCCAGTTCATCACCTGGAGAATCCACGGCGCGCCGGGTTCGAGCACACGCCGCACGCTGTCGAGGAACTGCGCGAACTGCGCCTGTGTGAGGTGCGCGGCGGTGTTGCCGATGCAAAAGGCAGCGCCAAACAAACCGCTATCTTGTTGCGGGAGCGCGGGATTGTGATCCCGCGCAAGCAAGGCTATTATGTCGCGCATATCCAGCACGTGAAACGCAGCCTGCGGATAGCGGCGGCGCGCCTGGGCGATCATCGCCGCGTCCAGGTCGATGCCCACGGCATCGAAACCGTCCGCCGCCAGCCGCCCGCAGTAGTGGCCGGTGCCACAGCCCACGTCCAGGCAACGCCGGTGTTCCGGCATAATGTAGCGGCGCAGCAGCGCGTAAACCGCTTCACTAAACGGGAAGATGGCCTCGTAGTGTGCGGCAAACGCAGCGTAGAAGGACATCAGACCTCCAACAATGCCCGGCGCACGTCTTCGATGGTGCGCACATCGCGACGGCGCAAGGAAGTGAGAAATTTACGGTACACGTCCTCATCCTCCGGCGAGACGAGACAACTTTCGACCGCCTGCCGCTCGAACGCGCCGCGCCGGTCCCAGCGCCAGAGCAGGCGGTCGGTTCTACCGTCACTCTCGTAGACGTGACTGATGCGCCGCCTAAGCGCCCAGCGGTCCGAGCGATCCACGCGCAAGTACACCTTGAGGTTGACCGCCGCCAGATGTTCCGGTGCAACACCGTTTTCGAGGCAGAGTTGATCGCGGGTTTCTTCCAACGTATCGGCGTGCAGATTCGTAGCGATGGTGTGCCCGCGCGAGGCCAGCGCGAAGAAGTCGCGGGCCTCGTCGCCCCAGAGGTAGGCGTAGTAGAAGCCCGCGCCAATTTCGTGCGCCAGGTAGCACGTCGCGCCGGGAGTTGGATCGTGCTCGGCCATATCTAATACGGCGCGACTTCCCACAGCGCGTATCATCGTCTCATCGGGCAGGAAGTTGAGCAGCGCGACCATCACCGCGGTTTTGCCCGCACCGCCGGGCCGCGCACCGACCAGCAGGGATGCGCCGTGGCGCATCGCTGCGGCGAGATACGCGGCTAAAGGCAAGTCCACCGTCCCGGCATCGAGCAAGTCGATCAACGACAGCATCCGCCCGCCGCGCTGGTTGCAGGCGTTGAGGGCGTGAACGTGCTCGGCAAGTACGTCAGTCACAAGTTTCTAATCTATCTGCTGCGGTTGCGAAACGTCCACCGTGGGCATAATGCCTGGACCGGGCAAAACGATGGTCGGTGCGGTACCTTCCACGGTGAAGATAATCTTGTCGGTGGCGGAGAGGGCGGCGGCGTTGGCCTCGGCAATCGTCACCAGTTGGAACTCGGGATGCGCGGCGTAGAGCAGCGCCAGCGCCTGGCGCAACGCGACATCCCCACGGGCGGCCGCTTCCATTGCGTCAGCTTCGAGCCTGCGGATTTCCAGATCGCGCTCGGCGGCGATAATTTCGTTTGCCTTCGTCGCCTCGATTTCCTGCCGGCGCGTCTCGAGTTCGGCCAGGTTGTTAGCGCGCTGCGCTTCGATAACCGCCAGTTGCGCGGCGACGCGCTGGCGTTCCAGTTCGGCCAGGGTGGTTTGCTGGCGCGTCGTTTCCTGCAAGCGCGCCTGCTCCACGCGGATTTCGCCTTCCACGCGGGCCTGCTCGGCGGCGGCCTGCGCTTTGGCCTTCAGCTCATCCTGGGCAGCCTTTTCGGTTTCCAGACGGCTTTGCACGATGGCATCCAAACCGGCCTGCACCTCAGGCGAGAGGATGATGTCGGGCACGACCACGTTTCTAACGATCAGCCCCACGTCTTTTGCCATTTCGTTAAGCTCACTGTCGATGCACGCGCGCAACTCATCGCGGGCGCTGCCGATGGTATTGTCGTCGAACGTCCGCCCACCGATACAGACCTTCATCGCTTGCTTGGCGAAATCCTGTATTCTGGAGACGATGGCCAGATCGTCGGTGTAGAGGCCGCGATATTTGGACCAGTTTGCGCGCAGCACATCTTTCTCAGTCTCGCCAGGGCGAAAGATATCGCCGCTGACGGCCACGCCCATACGCTGTTTGTCTTTGGTGATGATTTCAGCATCGGAGACTGAGAAGGGGATGGCCTGGCTGGAGACTTTGACCATGCTGACGTACAGGCCAAAGTCGCTATACACGCCGGGGCCGACCACGTCTTTGATGCGCCCGCTGGTGAATTGGATACCGATTTCCTGCGCATCCACCCGCTTGAACAGGTAGATGAACTGGCTACCGAAACCCAGTCCTACAAACACCACAATAGCAAATACCACGATCCAGATAACAGTTGTGAGACTCCTCGTTTTTGGTCTCAGGTTTTGCATAGCAATAGCCTCCTATTCTCAACGGATTGACCGGATAACCGGGACGCGCCAGGAGCGCAGGCCGTGAGCAAGCTCACGAGGACAAAAGCAATCAACACTAATCTCCGCATTGTGATTTTCCTTCCATATTAACGTGCTTCCGCGCATCGATTTTGGCGCGCAGGTAAACGTAATACGCCATCCGCCAGAGCGTCTTCGCGCTGGAGGCCGTGTGCGAGTGATAGACCTCGGATGTACCCGCATAGGCGACCCAATAGCCACGCTGCTGCACTGCACCGGCCCAGGCGTAGTCTTCGATCTCGGTCAGGGTTTCGTCGAAGGGAATTTCCAGCGCCAAAGCGCGGCGAAAGGCCGAACTGGCATTGGAGAAAACGTGGTCGGTTTGTCGCAGGGAGGTGTCCGTGGAACGATAGCGCCACCACAAACGCAACCGTTCGGCCCACGCCAGAGGAACGCCGGGGCGGGCGATGTGGCGGCTAAAGGCCCCGGCGACCTTGGGGTCTTCCAGGGGCGCAATCAACGTCTCCAACCAGCGTTCGTTCGCCGGGGTCGCGTCGCCGCTGAGGCTGACGACGATCTCCCCCGCCGACTCCTGCACGCCGACGTTCATGGCATGGCAATAGCTAAAGCACTCCATCACCAAAGGGACACGTCGCAGGCGAAAAGCTTGCGCGGGGCCGTACTGCTGCAACACCTCGGCGATGCCGTCCCCCGCGCTGGAATCGACGACGAGGACTTCGTAGGGGACAAACGTCTGCGCTTCGAGCATCCGCAGCGTGATGACCAGCAATTCCTTGAGCGTGGGGAAGCCACAGATCGCGCGGTGGCTGTTGTCGTAGGTCTTGATCACGACCGAAACTTTAGGGTGATAAGCTTTAACATCCATAGGATCACATTTTAACACAAGCCCCCGCTTTGTCGAAAAGGTGACAGGGTTATTACAACCTTCCGGGAAGCTCAGCGCAGCCTGGCAAAAGCGAAAAAGGCGCTTCATCCCAGGGTTTTTGCTTCAGATCATACTGGTGTAGCTTCCCGGAAGGTGCAGCAGGGCACAACCTTTCGGGAAGCTCAGCGCAGCCTGGTAAAAGCGAAAAAGGCGCTTCATCCCAGGGTTTTTGCTTCAGATCATACTGGTGTAGCTTCCCGGAAGGTGCAGAATAGCCCTAAAAACGCGCCAACAGCTCATCCAGGGTTCGGATTTCGTAAGTGATCGTCACGTCCACCGGACGCGGCGCGCTGCCTGGATTGTACCAGCACGTATCGATGCCGTAATCGCTGCCACCCTTGATGTCCGAGCTGAGGCTATCGCCGATCATCAGCACTTCGTCTTTACGCGGATGGCCCATCCGGGCGAAGGCCACGTCGAAGATGCCCGGACGCGGTTTGGAGCACCCGACTTCCTCGGAGATAACGACGACTTCGAAGGCGCTGCCGATGGATGAGCGTCCCAACCGCGCGCGTTGCACGATCTGCAAGCCATTGGTAATGAGCGCCAAACACACCACACCGCGCAGCGCCGCGATGACGTTTTCCGCCCCATCGATCAAGTCGGTGCAGCTTCCCAGGTTTTCGAGATAACGCGCGCTGAACGCCGCTACATCCGGCGCGGAGGTCAACCCGATGGCTGCAAAAAGGCGCGCGAAGCGCAGGGTCTTGATGCGCTCCTGCTCGATCGCGCCCCGCTCAAAGTCGCGCCAGAGTTGTGCATTGATTGTGTGATAGGCATCCAGGTAGGCCGCGTCGAAGGCGCAATCGAAGTGCGCGAACGTGCGGGACAGCGCTGCGGACTCGGCTTTGTTGTAATCAAACAGCGTGTCATCGGCGTCGAAGAGAAACCACGTGTATGCCATCAAATAACTCCTGTAAACACTTGCGTATGCATTTAAGATCAAGAAAGGTGTTTGACGAAACAGCGCCGTCGTTTGTGCTGGCACGTTTCGTAGTACTTCCACTGCCCCTGAACGTTGGCGTTGGTCTCCAGCTCCGGGTTGGATTCGGCCTTGACGATGCCGCGCTGCGCGAACACGTGGTTGATCTCGTTCATCAGGATCGCGTTCACGCCTTTCCCTTGATATTCGGAGCGCACCGCCACCAGGTACAGATCCGCCCGATCTCCTTTACGCAAGGCGCGGAGCAGATGGACGAACCCGAACGGGAAAAGCCGGCCGCCGGTCTTTTGCAAAGCCTTCGATAAGGATGGCATAGTGATCCCGAAACCGACGACGTGATCGTTCTCGTCCAGGACGATGGGAACAAATTCAGGGGAAATGAACCCGAAGTAGAGCTTGATGTAGTAGTCGATTTGCCTGTCCGTCAGCGGGACGACACTATAGAGATGCTCGTACTCGTCGTTGAGCACGGCAAATGCCTCGTGTGCGTAGGAAGAACGCGGCTTTCCGTTCCGGGGTTGCAATAGCGCTTTCTTGTTCTGAACGCGCAACAAGCGCAGGTTGTACCGTCGCGCAGCAAGGTCGGCGATCCGGGCGATAGTCGCGTTCGGTTCCGGCGGGACGGCAATCTCGTACTCCATCCAATCCACATCCTTGCCATAGCCGAGTTGTTCCAGATGGGCGGGATAATAGGGATAGTTGTAGAACGTGGCAAGCGTCCCCAACTTGTCGAAACCCTCGATAAGCATACCTTCCCGGTCGATGTCGGTGAAGCCGAGCGGTCCGTGAACGGCGCTCAGCCCTTTTTCCCTGCCCCAGGCCTCCACCTGCGCAAACAGCGCCGCCGACACTGCAGGATCGTCGACAAAATCCACCCAGCCAAAGCGCAGATATGGCTGCTGCCATTTCTCGACGTGCTCGCGGTTGTGAATGGCGGCGATCCGCCCGACGATCTCGCCTCCGCGATAGGCCAGCCAGTAGCGCGCCTCGCAGTAGTCGAAGGCCGGGTTTTTGTCGCGGCGAAACGTCTGGTAGTCATCGACGAACAGCGCCGGCACCCAGTAAGGATTGTTCCGGTACAGCTTGTTGGGAAAGCGGATAAACGCGCGCAAGTCACGCAAATTGGTCACTTCTTTGATCGATAAGTCCATAGACAAGGCTCCTCACAACATAATCATCCTTGCGAAGGTTTATGCAAGTGATGATTATGCATCCAATCCGCAACTTTTGCAAGGGCCTCGAAGGTAAAAGTGCTCCTTCTTCCCCGATATACACAGGGAAGAAGGAGCACAAAGGGTAAAACTAGCGATGAATCAACAACGTGAACGCTTGATCACGCCATTGATCGCCTACGGCGCGTATGCTCGCATAACCAGAGGCAGGTAGATCAGGCGAGACGGCTGCTCGACGAACTGGAGCACACCCAACCGGGACGTGTTCTGCCACGATTGGCCGGTGGGATCGTTCCAGATCGCCACACTATTTCGCACACCATCGCCGTTTGCATCGTCATTGACCTGGAAATCGAAGCCAATGAAGACGCCGGGTTCGGGTATCACGTGCGTCAAGGTAATGGCAAGCTCAACGATATACGCACCCTCCATAAGTAGCGTCTGGTCGGCAGGAATGATGAACGTCTCGCTGGTTAGCGTCTCTGCCGAAGCTGCCCCGCCAAAACTCTGCACGTTGTTAAAGTTGACGCGATACTGCCCGTCGTCCGGTTCGTAGTTGGTGGTCTTGGCGTTGTTCTGGTCGATAAAGACTTCGATCGAGTCCTGTTCCCAGGGATTGCTACTGGCGTCGCTCAAGAGGGAATCGGACACCACCGCGTAGACGTACAGGTGGGTCTCATCCCACATCGTTCTGACCTTTGCGGTCGCGCCACCGACCCCCTCCACCCACACATCGGTTTCAATCTCTGTGGCGTTGGCCCATATCGCATCCGCGTGACCGTCGATGACCGGCGTTCCGCGGATCGCCGTGGTCAACTTGGTCTCCTCGATGAGAATCAGCGTGCCAAACTTGGAGGTATCGGTTTCCTGGCTATGGGACAAATCGTTCCACGAGAGCACGGAGGCATCACTGCCATCGGTGACGCGAACGTCGAAACCGATGGCTTTGCCAACTTCGAGCGTCTCCGACAACGGCAGGCGGGCCTCCAACACGTACCCGTGGGTGTTGGTGATGATGACGTAGTCCATCCAGAAGGTTTCACTCGGGAAGGCGTAGTAACGATCGTCATCTTCATAGAACTCGGTCTTGCCGTTGTTCTGATCGACGAAGACCTCTACCTTGTCGCCAGGATCCGGGTTGTGATCTTCAACCTTGACGATCACGTAGAGGTTGTTGACATCCCAGCGGGTTTGGAAGCTGGCCGTCATCGTTCCGGTAGAGCCGATCTCGATCCAGGGCAGCATCTCCCAGAGCGTCTCCGTCATCCCATCGACAACCGGGGAAGCCATAGAAACGAACTGTTCCTGGATGAATATCGGCAGTTGCGATGGATAAATGACGCCCCAGTAGGCCCACTTGGCCTGCAAATCCTCGTCGAAGAGCAGCGGCAGATTGATGCGGGTGGTAGGCCAGGTCGAAAGCCAGGTGTGATCGTCGGCCATGCCCCAGAACGTGACCAGGGCGAGGTTGTCGGCCTGACGGCGGAAGGCCTCGAAGATTTCTTTGTAGCGATAGCCTTGCTTGATCAGCACTTCCTCGGGGACGGGGTTGTAGGAATCGTAGTCGTTGGTGTAGATGCTCATATCCAGTTCGGTGACGTAAACCTCACCCAACTCGGCGAACATTTCGATGGTCTCTTCGATGGCCGCCACCGACGGGTTCTGGATGTTGATGTGCATCTGCATCCCGACGCCATCGACCGGCACGCCCTGATCCTGCAAGTCCTTCACGACCTGGTACATGCACGCGCGCTTGGCCGGCTGCGTCTCGCCGTAGTCGTTGAGGATCAACTTGGCGTCAGTCGCGACCTCACGTGCAATGGTAAAGGCGACCGAGATGTAGTCGGAGCCGGTCAGCCGGTACCATTCACTGCGACGCAGACAGTCGTCTTGGTTCGGGTCGATGACTTCGTTGACGACGTCCCAGACGGTGACAACGTCGTCGTAGCGTTCGACGACCGCGCGGATATGGTCTTCCATGCGCTCCAACACCAGTTCTTTGTTCTCCGGCGTTGCTTCCAGAGGTTCACCCTCAGCGTCCTCGAACATCCAGTCGGCCGCCTGACTGTGCCAGACGAGCGTGTGGCCGTGAATGGCTATGTCGTTATCCCGCGCGAAGTCGGCCAGCTTGTCGGCAGGCCCCCAGTTGAAGTCACCCTCTTCTGGTTGGAGCGAACCGGGCTTCATCACGTTTTCAGCCGTAATGTTGTTGAAGTGCTTGGTGAGCAACTCAACGTGACGCGGGCTATCAAGCTGATGCGGTTCAATCGCTGCGCCGATCCGGAATTGGCCTTCGTGGAATTCGTAGACTGAGGGGATATCCGTCTGGATAGGCGGCTTTGCGGGACTCAGGATCGTGACATCGTCGATGTAGAACTCGTTCTGTTGATCCACCTCCTCAGTTTCTACGTACAGGATCAACTCATCAGCCTCTGCAAAAATATACGATCCCTGCAAGCATGTCCATGCTGCATCCGTAACTTCTTCCTCGGCACTCGGGACAATCCGGTGCCAAGAGGTATCTCCATCAAAGGTGCGCTGCATCGATATAATCAACTGGCTCGCCGGTTCACCCTCCACCATCCTGACACACCCGCTGATCTCATACGTGACGCCTGGTTCCAGCAGCGTCGTCACGTTCACGCTAGCGCCGTGCCAGGGCTCCGAACGCCCCGTCACCTTGAGGCTGTTGGGTTCCGAGCGGAAAGCTTCCGAGACAACCTCGATGGTCGTGGTGACGGTATCGGTGCGCGCCACCCAACCCTGTGTTGTATCATCGTCGAAGTCATAGAGCGCGATTACCTCCGCGGGGCCAACCGGCGGCGGGGAGGTCATAACGATGGTGACGTCGTCGATGTAGAAAGAGGCCGTAGCACTAGCGCTTTGCACGTACAAGGTCAGCTCAGTAGCCTCCGCCGTATATTCGTACGTCCCCTGCGCACATGCCCAACCGTCAGCCGTCACCTCCGTCTCTCCGGTGGGGGCGAAGGGAAAATACGAGTCTGTCCCATCGACGGTCTGCTTCATCGTGATGATCGTTTGAGTTTCAGTGACCTCCTGTCCCGCGACTAGCCGCGTGCATCCACTAATAGTATAGGTGGCGCCCACCTGCAACAAGCTCAACACGTTTGTGCCGGCGCCCTGCCAGTTCTGTGTCCTGTTTGTTACCTTCAAGCTTTGAGACCCTGAATGTGCCGTCTCCGTCGTAGCCGCGACGGTCGTGCTACCAAATGGCCACCAACCCTGCTCGCCATCCTCAAAGTCGTACTCAGCAATCACCGTATCCTGCGGCGCAAGGGGCTGCGCAACCACGGGGCCGGCGAAAAGCATCGCCGGGGACACCAGGCCCACTAGATAGGCCAGCACGACAAACAACGAGAGGCGTGTGCGCCAATTCCGTTTCGCAGAAATCTGTTGCATCGTTTCATCTCCTTTTTAAGTTGAATAGAGTCTATTATGGTCCATCAGTCATCGTGTCTTTAAATGTCGTTTCAATGTTCGATAAGCACCTCCTCGTATTGTGAACGTTCACACCCCCATATAATATTTTAGCATAGTTTATCGAAATTTGGAACTAATTTCCCGGTAAATTTCCGAAAAAATCCCGTATAATCCTCTACCATGCTTCAAGGGTAACACACGCCGAGGTTAGTCCCGGCGTGTTAGCGGTCACAGAGATGACACCCTAAGCCAAGCTAAATTCGTTCATTCGTTCCCCAATTCGTTGCCAGCAGCACCACCATTGACGCCCCCACCGATTCCGTTATACTGGCGTGCGGTCGCGCATCGAGCGCGACGACAAAAGGAGGATAACAATGGAATCGACAACACTGCCGATGGGCAGCAAGAAACACATCGCCCTGGTGGCACACGACAGCCGCAAGGACGACTTGCTGGAATGGGTGCGCTTCAATCGTGAATCGCTGATCCAGCACGAGATCTACGCCACGGGCACAACAGGCTGGCTTTTACAGCGCGAGTTGGGAATCGAAGTCCACCGCATGCAGAGCGGCCCGCTCGGCGGCGACTTACAGATCGGCGCGAAGATCGCCGAAGGGGAGATCGACTTTCTCGTCTTTTTCTGGGACCCGTTGGAAGCGCAACCGCACGACCCTGACGTGAAGGCGCTCTTACGGCTGGCGGTACTATGGAACATCCCCGCCGCGACCAACCGGGCCACGGCGGACTTCATGTTCTCGTCGCCGTTGATGGACCAGGACTACGACCGGATCGTACCGGATTACGCAACGTACCAGCGCGAGCGGGAACTGCGAATGGAGCAGTTCGTGGCGGAGGAGTTGCAATCGTCCACCACAATTATCCCCGCAGTCGCGCCATCATCTGAGAGCGCTCTGATATAGACCAACCGTTGGCAAATGGGTAACGATTCAGGCGCATAGGCCGACCACGAATAGGGGAACGAATAAACGAATTTAGGCTCTGGATAAACGAAAAACTCACGCCAGTCGAGGCGCTATTCGTTTATTCGCTTGAAATTCGTGGTCGGCACAAGCCAGCCGCCTGAATGGCTGTAGATAACGTCAGGCGTTTCGCAGCACCAACGGCAGGTAGATGCGGGCACGCACGTACTCGTCCGCCCCCACGTCCGGCGCGGGGCCGATGGGGCGCGGATCGCCGTCAATATCGCGCGTGACCCAGGCCAGCGGAACGGCGTGATTGATCGCGTTCGAGCCGTCCGACAGGCGATAATCGGGCAGGAGCGCCGCCGGGCCGGGAACTTCGTTCGCACTGGTCACGCCCGGCCCATAGTTCTGCCCGTTCGCCTCGAACAAAGTATGCGTGGCGCTGACGACGCTGCCGGCAGGTGCGGTATTGGTAATCCCCACCGTCTGGCTGATGATGATGTTGTTATGCAGGATGACCGTGCTGGTATAGTTGACATGCACTCCAACTCCGTCACCGTCCAGATTGGCAGCGATGGTGTTGTGGTCAACCCGTCCGGTACTGAGCGCGATGGCAATGCCGCTGCCGGTCGTGCTGGCACTGTTGCGGGCAACGATGTTGTTGGTCAGTGTGAAGGCAGGACAAAATGCAATGCGCACAGCACCGCCGCGCGCGGTGACACCTGTGGCGTGGTTACCTTGAATACTATTGCCATCCAACCACGGACGGGCCTCTTCCAGGTACAAGCCGCCGCCTAGACCTATGTACCCACCTGTACCCGCAGTATTGCTGTTGGTCGTGTTGCTCAAGATGTGATTCCCCAGCAGATGCGGCAGACCGTACAAAACGTACACGCCACCGCCGACGCCGTCACCATTAGGCGCCGACGTACTCGCGTTCTGAGCGATCCAGTTATCTTGCACGAGGGCTGTACTGTCCAATATCATCATCCCGCCACCCCAACCCCAATCACTCATCGCGCCAAGCACGGCCAGGTTGCGGGTGATAACGTTGCTCCGAATCAGGCCGCCCCCACCGTTGATGTAAATGCCCCCGCCATAGCCGGGATTGCTTGAAGAAGCGATGTTATTGAATACCTGATTCTCCGCGACCGTCGCATAGCACGCATCCAGATAGATGCCGCCCCCCTGACCATCGGCGGCGTAACTGGCGCGATTGTCGTTAGCGACGATGTTGCCGCTCACCTCGGACGCCTCAGACAGGCTGTGCAGGAACATCCCCCCACCCCTGCCACGCTCATCGAGCAGAGTGGCGACGTTGCCGTAAATCTCGTTGTCGTGGATGGCGGCAAAAGGACCGCTGAAGTAGATGCCGCCGCCCTGGCTCGAAAATTCCGGCGCGTTCGTACCCCGGAGCGCAACGTTGCGCCGGATCAGATTGCGCTCGATCGTCACGGGCGCGTTCGACCGGACAAAGAGTCCGCCGCCGTTACAGAGCACACCCGTCCCGGCAGTGTTGGTGAGAATGTCGTTATCGGCGATGGTGGGACTGCCGTTGAACACAGCGATCCCGCCGCCATCCCCCGCCGACAGACCGGCGCGGTTGGTGTGAACGGTGTTGTAAAGCACCTGTGGCGAAGCGTTCTTCAGATAAATGCCGCCGCCCTGCCCCCAGGTGGCATCGTCGGCGACGTTGTGGGCGATCAGGTTGCCGCTGATGATCGCCGTGGACGGGCTATCGATCAGCGCGATACCGCCGCCGCGCCCGTAAGCGGTGCAGGCCATCGTCGTGCAGCCGTAGTTGCCGGTGATGACGTTACTCACGATGACCGGGGCCGCATTCCGCGCAGCGATGCCGCCGCCGTGGTTCGGGTCGCCCGCCGCGCCACCCGCGTCCCCGCCGGTGATGGTGAAGCATTGAATCATGGGGTTGGCGTTGGTGATGCTGATGACCCGGCCAAGGCCCTCCGCATCGAGCGTCACGGTTGCCGGATCGCACGGGATGGGCCAGAAGCTGCACGTAAGATCGCTGGGATCGATGCACATCGCATCCCATGCACCATCCAGCGTGACGGATTTGGTGATGACCAGTCGTTCAGGATATACCAACGGGCCGGCCAGACTGTGCTTCGCCACACAAATCGTGTCGCCGTCTACAGCCTGATCGATTGCGTGTTGCACGGTGCGACAAGGATGCGCTTCATCGGAGCAGTCGTTCCCGGCGTCGCCGCTATCGATACCGAGTACAAATCGATCACAAGTGACCGGAGCCGCCTGGATTGTGTCCAGTCCTGCCAGGAAGGCCAGGAGCAAA
>OMKS01001909.1_pt1 | contig 17959 bp, 15 predicted proteins | sample 1674721 | NCBI WGS metagenome assembly OMKS01 (sample SAMN06264996, study PRJEB25208) | sediment metagenome | isolation source: hot spring sediment | place: USA: California | collected 2014-09-02
CTTGCCATTGCTCTGTGGATAGAATGGCGCCGTCCGTACGTGAGTCATACCGCAGACACGAATGTACTCCTTGAAACTCTTGGCTATGAACTGCGGGCCGTTGTCCGATATGACCCTGGGCTTGGCCTCGGGAAACTTTTCCCGTGCTCGTTCGAGGATGATTTCTACATCCGCTTCTGTCATTGATTCCCGGATTTCGTTGTGGACTACGTAGCGGCTGTATCCATCCAGCACGCTGCACAAGTAGTAGAACGTGCCACAGATATTGATGTAGGCGATATCGATATGCCAATGTTGATGTGGTTTCTCAGGCTGATGGAAGCCTTGGCCCTTCTTGGAAGAGGTTTTTACCCATTTTTTCAGCATTCCGGCCTTCTTCAGTACTCGATACACACTACTTGGGCTGGCCGCTACAATATCTGCATCAAGCAGCATATACGACAGGCGCCGATAGCCCGCGTCTGGATGTTCAACATAGAAGGCGATGATCTCTTCTTTTTCCCAATCTTCCAGCAGGTGCTTGCGCAGAATGACGATCTTTTCTTCTCCCGTGTACTGCTTCCGTTTGTTCACTGTTTTACCTCCATCCTCTATACTAACTCATAGGAAGCTTTTTTCGCAATACCGCAAAAGTCACTCGGGCGGCTTTTCTGGTGGTGCCAGATTCAGCCATTGTTCCACTAGCTTGTCTAGCTGTTTCCGCGATTGCTTGGCAGAGCGCGTATGCAATCTGAAACGCTTGCGATGGGTGCGCACACGCTCTCGTTCTTTTTGCAATTCCTCTGCTTCAACGCCGGCCAAGGCTACTACCGTTTCTGAAAATGTTCCTGGGCGCGGAATGAGCTCCCAGGCGCCTGAGCGCAGCATGAGTCGCCGGGTGGCCCCTTTTTGCCCTGTGGTTCTCAGCAAACGGCGATTCAGGTCACGGAATTCACTCTCGCGCTCATTGTTGGAGGAGGGGAGGCCCTCGACATCATAGGTATGAAACAGACCTGGTGCATAACTGCGCGTCGTTTTTTCGATGTGGTGGGCAAAGGGGTACAGCACCGGGTTGTCCTGATTGTGTTCGAGAATATCATCCACATAGGCCAACAACTCTCGGCGCACCGCAGCCCCAGTTCGAGTCGCTTTACCTTCCGTATCCAGCAGCGTAGCAATATCGCGCAGCCAAGCACCGGCTTGGCGCAGGTGGGTGTAGGTGGGAGCGATGTCTAACAAGGCTTGGTCCAGCCCTTGCTGTAAGCGGCCTAAACGCGCGTCGGGAGCATGCGCCAGCAGCCGGCTCAAGCCCGCCCGCACTTCGCCCAAGCGCTCGTACATTTCAAGGCCCGCCAAGCAAAAAGGGGGCCGCCCTTTGAGGGTCAACAAGTAGCGCACCCGCCGGTGGAAAGCTTGTACGATCTCTTCCCGCTCTGCTTGGACTGCCGCGGCTGGCCCAACTTCTGACTGCAGGGCTGCTTCAGCCGTCGGCTGCATTGGCACAGCCTCCGGCGCGGCGCTTTGGGCAGCCGTTTCCCGACATGGCGAGTCCGTTGCGGCCAACTCGCCTTGCGCCACCGGTGCCGGCGGGCGCAACTCTTCTCCAACGGGCGTGGGCAGCAGACCGGTCACCATCAACACCCCTTTGGTTTCCTCTTGTTCAGCCCGAACGAGTTCCCCCACAGCCTGACGCACCGCTTTACGCAAGCTCACTTTCATCGCCTGGTCCGCCTCGGCGATCGGTGCGGCAATATTGTTCAGATAGTGGGAGTGACAAAACGCGTGCTTGGTTCCCGGAAAGACGGTCTGTATCGCGGGCACCAAACCCCGCTGTTTGTCACTCAGAATCGCCGCCACCGGTAACTGCCAGGCCGCAATCGGGGCCAGAAAATGCTCGAAGGTGCGCTGATCTTGTTGGCTCAACCACCCACTCCGTAAGGTCAAGCCGCTACGTAGTTCCCGCACGACCCACAGTTGCGGCTCGCCACCTTCCGGCGCTAACCCATCCAAGCTCAACACCAGGCCGCCTTGCTCCGCCACCGTCTGCAAGCGCGCGCTGTGCTGGCGTTCATGGCACGCCAGCAACGGGTGATACTGCTGGTAGTACAGATAACGCACTTGGGACTCGCTGATTTTGAGCTGCGCCGGCAAGCCCGTAAATATGTTCCCAAAATCCTGCCGCCACTCTTGCCGTTGCCAGCCAATCGTCGCGATCACATCGTAGCCGTAGGTGCAATGTAGCGGCGCAACCTGTAACCACTCGCCTGCCCTGACCACTTTCCCCCGCTCTGTGCAGTGCGCGTTGCCGCAGTATTTGGGACGATACGCTAGGCCCATCACCATGGCCAGCGTTTGTACGGTCTTGCGCCCACTGTGATAGTCGGCTATGCTCAGCACATCGCCACACTGGGGACAGTGCTCTAACTCACAGGTGTACACTTTCGTGACTTGCGGGTATAATTCTTTTCGGGTTCTCATGCGCGCTCCTTTTTGCATGGCTTTGCGTAGAGTTTGCCATGAAGACCCCATATTGTCCAGCTTCACCTCCTAGCGACTTTTGCGGTATTGCCTTTTTTCCATTTCCGTCTGAAGCAATACACGTTAAGTACATTCTCCTCGTATAAAATAATCCATAAGATAGTTCTTTAAGCCTTGAGTAACAGGTCGGCCGCATAGGCGTACACCCCAACTAGTGTACTCCCCGATAAGACTATCTCGTCCGATATGAATACCGGCGTGCGGTAAATCGCGGAAATTGTAGACGTGAAGCACCACCCCGTGCATCACCAGCGTCCCCGCGCCAATCATCACACCCTGCGGGCAGGCGTGAATGTACACCCCCCGATCAAGATACACGCCATGTGCCAACTGAAGGTGATTCGCAAAGCACAAGCGCACGCCCGGTTCAATGGCAGCCAGACCTTGCATCTTCAGCATCAAACGATAGAAGACCGCACGCAGTCCCATACCCAGAGGCGTAGGGATCCAGCCGAACAAGAATTGCAAGAGTTGTTCAAGCACGTAACGGACAGGAGAATCAGCCTGACGTCGTAAATACAGGCCCAGGCCAGCAGTAGTGCGACGATCCAAATGCCCCTGATTCAACGATCCCCCCTCTGTTCTGTGCTCCGCCTTTCCGACAAGCAACGCTGGTCCGAGAAGGCCATAAGTATCCGATTTCTTGTGTATCCTGAATATCTTCTATTATAACCAAAATGGTTAGAGTTTGCAAAGGGTCTGTATCTCCAACTTTTATGACAGTTGGTATAGTAGGTTCTCGCCAAGTTATGATCCGACCATGACTCTCAAAAAAACTGTGTTACAATGAAAACGAGCACCGGTTCAACCAGGCTTAACTATGGAACAGCAGATTACCGATGAAATATGTCTACTTTTAATATCCTCTCCTGGGGATGAAACGGCAAAGGTAAATGCGGCGCTCGCACAACATCTTGCCATTACCGTCCTCCCTTGCGAGAATTACGAATCATTGGCGAACATCTTGACGCAAAATTCATTGGATGCTGTGTGCCTGATCGCAAAAAATACCTGTGCCCAGGGTGACGATACCGAAGCATGGCTCGCGCAGCTCGAGCGGCTAGATGGGCGGCTGCCGATTTTTATGCTCGCGTCTGCAACGGCGCGTGACGTCACCGCAAACCTGATGGCCAAAACGAAAGTTATTGTACTTTCTGAGGATGATGTGCCACAGCCATACTTTCCCGCGTTGCTGAGAAGGCTGATTGATTGCGAGCAAGCGCAGCAAGTCGAGGCGAACTTCGATCTGAAAGATGCTACCATCCTGAGCCAAGCCTTGATTTCAACCAACACGCAGCTCTCACCGCAGAAAGTTCTCTCCGCGACGTGCCGGCATATCCGCCAGGCACTCAATGTCTCGTTGGTTGTCGCCGGCTTGCTTGAGGGCGATCAACTCATCATCGTTGGCGAAGATCACGAGCCAGTTTATCCATCCGCCATCGACGACGTAGTCTACTTACCCCGGACACCGTTCTTGCAATACGCACTGATGACACAGCGCACGCTCGCCTTTAGCGATGTGCAAACCGACATTCCACGTCTGGTCGATTACCTGCATCGCGCCAAAGCGTGCGGGTTGCTGATCACGCCCCTGGTTGCCCACGACAAAGTCATTGGTATGGTCAGCGTGGAAAATGACGAACCTCGCACCTTCACCCGGCGCGAAATCGAACTGGTTAAGCTCATTGCCACTGCAGCGGCCCCGGCCCTGGAAAATGTGCAACTTTTCCAAGAAGTTCAAACTGCCCACCGGCGTACAGAAGAAGCGCTGGCCCACTTGCAGCGCCTGGACGCGCTCAAAACCCAGTTCATCCAAAACGTCTCTCACGAGTTACGTACCTCACTCGCAATTGTGCGCGGTTATATCGATTTAACACTCGATAACGCGTTCGGCGATGAAATGGAACCGGTTTTGAAGCAAGCGTTTCAGACCATTCGTACGCACATCCACCACCTGAATACCCTGGTTGAGGCTATCACCGTGCTGGAAGACGCAGAGACGCAACGCCTCTCGCCGATTCCACAGCCTGTACAGCCCGTCGTGCGGATGGCGCTGCATGCGATCAGCCCACTCGCATCTGAGCAGCAGATAAAGATCATCACCGACTTACCAGACGCACTCCCCAACGTCACCATAGACGCGCACTACATCCTCTGCGCACTCAGCCAGTTACTCGATAACACTATCAAATTCAATCGTAAGCCGGGGCGTATGTGGGTCAAAGCGGAAGTAAACGCAGATGAGATATGGCTGCGAGTTAAGGATGAAGGCATTGGTATCCCCGCGGTTGAGTTACCACACATCTTCGAGCGTTTCTACCAAATCGATGGAACCACGAGTCGAAAGTACGGTGGCATGGGATTAGGACTTGCCATTGTCAAAGAAGTCGTCGCCGCGCACCAAGGACATGTGTGGGCTGAGAGTCAGGGTGAAAGACAGGGAACCACACTCACCATCGCGCTGCCTATCCATAAACCAGAGGTATAATCATGACCACAATTTCACGGTATAACTTACTTTGCCTGCTTACCCTCCTGCCGCTAATCGTAGCTTGTAGTAACCCCACCACCTCGCCATCGCCCGAGAGCACACCAACAACCGCACCAACGACAACACCGCTCATCGACGATTTCGATCCACCCAATCCTGCCTGGGCGCGTTTCGATACAGTAGAAAGCGCTGTCTACGCGCAAGATGGCGAACTTTACCTGGAGGATCGTGGCAAGGGTATCGCCGTGTACACCCCACTCGCGGGAAAAATCTACACCGATACTATAGTGACGGTGCAAGTGCGGCACGTCCAGGGTACGGTGAACAACTGGATGGGTGTGATCTGTCGCCAACAGGACAAAGATACCTATTACCTGCTGGCAATCAGCGCAGATGGCTTCTATCTGATCTTACTGGTCGAAGACGGTACAGCGACACCGTTAGCCGGTCCCAAAACCAGCGAAATCATCCATACCGGCAAGGCACGGAACGACCTTGAAGTTCGCTGCGTGGATGACGCGCTGTCACTGTGGGTTAACAACAAACGACTAGTTACACACACCGATGATACGTTGCGCGAGGCCGGCGCCGTGGCCCTCTTCGCTGATGCTGTCGAACGCGGCGAAACGTCTGTGACGGCGTTCGACAACTTTTCGCTCACGCGACCGTAAAGAGATTGGGAGATTTGGGATTGGAGATTGAGGGATTGCGGGAATGACAATGAGCTGGAAACGATATGCGCGGGCGGGACTGCTGGTGGCGTGGGGAATAGCCCTCGTCGGCTACTTCGGGCCATGGGTGGGACGGCGGGCAGCGGCGCTCGCCTGGAACGCCTATGATCTCTTCGACTTGCTGAGACTACTGCCGGAGATTGAAACCGGTGCGCTATCGGTGAACCTGCAAGCCTTGCGATTGCCGCTGGTAGGACTGGCGGTCCTACTGCCCATTTTGCTGGTTGGCGCGCCCATTGCCTGGCGCATTGGCGGCGCACTTGCAGGCGCCGGGTTGGCTCTGGCGACACTCCCCCCCTACCCTGAAATCGTGAGTGCGTGGCACACACCCGGCTGGCGCATCCCCTTTTGGTGGGGCGTCGGCGCGATGTTGGCGGCGGGTGCAGCAGTATGGTTTGCACCGCGCCTGGGACGCTACCGCCCCTGGATACTGCTGGCGTGGCTCGCCATCACCGGCATACCCGCCGTGGTGACGTTTGCGCGGCTACTCCCCGCACTCAGTGCGCTTCACGCCGCACCAGTCGATCCCGGATGGGGTTTCGGGGTCTGTATAGGGGGGCTGAGTTGCGTCGCCCTAATCCTGTGGATACAAGCTCTTGACGCAGCACGTAAACTATCCGACTAAAGACCATCAGACTACCTGACTAATCTGAAAGAAGGTGTGACATGCAGCGAAAGACTAACGAAGACATGCCGATTGCGCACATTCAGGCCATCAAAGCACGCCACGAAGCCGACTTGCTGAAGAAGGCTAACGTCGTCGGCGTGGGGATTGGACTGCGGATGCGGCATGGCCGGCCAGTAGGCGGTCCTGCGTTGATCGTCAACGTCACGCACAAAGTTCCCCTCGAACAGTTAAGTCCCGAAGATCGCATCCCCAATATGCTCGAGGGCGTGCCTGTGTGGGTGGAAGACATCGGCGAAGTCAAGGCACAGCGGCAGAAAAGAGAGCATGGATTGTAGGACAAAATGCGGCTACGGTTCAACTGGCAAACTGTAACCTGAAACTCATAACGATTATTAAGAGGAGGAGCGATGAGTAATCACATTATGGCACAAGCACGCGAAATTTACCAACAGGTGCTGCCCGACCTTTTCAAGCGGCAGAACGTCGTGGCCTGCGGATTGGGCTACAAAGTCAGCGAGGGGCAGACTACCAGCGAACTCAGCCTCATCGTCTCGGTGACCCAGAAAGTCCCACGTGAACAACTTACGCCGCAGGATGTGATCCCCAAATCGCTGGAAGGCATGTTGACCGACGTCGTCGAGACCGGGCGCATCCGTGCGCAAGTCACGGAGAATCCCAGGGATCGCTTTCGTCCGGCGCAGCCCGGCATCTCCATCGGCCACCGCGACATCACCGCCGGAACCTTCGGCTTGCTTGTGGAACGTAATAGCGCACCGTTCATCCTGAGCAACAACCACGTCCTGGCAGATTCCAATGCGGGGAAGATCGGTGATCCCATCTACCAACCCGGCCCGGCCGATGGTGGGACCGCGAACGATCGCATTGCTGGGCTTTCCGAATTTGTCCCACTGGACTTCGGCGACAACCCATCGCAATGCCGGATCGCCGATAGCATCGCCGCATTGCTCAACTTCGTCGCTCGGACAACCGGCTCCAGCCACCGGCTACAATCCGTGCAACAAACGCCAGGTGTCAATATCATGGATGCAGCGCTGGCACAGCCCGACACGCCCGATCTTGTCATCCCAGAAATACTTGGCTTGGGGTTACCTGCCGGGGTGAATACCCCGGCATTGGGCATGCAGGTGCAGAAAATGGGACGGACGACCAGTCTAACGCATGGCTACATCACTCAGGTCAACGTGACAGTGAATGTAGACTATGCCGGACGTACCGCGCGCTTCACCGATCAAATCATCACCAACAGCATGAGCAGTCCTGGCGATTCCGGCTCTGGCATCCTCGATATGGATCGTCGCGCCGTCGGTCTTCTCTTCGCCGGCTCCACCAGCGTGACTATCTTCACGCCGATTCAACGCGTTTTGGATCACTTGAACGTGCAACTCGTCCAATAACGTTCCATCGACAAAAACAGGGGCAACGTGTTTGCTAACGTTGCCCCTGTAGTTCAAACCTGTCGAGCTCTACCCTAACGCGACGTCCAAAATCATCATCACGGTGAAGCCCAACATCACGCCAAAGGTGGCGAGATGGGTGTTGCCACCGTTCTGGGCTTCGGGAATAAGATCCTCGGCGACGACGAAGATCATCGCGCCGGCAGCGAAAGCCAGGGCATAGGGCAGAATGGGACGCGCGACCAAGACCGCCACAGCGCCTAACACGCCCGCAAATGGCTCCACGATGCCCGAAAGCTGCCCGTACCAAAAGCTCTTGAGTGCTGTATACCCCTCGCGGCGCAACGGCATCGAGACAGCCATACCTTCGGGGAAATTCTGGATGCCGATGCCCAACGCCAGTGCCACCGCGCCTGCAACAGTGGCGGAGGGAAATCCCGACGCGGCCGCGCCGAAAGCCACTCCCACCGCCAATCCCTCCGGGAAATTGTGCAATGTAATTGCCAACACCAGCAACGTGATGCGCTGCCAGACCGTCTTAATTCCCTCGGGATGCGTCTCGTCGCTGCGATGGAGGTGCGGCAGGACGAAATCCACGCCACGCAGGAAGGCGCCACCGAGTACAAAGCCGACCACAGCCGGAACCCACGCCGGAAGCGCGCCGCCTTCGGCCATTTCGATGGCTGGGGCCAACAACGACCAGTAACTCGCCGCGATCATCACACCGGCAGCAAAGCCGAGCATGCTATCCAGCACCTTGCGGCTGATCTCTTTGGCGAGGAAAACCGCCGCCGCCCCCAACGCCGTCAAGAACCACGTAAAAAGGGTGGCCAACAATGCCTGAATCGCTGGATGCAGGTGTGTCAGATATGTGATCATGGGCTGCGCCTAAGCCTCCTCTTCGAGCGCCGAATCTTCATCCACATCAACGTCAGCGCCGATTTCTAGCGGGATGTCTTTCATCTCGACCAACTTTTGGCGGATTATATCCTCAAGGGTGTTAGCAAGTTCCGGATTCTCCTTGAGATAGGTCTTCGCGTTCTCACGACCCTGCGCGAAGCGCTCACCATCATAGTAGTAGAACGAACCGCGCTTGTCGATGACGTCCAGTTCGAGGCCCACGTCCATCAGATCGCCCTCACGGCTGATGCCCTCGCCGAACATAATGTCGAACTCGGCCACGCGGAAGGGCGGTGCGACCTTGTTCTTGGTCACGCGCACACGGGTACGGTGCCCGGTGACCTCGCCCTGCGCCTTGATCGCCGTCACACGACGCACATCCAGGCGCACTGAGGCGTAGAACTTGAGCGCGCGTCCGCCACTGGTGGTCTCCGGCGAGCCGAACATCACGCCGATTTTTTCGCGCAGTTGGTTGGTGAAAATCATGATGGTGTTGCTCTGCTTGATCGCGCCGGAAAGTTTGCGCAGCGCCTGACTCATCAAACGAGCTTGCAAGCCGGGATGCGAATCGCCCATCTCACCCTCGATTTCCGCGCGGGGAACGAGAGCCGCCACCGAGTCAATCACGACAACATCCACAGCCCCACTGCGGACCAAGGCTTCGGCGATTTCCAGCGCCTGTTCGCCCGTGTCGGGCTGCGAAATGTAGAGGCCCTCGACATCCACGCCGCAGCGCGCGGCGTAGCTAGGATCAAGCGCGTGCTCCATATCGATAAACGCCGCGATACCACCGCTACGCTGCACCTCGGCGACGATGTGCTGGCAGATGGTGGTCTTGCCGGAGCCTTCCGGCCCGTAAACCTCGGTGATACGTCCACGGGGCACGCCGCCAACGCCCAACGCCACGTCCAACGCCAACGATCCGGTGGGGATCGTTTCGATATTCATGTGTGTGGCTTCGCCCAAGCGCATCAGTGCGCCGTCGCCGAAGCGGCGCTTGATCTGCGCAACTGCTTGATCCAGTACTTTCTGTCGTCCTTCGTCAGCCATACCAACCCTCCTTAAAAGAATCAGGAATCAAGAATCATGAATGATAAATCGCATATCCTGGCTTATGTATCACGTTTCACGCGCTGAGTTTTATGTTCTAATTATAGCACGAACGTTCTATAACACAATAGCTACCTCGACTTTGCACGTCCTTTGGCAGGTTTTTTACTATTTGATGTTCTTCCGCGATAGGCCGGTGCCTGTATACTGAAGATGGTGCAACGGCTCTCGTCCAACAACCGGGTGCGTAGTTTGGGATCGAGATCATTCATCAACCGCGCCGTCGTCAGCACCGTGGGCAGTTTGGCGACGTAGCGGTAATTGAGCAACTGAAAGAGCTTCTCCTGCGCCCAGGATGTCGCGCTCTCCGTGCCAAGGTCATCCAACACCAGAAACGGCGCACGGCGTACCTCCTCGAAGCGCTTGTCGTAAGTGACCGGACTTTGCGGGTTGAAGGCTGCGCGCAGGTGATCAAGAAGATCGGGTGTGACGACGAACAGCGCGGGATGGCCCGCCCGCGATCGGGCATTGGCGATGCCCGCCGCAAGGTGTGTCTTGCCGCAACCATACGTACCGGTAAACGCGAGCCACCCCACAGGATTGGCCGCGAAAGCCCGGGCCTGCTCTAGTGCTCGTTCAAGGCTGTCTACTTGTTCGCTATCGAGTTCGCCGCGCCGCAGGTCGAACGCATCGAGCGTCATATCGGTATAGAGCGAGAGGGTATTGAGGTTCGATTCGGTATGATCGACGCCGGCTCGCCGGAAGTCCGGCGCGAGGATAGTAGCAATTTGCACCAGTTCCGGGTCACCGAGTCGCGAGCGCAGGCGCGCTTCCATATCCTCCAGATCGCGGTTCGTGGTGATGACGGTGGGCAGGTTCGCCATATAGCGGTAGTTGAGCAACTGGAAGAGCTTCTCCAGCGCCCAGGGCGTGGCGTGCTCCGTGCCGAGGTCATCGAGGATGAGCAAAGGCGCGGTGCGCACTTCCTCAAAGCGCTGGTCGTAGCTGGTGAGAGAGGTCGGCGCGTAAGCCGCGCGCAGGTAATCCAACAAATCGGGCACAGTCACAAAGATCACCGGCAGCCCCTTATCGAGAGCGGCGTTGGCGATAGCAGCAGCCAGGTGCGTCTTTCCACAGCCGTATCCACCCCGCAACAGCAACCAACCTTCGGGATGCTGCGCGTAGGCCAGTGCCGTCTCGTAGGCGCGGTGTAGGTTCGTTTGAAGTTCGGGGGAAAGGCCATGGCCTTCCGGATAAAAGGTCTTGAAAGTGAAACGCTCCAGCGTTGCAAGATTGCTCGACAACTTGAGGGTTTCGCTGCGCTGCGCCTGGATCTCCCGCGCCCGGCAAGTGCAGGGGAAGAGCTTACCAAAGTCGGGATGGTCGATCGGCACGTCCAATCGCACGTACCCTATGCCCTGGCACAATGGGCAGTCCGGACGGCCCAACATCGCGCGCGAGGGCTGTACAGTTACGCTTTCGGCGGATGACTCGCCAGCCTGCGCATCCGCGACAGCATCATCTAGCTCAGTGCTTGATGATGTCCGCGTATTCACCTTCGATGTAGCGTCGCGGATCTGGCGGACGATTTCGTCTATCTGCTTCATCTTTTCCTTCCGTGCGCCACCGTTCGAGGATGGCGTGAATGTATTTCCAGTTGCGTTTGTTGCGGCTCGCGGCTTCGTGGAACGCTTCTTCGATCCACTCCGCCGGATAGGTCTTTTCGGCCTCCATCAGGTCTTCGCTGAGGATGGCGGTGAGCGGGCCAACCGTCTGCTCGTAGAGGGCGAAGATATTAGGCCGCGCCGTCTTCGTTGCGCGCCCCGGCTCGACGCCGCGCTGCATCGCGCGTTGTGCCGCCCGTCCGCGCGGGCTGTTGGCGAAATAGCGCGGTTCCACCGTCCCGTCGGCGAGCCGCCACTCAGCCACGAGCAAAGTCCCGCGTTGCGTGGCACGGGCCAGTGCGCCCGCGAGTTGCGCATCCACGGTATCGCCAAAAGCGGCGCAAATCGCTGGATCGGCCTGCAACTCCGCGAGCGTGACCCAAGGTGCAGCATCAGACTGCATCTGCGCCAACCGTCGCAACACGAGCAGCGTCACCTTGAGCTCTGCCAAGTCATCAATCTGCGGGACGAGGTCGGTAAAGACCAGGTCTGGTAGCGCAACGACGGGGACTTTGGCCTCCGGGAAGCCGGAAAAACGTGTCAGTGTCACAAATCTCCTTACCTGAACATTCGAACGTTATTGCCCTATGGTATCATCGTCGGATCAGAGATGCGTGAAACGGTAGCTGCGTCGAGGAACTGCGTCAGCCGCTTGTTGAAGTAGAGCTGCACTGTCCCCGTCGGCCCACTGCGGTGTTTGGCGATCATCAAATCGGCGATGTTGGGCTGCTCCGTGTTCTCGTTGTATAGTTCCTCACGGTAGATGAACATCACGATGTCCGCGTCTTGCTCAAGACTGTTATGCACGATGATATCGCCTGCGACAAAGTTATGATATCCGGGCACGGTCAGATCGTAAACGTCTTCCTCGCCATCTGGTTCAATGCTGGCGATTTTATCCCAATAAATATTACTTTGGGCAAGATTGATCAGTTCATCGCTAGCAACAATTCGTCCTATCCGCAAAGCTCTCTCACGACTCAAATTGCTTTTGTAAAGCGTTGTACCACAGTATTGCATATCCAGCGCGGCTTGAAATTCACGTTGGCTCATACCTGCCTTTTGTCGCGCCGGTTCGATAACAGATCGCCAGACCTGTTTAGGAACAACATCTCGGTTGGTGTTATGTGTTTTACCTTTGTAAAAATCACGGATAGCCTGTGCTGCCACCTGCTTTGTGAATAGCACATCCACTCTTTCAAGAAAAGCCATTACATCAGGGTTACCTGTAATGGTCACATGCCATTGGTCGCGTCCACGCTGGCTTTGTGGAACCCGATGAACCCGAGAAATGATACTCAACCGTAGCAAGAGATGCTGAATATCTTGGGCTAGACCCTCACTACTCGTTGCGTAAGTAACGATAGCTCGCTGCCTTTTCTTACCAAAGACCCCCATTGTGCCATCCGTTGCCCATAGATGGCGCAAAAATCGAGCTATGGTATTTTCCGGTTGTGTGAAAAGTACAACCGGTATCCGTTTCTCATAAGAACGATATCCCCAAGCCCCTAGAGTATCCAGCCATTCCGCAACCGGGTTGCGTTTTCCATGCGTGAGATGATTAGAGGCGCTAAGATAGACCTGCCACCATTGACGTTCGCGCACGATTCTAGGTTCAACTGCCTCACCAAAAGCCTCGCTCGCTAACCCCACAACCAGTTCAGCCAACTCTCTGTCATTGGTTGTATATTGAACAGCATGTCGTGGCAACGTACATCCATCTCCCAATAAATGCCCCAACAATGCAACTTTGGCATCGCTGAGGCTTGTACCAACAGCGTTTACACCGTTCAAAGTACGCGGTAAAGCAATAAATTCTCCTGGTTTTAGTGCGTCAAGCGATTTCCATCCCTCAATTGTGAGGAATTTGTGATTTGCTGAGGCTCTGATTTTTCGCCCAAGCTGAGTGACAAGGCGAAAAACAGGTTTGACACCAGTGTGCCAGGCTTTCTGTATGGACACTGGCTCTAGTAACTTGTTTTCTTCGTTAAGCGCTATGACTTCTGGGAGACAACTCTCCTGAGAAAGGTCCCGAATTGGAACACGCTGCCCGTCAGCCAACTGGACTAACGTTTCACCGGTCAGACAACCACTCTCGCGTAAATCCGACAGCACCGGATGCTTGTCGGTGCGCTGTTCGACGGCACGGGAGAGCTGCGAGGCGGTCATCAGCGGGATGTCCAACTCGCGGGCGATGCCCTTGAGCGAACGCGAAATGTAGGAGACTTCCTGCACACGGTTGTCGGACCGGATGTCGGAATTCATCAGTTGCAGGTAGTCAAGGAAGACCATCTCCAGCGGGCGCTCCGAGGCCAGCCGCCGGCACTTGGTGCGCAGTTGCAACACCGAGATGGACGGCGTGTCATCGATGTAGATCGGCAAATCCGAAAGATGGCCGATGGCGTCGGCGAAGCGCGGCCACTCGTCGTCCTGCAACTGTCCCAGGCGCAACCGCTGCGCGTCGATCTGGCTGATGGCGGCGACCATGCGCTGCGCAAGTTGTTCCGCCGACATTTCGAGACTGAACAAAGCGACGGTGCGGCCTTTCTCCGCCGCTTTCAAAGCGAAAGTGATCATCAGCGAGGTCTTGCCAACGCCGGGACGCGCCGCCAAGATCAACAAATCGGAGCGTTGGAAGCCGCCGAGCACGCGGTCCAGGTCGTGGAAACCGGTGGGCACGCCCATCGGCTCGCCGCGATGCGCGTAGAGGTATTCCACGCGATCGTAGTAGCGCTGCACGACCTCCTGGATGGGTTGAAGGTCGCGGGTGGCACGCTGCTGTGAAACGCCGAAAAGCGACTGTTCGGACTTGTCCACGACTTGTTCGATGGGCAACTTCTCGTCGTAAGCCAGGCGGGCGATGTCACTAACAGCGTCCAGTAAGCGGCGGCGCACGGCGGTCTGCTCGACCAAATGGCCATAGGATTCGATACCGACAGCAGAAGGAACAGCATTGATCAACTGTGAGACATAAGCCGCGCCGCCGACGGCTTCCAATTGCTCGCGCTGTTCCAGATCGGTCGTCAGCGTGAGAAAGTCGATGGGGTCGCGACGGTCGTGAATGCGGATGATCGATTCATAAATCCAGCGGTGTTTTTGCAGGTAAAAGTCCTCGGCCCGCAGAAAGGAGAGCACGCGAAAAATACCCTCGGGATCAATGAGCAAAGCGCCGAGGACGGCTTCCTCGGCTTCGATGTTGTGAGGTACGGTTTTGTCGGGTGTGGTCATGGCAATAGCAACACTTTCATTCAGATGACCCTTGCGAAAGTTGAGGCGAACCTCTGATTCGCACACTTTCGCAAAGGCGCGTCCTTAACTATCCCTGCTTGAGGGCGATGCGTCATCCAATGTGCTGAGAAAATCGCGGAAAACACCTAGGTCTTTGTCCTCATGCCCTTGCGGGATGAGGTCGCGCTCCGGGAACACGCCGGCCTCATCTAGCACCTCTTCAGCAACGTAGATGGGGGCAGCCAGACGCACAGCGACGGCAATGGCATCGCTAGGGCGACAATCGATCTCGACGGATTGGGCGTTCACGTCCAGCACGAGCCGCGCGAAGAAAGTGTTATCGGCGAGCGCGTTGATGTGAATGTAGAGCAAGTCGGCGTCCAGTGTATCCAACAGACTCACGAGCAAATCGTGTGTTTGCGGGCGCGGAATCTCGATGTGGTTGAGATGGTTGGCGATGGCCTCTGCTTCACACGGCCCGATCCATATCGGCAAATAGCGTTCTACGCCAACCTCACGCAGCACCACGATGCGGTGTGGGGAGACGAGACTCATTTGCAGGGTTTCCAATGTGACTTCAATCATGGCTCCTCCTGTGGACATCTTCCAGGATGTGTACCATTATACCCGCCCTGGAACGAAGTCAAAATCTGCGCGAACACTTCGTCGAACATCGCCATCGTCAACCGTCCGGTTTGCGTATTCTGGCGGCTAGGATGGTACGAGACGACGAGCGTGGGGCATGGGGCGGGTAACGAATACGTCGCGCCGTGCGCGAAGGCCAGCTTGGGAACGTCGAGACCCTGCTCGCGCAGTAAGCGCAGGATACCGTCGAAGGCGATCCGTCCGAGCGCCAGAATGACACCCGTGTCTGCACGGTCCGTGTCTGCACGGTCACCCGTGTCCGCACGGTCGTACGCCTGGCGCAGCAACGCCAGCTCGCGCGCGAGGAAGGGGCGGCAGTTCGCCAACTCCTCGGACGTGGGCTTGTTCCCCGGTGGGACGCAACGCCCCACGGCGGTGATGAAGGTGTCGTACAAAACCAATCCGTCATCGCGCGCCGTCGCCGTAGGCTGGCTGGCGAAGCCCGCGCGGTGCAACGCCGCATAGAGCGTGTCGCCGGAACTGTCGCCGGTGAACATACGCCCGGTGCGGTTGGAACCGTGCGCGCCCGGCGCCAGCCCCACGATGACCAGCCGCGCGTTTGGGTCGCCGAAGCCGGGCACAGGCTTGCCCCAGTAGTCTGCGTCGCGGAACGCGCGCCGTTTGATGCGCGCCACCTCCTCGCGCCAGGCCACCAAACGCGGGCAGCGCCGGCACGTGATAACATCGTGAGTCAGTGTGTGCCAGGTATCAATCATAGTCAGGTAGTCCTTAGTCGTGTAGTCGAAGCGACAAGTGCGGCATCACCTTCACGTGACCGCAAAACAATCAGAAAATCTGCGTGAATCCGCGAAAATCAGCATCCGATTCTGCGTTTTCAGCGGTGCGGGTTGCCCAATTTGGACAGGAACGCTTTGGCCTTGTCATACTGCGCGAAGCGGCGCTCGGCGTCGCGGAATTCGGACGTGTGTGCGTAACGCCGTCCGTTGACGAGCCTGACGCCGAGCGATTTGTGCAGCAGCTCGTGGTACATCACAAAGTCCACCACGTAGGGCGGGACGGCGGCATCGTCGAGCGACAGGCTCAACATCACCGTGTCGGTGTTGAACTGATAATGGCCGAATTTGCGGTGGGTCAGCGTCTTGTTCCACGTCAGGCGTGGCGGGGAGAGCGCGCCGTCGAAATAAGCGGCGTTCACCCGGTCGAAAACAGCGGCCAGATCGTAATGCTGGCCCTGGGTGTTGGTTGATAGATCGGCGGTCATCATCTCCAGCGAGAGGGTAATTTCCTCGAAGGCGTCAGTAACACCGTAAGCCTTAACCTGTGCGGTGTATTTTTTCTCTGGATGGCGCAACGCTGTAAAGATCAGCGCCTTGATGACCGAGTGCGGCGCACCGACGAAGCCCTCGTTGGCCGTGATCGTGATGCCGTCAGACTCGATACGCGAGCGATAGAGGTGGCTGGTCGCGTACAGCTCGATGTGCAGGGGCAATTTGCGCTGCGCGAGCGACAGCGGCTTCTGCGCCGCGCCGGTTTTAGCCGTGCGGTAGGCCTCGGTCAGCGTCGCCAGGTGCGCTGCCAGGTTTTCGGGATCGCCGAGGAACGCCAACCATTGATAGCCGCGCCGCGATTGCGCCGGCAGGTCGGCAGGCGTGCCGCCTTGCTCGTGGCACAGTGCGGCAATGCCCTCGGCGTCAGCACACACCTCCGCCGCCAAACGCTGCACGTCAGCATGACCGGCATCCCAGGCAGGAGGGGCGTCGCGCGTTAGCCGGGCAAATCTGGCGTGATAATGATCGCAGGTGGCGATGACGCCCGTCAGGCGAACGGTTATGGGGACGACGGCCCCACCCTCGCCGGACTCACGTTTGACAGGCGACGGCAAATGCTTGAGATCGAGGCCCTTGAGGTAAGCGTAAGCGCGGCGCGACGGCGCGGGCAAATCGTCCGGCGTGACGTGGTGTTGGCGGCAGATCGCCTCCACAGTGCGCACGCCATCCGTCACCATCGTGCGGAAATCGTCGGCGTGCGCCGGTGGAATGCCCGCGCTCAACCGCTCGCGGACATCGTTCATCAGCGCGACCAGACCCTTGATACGTATCGGTGCTTTCTTCATGGCGCGTGAGTGTACCATAAAATGGGGAATGAGCGAATCAGCGAATGATGGTGTTCTTTCATTCGCTGATTTGCTGATTCAGAGAGGCAACCTAATCTTCCACCCAGTTAAGGATAACCTTGCCAGAGTTACCGGAGCACATGACGGCAAAGGCTTCTTCGAACTCGGTGTAGTGGAAGCGGTGCGTGATCACCGGGCTGATGTCGAGGCCGGTCTGCAGCATCGACTGCATCAAATACCACGTCTCGTACATCTCGCGCCCGTAGATGCCACGAATGGTCAGCATGTTGAAAATCACCGTGTTCCAATCAATCGCCAACTCCCCAGACGGAATGCCCAACATAGCGATTTTCCCGCCGTGGCACATGTTCGCCAGCATATCGCGGAACGCCGCCCCGCTCCCCGACATCTCCAGCCCCACGTCGAAGCCCTCCTTCATCCCCAGTTCCTTCTGCACCTGGGCGATAGTCTTCTCGCGGATGTCCAGCGCGATGGTGGCCCCCATCTTCTTCGCCAGCGCCAGGCGATAGGGATTCAGATCGGTGGTGACGACGTAGCGCGCGCCCGCGTGCCGGGCAATCGCCGTCGCCATAATGCCGATCGGCCCCGCGCCGGT
>OMKS01001910.1_pt1 | contig 17957 bp, 22 predicted proteins | sample 1674721 | NCBI WGS metagenome assembly OMKS01 (sample SAMN06264996, study PRJEB25208) | sediment metagenome | isolation source: hot spring sediment | place: USA: California | collected 2014-09-02
GCCTATAGGCAGGGTAACAAACAATAATTCGCAGGAGGAGACCCCCATGAACTTTCGTACCGTGCTGCGCCGTCTGGCGCTGAGCCTGATGTTCCTGCTGCCGCTGGCAGCCACCGCCGAGCAGGTCACGCTACAGGATGGCGACACCACCCTGCTGGCCGAGCTGCGGCTAGCCGACGGCAAGTCGCTCGAGGACGGCGTGATCGTGATGCTGCATGGTACGCTGGCGCACAACCGCATGGAGATCATGCAGGCCATGCAGAGCGTGATGGCCGCCCGCGGCTACAGCTCGCTGGCCGTGAACCTCAGCTACAACCTCAGCAACCGCGAGGGGATGATGGACTGCGCCGCCACCCACACCCATCGTCACGAGGATGCGGTACGCGAGGTCGGGCTGTGGGTCGACTGGCTGCGGGACCAGGGCGTGGAGCGGATGGCGCTGCTGGGCCACTCGCGCGGCGGCAACCAGATCGCGATGTATGCCAAGGCCCACCCCGAAATGAACGATGCGCCGATGATCCTGATCGCGCCGGCGACGCATGATGCCGCGTATGAGGCGAAGTCCTACAAGGATCGCTACGGCAAGCCGCTGGAATCCGTGGTGAAGCGCGCCCATGCCCTGGTGAAGGCCGGCAAGGGTGACGAGGTGCTGGAAGGCATCGGCTTCGTCTATTGCGAGGACGCCAGGGCCACCGCCGCAGCCGTGGTTTCCTACTACGATCCCACCGACCGCGACACCCCGGCGCTGCTCGCCGAGATGAAGCGTTCGGCCCTGGTCTTCGCCGGTTCGGAAGACGCCACCATGGCCGACCTGCCGGAGAAGATGGAATCGGTCGCCGATGGCGAGAACATTCGCCTGGAGACGATCGATGGGGCCGACCACTTTTTCCGCGACCTCTATGCCGAGGACGTGGCGGATCTCATCGAGGGCTACCTGGGTTGGTAAGAGCCGGTATCGCCACTTGAAACCGGAAACGGCGCCCTCGGGCGCCGTTTTCTTTTGGGGTTGGGTGGCAGGCGTCAGGCGAGGTGCGATACGTCCCGCGGCTCCAGCCGGACGTCAATAGTCTGCCGCGAAGCTCAGCGTGAAGCCGTCGCGGTCGCCCGTCTGGCCGTAGAGGCTGATGCGGCCGATGCCGCCCGTGTAGAGGTCGATGCCGGCGAACGCGCCAGTGTTCGTCTTGCCGTCGAAGGAGAATGTCTGGGTCGGGGTGGTGTCCCAGGTCATGTCGCCATCCACCGACTGCCCCTGCAAGCCGACGCGCAGGCGGGCGGAGGGCATGCGGAACTCCGTCCACGCGCGGGCGCGCGCCTCGCCCCAGCTGATCTCCGTCTCCACGTCGTTGACGGTGTCGTCGGCCCGGTTGTAGGTGTAGCCGAGGCTGCCGCCGAGTCCCACCACTTCCGTCAGCGGGTAGCGTGTCTGCAGATTGACGCCGATGTACGCGCCATAAAGCTTGTTGTCGCCGATCACCGGGTGGTCGTCCTGGAAAGTGGCCAGGTATCCCAGGTCGAGATCGCCCGACAGGTAGCGGGCGAGCGCCTGGCCGAAGCTGATGCCGAGCCGTTCGATGCGAGTCTCAACCGACGTGCCGGCCATGGCGAAATCCGTGTGGTAGCGTTCGTAGTAGAGCGAGAAGCTCGAGACGGTCGGGTCCATGCCCACGCCGATGCGGACGTCGCTGGCGAGCGCGGTGGGGGAGGCGAGGCAGGCGGCGAGCAGGGGGAGGGCGATGCGTGCGGGTGACATGGGCGGACGTCTCCTTGCGGATGTGCTGGCGATTATTCAGGTCTCGGTCTTTCCGCTCAAGCACAAAATCTGGTTGCCGAGTGTGTCGGGGTCAACCAAATCCGGTATAATTCGCGGCCTTACGCGACTTTGACGCACCTGCACTCACGGGAGAATCAGCACGATGTTTTCGATCCTTGACATGGGCATTGCCGGTTTCGACGACGAGCTCTGGAACGCCATCGAGTCCGAGGCGCGTCGTCAGGAGGAACATATCGAGCTGATTGCCTCCGAGAACTACGCCAGCCCGCGCGTGATGGAAGCCCAGGGCTCGGTGCTGACCAACAAGTACGCCGAGGGCTACCCGGGCAAGCGCTACTACGGCGGTTGCGAGTACGTGGACATCGCCGAGCAGCTGGCCATCGACCGCGTGAAGCAGCTGTTCGACGCCGATTATGCCAACGTGCAGCCGCACTCCGGCTCGCAGGCCAACGCCGCCGTCTACATGGCCCTGCTGGAGCCGGGCGACACCGTGCTGGGCATGAGTCTCGCCCACGGCGGCCACCTTACCCACGGCGCCAAGGTCAACTTCTCCGGCAAGATCTACAACGCGGTGCAGTACGGCATCGACGAGCAGGGTTACATCGACTACGACGAGGTCGAGCGCCTGGCCCTGGAGCACAAGCCGAAGATGGTGGTGGCCGGCTTTTCCGCCTACTCGCGCGTGGTCGACTGGCAGCGCTTCCGCGACATCGCCGACAAGGTCGGGGCCTACCTGATGGTGGACATGGCCCACGTGGCCGGCCTGATCGCCGCCGGCGTCTACCCGAGCCCGGTGAACATTGCCGACGTGACCACCTCCACCACGCACAAGACCCTGCGTGGTCCGCGCGGCGGCATCATCCTCGCCAGGGCCCACCCCGAGATCGAGAAGAAGCTCAACTCGCTGGTCTTCCCGGGCACCCAGGGCGGCCCGCTGATGCACGTGATCGCCGCCAAGGCCGTGGCCTTCAAGGAGGCGCTGGAGCCCGAGTTCAAGACCTACCAGCAGCAGGTGGTGGAGAACGCCCGCGCCATGGCGCAGGTGTTCATCGACCGTGGTTTCGACGTGGTCTCCGGCGGTACCGACAACCACCTGTTCCTGGTGAGCTTCATCCGCCAGGAACTCACCGGCAAGGATGTGGACGCGTGGCTCGGCAGCGCCAATATCACCGTCAACAAGAACGCCGTGCCGAACGACCCGCAGTCACCCTTCGTCACTTCCGGCATCCGCATCGGCACCCCGGCCATCACCACCCGCGGTTTCGGCAAGCAGGAAGCCACGGACCTTGCCGGCTGGATCTGCGACGTGATCGACGCGCGTGGCGCGGCCGACGTGATCGAGCGCGTGAAGGGGCAGGTGCTGGACGTCTGCCGCCGCCTGCCGGTCTACGGCCAGTAACGGGCGACCGGGCACAGGGGGCGAGCGATGCGTTGTCCGTTCTGTGGTTCGCCGGACACCCGGGTGATCGACTCGCGCCTGGCGGGTGAGGGCGACCAGATCCGGCGCCGGCGCGAGTGCGTGAGCTGCAACGAGCGCTTCACCACCTACGAGACCGCGGAACTCAGCCTGCCGCGTATCGTCAAGCGTGACGGCAGCCGCGAACCGTTTTCCGAAGAGAAGCTGCGCGGAGGCATGACGCACGCACTGGAGAAGCGTCCGGTGGAGACCGAGCGCGTCGAGGATGCGATCAACCGCATCAAGCGGCGCCTCATGGGGGCGGGTGAACGCGAGATACCCTCCAGCCGCGTGGGCGAGTGGGTGATGGAGGAGCTGCGCGGTCTCGACCAGGTGGCCTATATCCGTTTCGCCTCCGTCTACCTCAGTTTCGAGGACGTGGATGCCTTCCGCGAGGTGATCGAGCGGCTGGAGAAGGATCTTACCCCCGAGATGCGCAAGAACCAGATCTCCCTGCTCGGCGAGGGCGAGGAGCCGGCTTGAGCCGCCACCTTTCCGATCCATACCCCGACGGCTGTGCGACGGCCCGATGATGCCGCACGACGACACGTCTTACATGGCCCGCGCGCTGGAACTTGCCCGGCGCGGCCGCTATACCACACACCCCAACCCGCGGGTGGGCAGCGTGGTGGTACGCGACGGCGAGGTGGTCGGCGAGGGCTGGCACCATCGTGCTGGCGAGCCTCATGCCGAGGTGCTGGCGCTGCGGGCGGCGGGCGAACGGGGGCGCGGGGGCACGGTCTATGTCACGCTCGAACCCTGCAGTCACTTTGGTCGCACGCCGCCCTGTGCCGACGCCCTGATCGAGGCGGGCGTCAGCCGCGTGGTCGCAGCCATGGCCGACCCGAACCCGCAGGTGGCCGGGCAGGGTCTGGCACGGCTCGCCGCCGCCGGGATCGAGACCCGTGTCGGGGTGCTCGAGGCCGAGGCCCGGGCGCTCAATGCCGGCTTCGTCTCGCGCATGACGCGCGGTCGCCCCCGGGTGCGGGTGAAGCTCGCCATGAGTCTGGACGGGCGCACGGCCATGGCCTCCGGCGAGAGCCAGTGGATCACGGGGGCGGCGGCGCGTGCCGACGTACAGCGCTTGCGGGCCGAGAGCTCGGCGGTGCTCACCGGCATCGGTACGGTGCTCAAGGACCGGCCCTCGCTCAACGTGCGCCTGGAGGCAGAGGCGCTCGGTATCGAGGGTCCCCTGCGCCAGCCGCTGCGCGTGATCCTCGATCCCGAGCTGCTCACGCCGGTGGACCTGCCCATGCTGGGGCTGGATGGGCAGACCCTGATCCTGACCGCCAGCGTGGACGGCGTCCGACAGTCCGCGCTCACGGCCGCGGGGGCGGAGGTGATGAGTCTGCCGGGCGATGCCATGGCCCTGGACCTGCACGCGGTGATGGCCGAGCTGGTCCGCCGCGAGATCAACGACCTGCACGTGGAGGCCGGCAGCGTGCTCAGTGGCGCCCTGCTGGCGGCGGGCCTGGTCGATGAACTCGTCATCTACATGGCCCCGTGCCTGATGGGCAGCGAGGCCCACGGCCTGTTCCATCTGCCGGGCATCGCCCGCATGGCCGAGCGTGTCCGGCTGACGATCACCGACGTCCGCGCGGTGGGCGAGGACTGGCGGATCACGGCGTTGCCGCAGGACTGAGCGTTTTACATCGGCCCCCTGTGGCCGGGTTATTTTACGTGCATAACCGGGAATACTGATGTCCACCATCGTCGTCGTACGCAAGGGCAACCGCGCCTGCATCGCCGCCGACAGTCTCACGACCTTCGGCGACACCAAGCAGGCCTGTGGCTATGAATCGAGCTATGACAAGATTCACCGCTTCGCCGACAACTGTATCGGCCTGGTGGGCAGCGCCGCGCATCACATCGTGATGCAGAGCATGCTTGGCGACGATACCGCGCACCGCTTCGACAGCCGCATGGCGATCTTCGAGACCTTCCGCGAGCTGCATCCGGTGCTGAAGGACAAGTACTACCTCAACCCCAAGGACGAGGACGAGGACCCCTACGAGTCCTCGCGCATGGATGCCCTGCTGATCAACCCGTACGGCGTGTTCGGCGTGTTCGCGCTGCGCGAGGTGTTCGAGTACACGCGTTTCTGGGCCATCGGCTCGGGGGCGGAGTTTGCGCTGGGCGCCATGTATGCGGTCTATGATCAGCACGAGGATCCCGAGATCATCGCCCGCATCGGCGTGGAGGCGGGGGCCGAGTTCAACAACGCGACGGCGCTGCCCATGACGAGCTACAGCGTCACGCTCAAGACCGCCTGAGAGAGCGACATGTTCACGGGGATCATCGAGGCCATCGGCACCATCCGCCGCATCGACGCTCGCGGCGCCGACGCGCGCATGCACATCGGAACCGGCAAGCTGGACCTGGGTGACGTGGTCATCGGCGACAGCATCGCCACCAATGGCGTGTGCCTCACCGCCGTCGAGCTGACGGGGGACGGCTTCTGGGCGGACGTCTCCGGCGAGACGCTGTCGCGCACCACGCTGGGCGACCTGGCCGTGGGCGGCGAGGTCAACCTGGAAAAGGCGCTCACGCCCGACACGCGCCTGGGCGGACACCTGGTGAGCGGCCACGTCGATGGCATCGGGCAGGTGGTCGAGCGCAGCGACGACGGCCGTTCGGTGCGTTTTCGCATCCAGGCTCCGGACGTGCTGGCGCGCTACATCGCCACCAAGGGCTCGATCTGCGTGGATGGCGTGAGCCTCACGGTGAATGCGGTTGACGGGGCGGTCTTCGATCTCAACATCGTGCCGCACACACTGGCCGAGACCACGCTGCGTCATTACCGCACGGGCACCCGGGTAAACCTTGAAGTCGACATTATTGCCCGCTACCTTGAGCGCCTGCTGCTCGGCGAGCGGGCCGCCACGCCCGGCCAGGGGGTTACGCTGGAACTCCTGGCCGAACACGGCTTCCTGTCTCGCGGATGACGACACGCCGGCTCGCGCCGGCCTTTACTGGTGACACATGCCATTCAATACGGTTGAAGAGATCCTGGTCGACCTGCGCCAGGGCAAGATGGTCATCATCCTCGATGACGAGGATCGCGAGAACGAGGGCGACCTGCTCATGGTCGCCTCCATGGTGCGCCCGGAGGACATCAACTTCATGGCGCGCTACGGGCGTGGCCTGATCTGCCTCACGCTCACGCGCGAGCGCTGCCGCCAGCTCGACCTGCCGCTGATGGTGGGGCGCACCGCCGACCAGCACGGCACCAACTTTACCGTCTCCATCGAGGCGGCCGAGGGCGTGACCACGGGCATCTCGGCCTACGACCGCGCCCACACCGTGCGCACCGCCGTGGCCCCGGACGCCGCGCCCGCGGACCTGGTGCAGCCCGGCCACATCTTCCCCCTGATGGCCCAGCCCGGCGGCGTGCTCACCCGCGCCGGCCATACCGAGGCCGGTTGCGACTTCGCGCGCCTGGCGGGCTTCGAGCCGGCTGCCGTGATCGTCGAGATCCTCAACGAGGACGGCACCATGGCGCGGCGCGACGACCTGGAGGTCTTCGCCCGTGAGCACGGCCTCAAGATGGGCACCATCGAGGACCTGATCCGCTACCGCATCGAGAACGAGCACACCGTGGAGCGGGTGGCCGAGTGCCCGTTTCCCACCGAGTACGGCGACTTTCGCCTGGTGGCCTACGAGGATGCGATCGACCACCTGGTGCACCTGGCCCTGGTGAAGGGCCAGATCGAGACCGACACGCCGACCATGGTGCGCGTGCACCTGGAGAACACGCTGTGCGACGTGTTGCCATCGTCCAGCCGCGACTGCGGCTGGCCGCTGCGCGATGCCATCCGCCGCATCGGCGAGGAGGGGCAGGGCGTGGCCGTGATCCTGCGCCAGAAGGACGACCCGCGCCTGCTGGTACGCCGCGTGCGCGACATGGCCCTGCGCGCCTCGGGCAAGCTGCGCGAGCCGGAGGAGCCCACCCGGGCGGGCTCGCCGCAGGAACTGCGCACCCACGGCATCGGCGCGCAGATCCTTGCCGACCTGGGCGTGGGCAGGATGCGGCTTTTGAGCGCACCCAAGCGCTTCCATGGCCTGGGCGGCTTCGGTCTGGAGATCGTGGACTACGTGCACGACTGACGCGGCCTGATTGACAATCACCTTAATAAGTTTGGCTAAGTTGTTGTAAACTCGCCAAAACCGAATCGACAGGACAGATCCATGAGCAGTTACAAGACCATCGAAGGCGACTTCAACATCGGCCAGGCCCGCATCGGCATTGCCGTCTCCCGTTTCAACGGCTTCATCGTCGAGAGCCTGCTGGCCGGCGCCGTCGACGCCCTGCTGCGTCACGGCATCCAGAAGACCGCCATCGACGTGGTGCGCGTGCCCGGTGCCTTCGAACTGCCGCTGGCCGTACAGGCCATGGCGAAGCAGGGCCAGTACGACGCCATCATCGCCCTGGGTGCGGTGATCCGCGGCGCCACGCCGCATTTCGACATCGTCGCCGGCGAGAGCGCCAAGGGTCTGTCTGCCGTGTCGCTCGCCACGGGCATCCCGGTGATCAACGCCGTGCTGACCACCGACACCATCGAGCAGGCCATCGAGCGTGCCGGAACCAAGGCGGGCAACAAGGGAGCCGAGGGCGCGATGGGCGCCATCGAAATGATCAGCCTGCTGAAGAAGCTGGGTAGCTGAACTTGACCAGCCCCGACCTTCGCAAGCTGATTCACGCCCGGCGCAAGTCGCGCCGCCTGGCGATGCAGGCCCTGTACCAGTGGCAACTCACCGACCAGCACCCCAAGGACATCCTCGCCCAGTTTCAGGCGGACGACGAGATGGCCAGCGCCGATCCGGATTATTTCCGTGAGCTGCTGCTGGAAGTGACCGAGCGCCACGCGGCGCTGGATGCGCGCGTCGAGCCCTTCATCGACCGCAAGTCCATGGCCGAGGTGGATCCAGTGGAACGCGCCATCCTGCGCATCGCGGTCTACGAGCTCGAACACCGCCTGGACGTTCCCTACCGCGTGGTGGTCAACGAGGCCATCGAGCTCACCAAGAAGTTCGGCGCCGAGCAGGCCCATCGCTTCGTCAACGGTGTGCTGGACAAGCTGGCCCAGGAGCTGCGCAAGGCCGAGGTCTCGATTAGCCGCTAGATGGCTTCCGAATTCGACCTCATCGAACGCTTCTTCCGGCCTCTCGGCGAGGGGCCGGGGGTGACGCTCGGTATTGGTGACGACACCGCCATCCTCGATATGTCCCCCGGCTGTCAGCTGCTGGCCACCGTGGACACGCTGGTGGCAGGGGTGCATTTCCCCGATACCGCTACCCCGGCCGATATCGGCTACAAGTCGCTCGTGGTCAACCTCAGTGACATCGCTGCCATGGGCGGCACCCCGCGCTGGGCGACGCTCGCCCTCACCCTTCCGGCGCCTGACGATGCCTGGCTCTCGGCCTTCGCCGAGGGGCTGGCTGGCGCCTGCCGGCGTTTCGGCGTGAGCCTGGTGGGCGGCGATACCACGCGCGGGCCGCTCACGATTACCATCCAGCTGCTCGGCGAGGTTTCGCGCGGTATGGCCGTGCGGCGTGACGGCGCGCACCCGGGCGACGCGCTCTATGTCACCGGGACTCTGGGCGACGCCGGCCTGGGACTGGCCTGCGAGCAGGGCCGCCTGCAGGTCTCCGAAGCCGCCAGCGACTTTTGCCGTGAGCGCCTTCACCGACCGCAGCCGCGCCTGGCCGTGGGGCAGGCCCTGCAGGGCGTGGCCACGGCCGCCATCGACATCTCCGACGGTCTGCTGGCCGATCTCGGGCACATCCTGGAGAAGAGCGGGCTGGGTGCCGAGGTCAGGCTGGACGCGCTGCCGCTCTCCGCGAGCCTGAGTGACGCAATGGCTGCCGGCTGTGCCGACTGGCACCTGCCGCTGGCCGCCGGCGACGATTACGAATTGCTCTTCGCGGTCCCGCCGGGACGGGAAGCCGGCATCGCGCGCATCGCCGACGAGACCGGCTGTGCGATCACGCGCATCGGTCATCTCACCGGCGAGGCAGGGACCCGGGTGCTGGATGCGGCCGGACGTCCCTGGGCGTACACGCGTAACGGCTATGACCATTTCAGGAGTGAAGACCGATGAAACGCTATCCGCCCGTTTCGGTAGGCACCGTGTTCCGCGACCCGGTGCACTGGCTGGCCTTCGGCTTCGGCAGCGGTCTCCTCCGGCCGGCACCCGGTACCTGGGGCACGCTCGCCGCGGTGCCCCTCTACCTGCTCCTCGTGCAGTTGCCGTTCTGGGCCTACCTCGTCGTTGTGGTGGCATCGGTGGCGGTCGGTGTGTGGCTGTGCGGGGAATCGGCGCGCCGCCTGCACGTGCATGACCACCCTGGCATCGTCTGGGACGAGTTTGCCGGCTTCTGGATCACCATGCTGGCCGCGCCGGCGGGCTGGGTATGGATTGGCATCGGCTTCGTGCTGTTTCGTCTGTTCGACGCGGCCAAGCCCTGGCCGATCCGCTGGCTCGACCGGCGCGTGCCCGGCGGCCTCGGCATCATGATCGACGACGTGCTCGCTGGCATCTTCGCACTGGCCGGCCTGCAGTTGGTTGCCTGGGGCTGGGCGCGGTATGCTGGCGTCTGAGGAGCCGGTAGCAGGGAGCAGGGGAGAGAGGGCTATGAACAGATTGATCGGCGCGTGTCTCGCGGCGGGCCTGATGGTGGCCGTGCCGGGACACGCTGCGGACATCATCGTGGTCGGGCTCTTTCCCGGCAAGGCCGTGGTGCGCATCGATGGTGAGCGCCTGGTGCTGTCGCAGGGTGAGACGAGCCCGCAGGGCGTGACGCTGCTCGAGGCTGACAGTGAGAGGGCGGTGTTCGAGACGGACGGCCAGCGCCGCGAGTACCAGCTTGGTACGCATATCGGTGCGAACTACGCGGCCCCGGGTCCCGGCAAGAAACACCGCATCTATCGCTCGTCGCGGCAGATGTTCGAAACCGGCGGCTTCATCAATGGTACGTCGGTGCATTTTCTCGTCGATACCGGCGCCAGTTCGGTCGCAATGAACGCCGGGCATGCGCGCAACATCGGCGTGAATTACAGGTCCGGGCGCCGGATCGGCGTGTCGACGGCCAACGGCGTTACTTCGGGCTACCAGGTGAAGCTCGACCGCGTGAAGGTGGGTGACATCGAGCTGACCAACGTCGATGCCGTCGTGCTGGAAGGCGCCAGTCCGCCGGTGATCCTGCTGGGGCTGTCCTTCCTCGACCGGCTGCACTGGAGCAAGGCCGACACCGTGATTGAACTCGAGCGCAAGTACTGAGGAGCACGTCTGCTGACCACGAGCGTCGATCAGCTGGAATGCGTCATCATGTCCATCGACCTGCGCGGGCGGGTCAGTGCCGATGATGACGATGAGCCCACCCAGACCAATCCCCAGGCCGACCCGGGCTTCTCTCGCGTGACCGAGGTCGGCACCGGCAATGGCGGGCGGCTGCTGCACACGGCCGGCAACCTCGTGCTGATGCGCTTCCCGTCGCCAGACGAGGCCGTGCGTGCGGCCTGCGCGATGCAGGCCCTGTTCGATGCCTCGCCTGGCGTCGGGCAGCCGCCGGTGATCTACCGCATCGGCATGCACTTCGGGAGCATCCCCCTGGACCGCGCCCCCAAACAGGCCCCCGTCTTTGCGGGCGTCGAGCAGGCCCTGAGGCATGCCGGGCACAAGCAGATCCTGCTCACTGAGGATGCCGCCGACCACCTCTCCCCGGTGTTTCGGCAGATGGTGTACGAGATCCCGGCGCGGCTCGATGGTGAGGCCCGCAGTCAGGCGCTGTACGAGCTGGTCTGCGACCAGAACGATTTCGGCAGCCTGAGCGCCCAGCACGACCAGCCGGCCCTGCTGGGCGCTACCCTGCGCCTGAGCTATCGCGACCGCGACTGGCGCGTATCGGTGCGTAACGCCAGCCTGATCGCCGGACGCAGTTCGCAGTCGGACATCATCGTGGCCGGCCACCTCGCCTCGCGTTTTCATGCGCGTTTCGAGTACCGGCAGGGAAAGTTCGTGCTGGTCGACCAGAGCCGCAACGGCAGCCACGTCCGCTTCCAGAACGGGCAGGAGGTGTATCTGAAACACCAGGAACTCGACCTGTGGGGAGGCGGCACGGTCTACCTGGGGGAACGCAAGGCCGGTCCCGAGTCGCAGATCGAATTCGTCTGCGAGGCCTGAGACGGATCAGCGCAGCAGCAGGGCCAGCGAGACCAGGATCACCCCGGCGATGAGGAGGACAACCCAGCGGTTGCCGTGACCTGGCGTCTGCTCCGGACGCGGCACAGTCCCCGGCTGCTGGGTGGCCCTGGTGGGCGCACGCAGTTCGCGCTCGATTCGGTTGAGCAGGCGCCGCCGTTCGGCCAGGTACGCCTCCCGGTCCAGCTCTTCCATCGCGTAGCGCATTGCGAGCTGGCGCAGCGCGCTGGTCTTTCCGCGGGTGGTGATCGGCAGGTTCATTCCGTTGCCGCCCCGTCGTGGCGGTGGAAATCGATCACGATGCAGGTGTTGTTGTCGCTGCCTCCGCCCTCAAGCGCCGCCTGGCGCAGGCGGTGGCTGCATTCGTGGATATCGGGGATGCGCAGCAGTGCCTCGATCTGCTGTTCTGGCACGTCCTTGTAGAGGCCGTCCGAGCACAGCAGAAACCGGTCGCCGCTGGTGATCTCCACCTGGTCGAGGTCGAGCTTGAGATTTGCGTCGCCACCGACCGCACGCAGCACGATGTTGGCGGAGGGGTGGTGTTCGGCCTCCTCCGCCCTGATGTGACCGCGCTTGACCAGTTCCTGCACCATGGTGTGGTCCTCGGTGAGCTGTTCGAGACGGCCGCGATGCAGGCGGTAGATGCGGCTGTCGCCGGCCCACATGAGGATGGCCAGGGGTGGGAATACCGCCAGCAAGGCGACGGTAGAGCCCATGATGTCGCGCCCGGAGGGACGGTCCACGTGGTTATGCAGGTCGAGGTTGGCCTCGAGGATGAGGGACTCCAGCGCATCCACGCGTTCAGCCAGGCTGCGCGTCTCGCGAAAGCGCCGCAGCGAGTCGACGATGGTCTGGCTCGCCATGTCGCCCGCGCGATGACCACCCATACCATCAGCCACGGCCCAGACTCCGAGCTCGGCATTTTCGAACAATGCGTCTTCGTTGAGCGCGCGCTTGCGGCCGGGGTCGGTGAATGCCGAGGATCGCCAGACCATGCGAGGAGGTGTCGTCATGCGTGTAATCGTCCGGGTGTTCGCCGCATGATAAAGCAAAACGGCCGCGATGCCAGCCACCGCCGGTGTATGCCGGGCGGCCGCTCTGCTAAACTTCCGCTTCCCTGCAAACCCTGATCCCGAGACCATGAAAGTACGTACCCGTTTCGCCCCCAGTCCCACCGGCTACCTCCACATCGGCGGCGCACGCACCGCGCTGTTTTCCTGGCTCTTCGCCCGCAAGCACGGCGGGGAGTTCGTGCTGCGCATCGAGGACACCGATCTCGAGCGTTCCACCCAGGAATCGGTAAACGCCATTCTCGAGGGCATGACATGGCTGGGACTCGAATACGATGAGGGTCCGTTCTACCAGACCGAGCGCTTCGACCGTTACAAGGAAGTCATCCAGCAACTGCTCGATCAGGGTGATGCCTACTACTGTTACTGCTCCAAGGAAGAGCTGGAGCAGATGCGCAACGAGCAGATGGCGCGCAAGGAAAAGCCGCGCTACGACGGCCGTTGCCGCGATCGCAAGGCGCCGCGCGAGGGCGTCGAGCCCGTGATCCGCTTCCGCAACCCGCAGGACGGGGAGGTGGCCTTCGACGATCTGATCCGTGGTCGCATCGCTTTCCAGAACAAGGAACTGGACGACCTCATCATCGCCCGCGGCGACGGCACCCCCACCTACAACCTCACGGTGGTGGTGGACGACTGGGACATGGGCATCACCCACGTCATCCGCGGCGACGACCACATCAACAACACGCCGCGCCAGATCAACATCCTCAAGGCCCTGGGCGCCGAGCTGCCGCATTACGCTCACGTACCCATGATCCTGGGGGCGGACGGCAAGCGTCTGTCCAAGCGCCACGGCGCGGTGAGCGTCATGCAGTACCGTGACGAGGGCTTCCTGCCCGAGGCCCTGATCAACTACCTGGTGCGCCTGGGCTGGTCGCACGGCGACCAGGAGGTGTTCTCGCTGGACGAAATGATCGAGCTGTTCGACCTCAAGGACGTCAACCGCTCCGCCTCGACCTTCAATCCCGAAAAGCTGCTGTGGCTCAACCAGCAATACCTGAAGGGCAGCGATCCTGATCACGTCGCGCGTCACCTGAGCTGGCATATCGGCAATGCCGGTGTGGACCCCTCCGGCGACCCGCCGCTGGCCGAGGTCGTTAAATGCCAGGCCGAGCGTTCCAAGACCCTCATCGAGATGGCGGAATCCAGCCGCTTCTTCTGGGTGGAGTTCGACAGCTACGACGAGAAGGCCGTGCAGAAGAATTTCAAGGGCGAGGCCCTCGACGTGCTCAAGGCGCTGGCGGCCGGATTCGAGGCGCTGGAGGAGTGGCGGGCCGAGCCGATCCACCAGGTCGTCATTGCCACCGGCGAGCAGCTCGACCTCAAACTGGGCAAGGTTGCGCAGCCCCTGCGCGTGGCCGTGAGCGGCGGCGGCGTGTCCCCGCCGATCGACATTACCCTCGAGTTGCTGGGACGCGAGCGTACCCTGGCCCGCCTGGCCAAGGCGATTGAATACGTTGAGAAAAAATCTGTAACAGAAGGCCCGGCAGGTGCTTGACAAGGTTTGCGCACTGCCTTAAAGTGCGCGCTCCCGTGTGGGGCTATAGCTCAGCTGGGAGAGCGCTTGCATGGCATGCAAGAGGTCGGCGGTTCGATCCCGCCTAGCTCCACCAATTATTTGCTAGTGATGGTGGAAGATGATGTTACGCTTTGGGCGACTCGCCGTAATCGTTGGCATCATCATCACGAGTCTGGGAATGGTTGTCGGGTTCAGCGCCCTGTTTACCGGTGCCGATACCTTCGCCAAACCCTTTCTCGGCATCATCCCGGTCGGGTTCCTGATGACTTTCGCAGGACTGACCACGACGCTGTTGATTGGTACACCGCGCAAATAGGCCAGCGCGGGATACAAGCAAGACTGCGTCCCCATCGTCTAGAGGCCTAGGACACCGCCCTTTCACGGCGGTAACCGGGGTTCGAATCCCCGTGGGGACGCCATTATTCAAAAAGCCGAGCCATCAGGTTCGGCTTTTTTTTGCCTGACAGGAAGCAGCACCACGGGGATGAGAACCCCAGGGTTCGACCCGGCGGCTCCCGTGGAGGGTCGTTGCACCAAAGGCCGAGCCGCCAGGGTTTGGCCTGTGGTTTGTCCGAACACGTGCCGGCTTGCGGTCCTGTCGATTCGCGCACGCGTTCGGCGCACTGTTCTTTTCGGCGTCGGCTGCGTTACGCTGTTCCTCCCAGCAATCGACCGGTGCGCAGAGCAGTCATGGCCCACTCATCCAGGAACGTCTCTCTCGCCCTCGGCAGCGGCGGTGCCCGCGGGCTCGCCCAGATCGGCGTGATCCGCTGGCTGGAGGAGAACCGCGACTTCAACATCAGTTCAATCGCCGGTTGTTCCATGGGGGCTGTGGTCGGCGGCATTTATGCCGCGGGCAAGCTCGATGTCTACGAGGAGTGGGTGTGTGCGCTCACGCGGCGTGATGTCTTCCGGCTGCTGGATTTCGCCTTCAGCTGGTCGGGACTGTTCAGCGGCGACCGCCTGATGAGAAAGCTGCGCGAGATGCTCGGCGAGGCCAACATCGAGGACCTGCCGATTGCCTTTACGGCAATCGCCACGGACCTGGAGAAGGGGCGGGAGGTCTGGCTCAGCCGTGGCTCGCTGTTCGATGCGATACGCGCCTCGATGGCGATCCCCACGGTGTTTACGCCGATGGTGATCGACGGACGTACCCTGGTCGACGGTGGCCTGGTCAATCCCGTGCCGATTGCCCCCACGTTACGCGAACGCGGCGACCTTACGATCGCCGTGAGCCTGAGCGGCCGGGAGGAGGAGGGGATGGGCGAGGACAGCACGGCCAGTTTTTCCGACGACGCCGAACCGGGCCCCTATCAGAAGGCCATTGGCGACTTTATCGAAGGCATCCAGCAAAAACTCGGCTTCGAGGGCAAGCAGCAGCCGTCCTTCGACATGTTCGATCTGGTCTCGCGCTCGCTGGAGACCATGCAGAACGGCATCACCCGTTTCCGCCTGGCGGCCTATGATCCGCAGGGACTGATCGAGATCCCGGTCAATGCCTGTGGCATCTTCGACTTCCATCGCGCCCGCGAGATGATCGACCTGGGCTACGAGCGCGCGGAGCGGGCACTCAAGCATCTGTAGGGATTAAGGCCGACAGGCTGTGTTCGATGCATCGGCGTGCCTTACGCCCTGCCGATCTCCGTATCCCAGTAGGGCTCGCCGGCGAACCGGTCGGCGAGGAAGTCGACGAAGGCGCGCACGCGCGCTGACAGGTGGCGTGTCTGCGGGTAGAGGGCATAGGCATTGATCTGCGGCCATTGCAGGCGGGTGAGAACCGGCTGCAGGCGGCCGGCCGCGATGTCGCGGTACGCGATGAAGGTGGGGGTGAGCAGCAGGCCCTGGCCGGCTACGGCGGCCTTGCAGAGCAGGTCGCCGTTGTTGGCCGCGAGTCTTGGCCGCACGGTCACGTGGCCGGACTGGCCCTGGGCATCGACATAACGCCACACAAGGGGATCGGGCTGGTTGGTGTACACCAGGCAGTCGTGCTCGGCGAACGCCTCCGGGCTGTCAGGGGTGCCGTGGGCGGCCAGGTAGGCCGGACTCGCGCAGACCAGGGCGCGGATGGGCGCGAGGCGACGGGCCATCAGGCTGGAGTCGGGTAGATCGGCGATGCGTACGCCCACGTCCAGTCCCTCGGCCACGAGGTCGACCTGGCGGTCATTGAGGTCGAGATCGAACTGCACGTCCGGATGCCGTTGCATGAAGTCGATGATGGCCGGCTGCAGGTGTTGCAGGCCGAAGGAGAGCGGGGCGGCGACCCGCAGCCGTCCGGCCAGGCGGCCCTGCTGGATGGAGACGGCCTCCTCGGCCTCGTTCACATCCTCGAGAATGCGCCGACAGCGTTCATAGTAGGCGCGGCCGCTGTCCGTGAGCGTGAGCCGCCGGGTGGTGCGCCGCACCAGTTCCGCGCCCAGATGGGCCTCCAGGTCGCGCAGCCGCCGGCTAACGGCGGATTTGGCCACCCCGAGCCGCTCGGCGGCACCGGACACGCTACCGCCCTCTACCACCTTGACGAAGCTGATCATGGCCTCGAGTCGATCCATAATTGTTCTCTATAACGCAACGGTGTTTTCAAATCATAGGTGTTTATGTTTTTTATCGCAACACCGAAACTACCGGCGTGAACCCACAATCCACCGCGAAACAGGGGAATGGCATGCAGTGGCGCAATACGCCAGATGGCTATGGCCTGGTGGCCATCTTTCTGCACTGGCTGGTGGCGCTGGCCGTGATCGGCCTGTTCGTCCTCGGCCTGTGGATGGTGGATCTGGGCTACTACGACAACTGGTATCGCACGGCCCCGTTCATTCACAAGTCGGTCGGCATTTTGCTGTTCATGGTCGTGGCACTGCGGCTGCTGTGGCGGCTGACCAACCCAAAACCCTCGCCCATCGGCAAGCCGGCCGAACGGCGACTGGCACAGCTGGTGCATCTGGTGCTGTACGGCCTGCTGTTCGCCATCATGATCGCGGGCTATCTGATTTCCACGGCGGATGGCCGACCGATCGAGGTGTTCGGCTGGTTCGAGGTGCCGGCCACCATCACGGGCATCACGAACCAGGAAGACATCGCCGGGGTCGTACATCTGTGGCTCGCATGGGGTCTGATCGGCCTGGTGGTACTGCATGCCCTGGCCGCGCTCAAGCATCATTTCCTCAACAAGGACCGAACGCTGCGACGCATGCTGCGGCCCTGATGATGGTCAGTCGTCATTCAATCTGCACTTTAAGGAGTAGAACCATGTTACGCAAATCCGCCATTGCCGCTGTTCTTGCCCTCGCCGTGTCCGTGCCGGGCCTGGCCTCGGCCGCCGACTACGTGATCGACACCAAGGGCGCGCATGCGTTTATCCAGTTCCGCATCCAGCACCTGGGCTACAGCTGGCTGTATGGCCGTTTCAACGACTTCGAGGGCGAGTTCTCCTACGATCCGGAAAAGCCGGATGACTCGAAGATCGAGGTGTCCATCGACATGGCGAGCCTCGACTCCAACCACGCGGAGCGCGACAAGCACCTGCGCGGCAAGGACTTCTTCGAGGTGAGCAAGTACCCGACCGCGCGCTTCGTCAGCAAGTCCTACAAGGACCATGGTGACGGCACCGGCGTGCTGACCGGCGACCTGACGCTGAAGGATGTGACCCGCGAGGTTAGTATCGATGTCGTCCACGTCGGTGAGGGTGAGGACCCGTGGGGCGGCTACCGTACCGGTTTCCAGGGCTCGGCCATGCTGACGCTGAAGGACTTCAACATCGACTACGAGCTGGGACCGAAGTCCCGCGAGGCCGAGCTGATCCTGTCGATCGAGGGCGTGCGCAAGTAACAGGCAAGCTGATACGGACCCGAGAGGGGGTGAGGTATCATCCGATGCCTCACCCCTTTTTCCGTTGTGCGCCAGGCATGGCGCGTAGCGCCTTGACGGGCGCTGTTCCGGTACAGGT
>OMKS01001913.1_pt1 | contig 17947 bp, 16 predicted proteins | sample 1674721 | NCBI WGS metagenome assembly OMKS01 (sample SAMN06264996, study PRJEB25208) | sediment metagenome | isolation source: hot spring sediment | place: USA: California | collected 2014-09-02
CAGGTTGAGGCACTGGAAAAACAACTAATCATCAATTCACTTCGTCAAGCGCAGGAAAACCAAAGTGCAGCAGCGCGCTTGCTGGGTATCACCGAACGCAAGCTCCGATACAAAATTAAGAAGTTTAATCTGAAGTAAATTCACTCTTCATCTCCCGCTAAATCCAAATATATCAAACCGTATATTCGACGAATCCGTCGAATAACTTCGACCATATCGTCGATTAAATCGAGTTTCAGATAATTAAATCATTCTGCATTTATATTCTATCTTATTCATTTATAATTACTTATATACTTTGGCATCATCCTTGTCATATAAATGCCCGGTTGACATTAAGAATTAACAGAAAAAAGTAAAATGAAACAATCACATCACACTAAAAACACTAAAAGAAGGAGAAGAAAATGAGTAAGAAGAAAACCTTGACAGTCATGCTGCTGGTTTTTGCCGCCAGTTTTCTGTTCGTTGGACTGAGCACCAACGCACTGGCACAGGACACACCGCCTTTTTTCATCGATGAAAACGGCGATGGTTTCAATGACAATGCACCGGATCACGATGGTGACGGTATTCCGAACAGCATTGATCCTGATTTTCGCCGGATGTTCAAAATGAATAATTCCCCCATCTGGAATCAACTAACTGAAGAGCAACAGCAAGAACTCCAGGCGCTGATTGAATCTATGCAGGATCAGGATGCAACGCGTGAAGATATCCATAACGCTGTTGCCGCAACTCTTGGTGAATGGGGCATTGAAGCTCCGGAAAATATAGGACGGGGTCCCGGGCTTAACAACGAACAGCGTATCCAAATTCGCGAATTGACTCAAACAATGAGAGATCAGGGTGCATCGCGCGAAGACATCCGGTCAGCAATCTCTGATCAACTCGGCGAATGGGGAATTGAAGCGCCTGTGGGTGGCCCGATGGCCGGACCAAGACAAGGTGAACGCGGACACCGCCGAGGCAGACCATAGTATATCTTTGGAGCAGTGGGGCTAAGCACCCCACTGCTTCAAGCTTTTTAATTAAATCATATCAGTTATTTCAAAGGTTTAAATCAATGAAAACACTAAAATATCTATCAGGCAGTCTTGTTTTTCTAATGATATTTCAAATCTATACAGCCAATGCCCAAACCTTTTTAAATTTCCAAATTCATGGCAGCTACACTGACAATATCTTTCAGAATTATACGCCAACAGAAGATTATATATCTTCCGGTAACTTTACGATATACCATCAATCAAAATCTAAGACCATCTTTTATTATAATGGTAATCTGAATCTCTTTTCAAAATATTCAGACCTGCAAAATCAAAATCACCACCTCGGTATCAGTAAAAAACAGTCGATAGGCGATAGTAAAAACGAAATGTATTTCGGCGGATATGCCCGGTTTCGAATCGACAAACCGGTCTATGAAATATATGATAACAATAATTATTACGGATTTGCCTCGATAAAATATTATCTGTTCCCTACGATCCTGTTCAGAGCAAAGAACACACTGGGAATGAGAGCATATGTTAATTATACCGATTACAGCTATTTTGAAAATGTGCTGTCACTGAATATTAGTAAATTTTTCCAGACACGCACAACCTTACAAAGCGGGATTGACTATTTTTATAAAGACTATGCAGAGGATCAAACTTACTCAGTTACGAGTCCGAGTGGATTGCGGACTCGAACTTATGTGATCGATTCTCCAAAAGTATCGCAATTGCTGGCCTCATTAAAAATTGCCCAGAGTATCAGCAGTCTGACAGCTGTTCAGGCGCAGTATCTTATTCGTAATACCCTGTCTGGTGAGAATCGTTTTGCCGAATTAGACGAATTTTATATAGATGAGGTCCTGTTTGATGACCATTACAGCTATTCAGGTCAGGAACTGTCCATGTCATTAAAACAGTTTTTACCTTTCCAGTTTATCGCAGTTTTATCCGGTTATTATCAGGAAAAATCTTATAACCACCGACCTGTTTATGATCTGGAGGGAAATGAACTCACTGAAGCCGGCACTCGCCAAGATTATCAGAATGGTTTTTCGATTCAATTAGAAAAGAAGTTTTCCGGCGAAAAAATCCCGGTTTTAAAGTCCCTGGACCTGTTCCTGAATTATTCATATCGGAAAAATCATTCCAATGATCCCTACTACAAGGCAGCTACCAACTTTCTGATGTTCGGACTCGAAACAAATATTTAATGGCAATACCTGATCAGCAAATTTCGCAACGGGATTACATCAATTTACACTGAATTCAGCCTGGTGTGAAAATGAAATTCATCATCGCTGAATTCTAGCGTTTTTTAATAAAAAATTTACCGATCTTTTCAGCGATTCCGCCACTGCTTTCGGAAAAATCAATGGATTTTGCCTCCGGACCGTAGAGATCCATCATCATTTTTAGCGCCTGTTTTTTTATCAATCCCCGAAACGGGACTTTGGCAATCATTCCGTAGGTTGCCGCATTGCCCTGCAGCTCCAGCCCCGGATGATTTTTTACATATTCGACGGAATCTTTCAAATCGCGGATATATTGCCCGATAAAATCCTGGTGCCGCGGTGTAATCATAATATGCAGGGCTGCGGGATTCTGGAGGCGATCGATATGCCAGCCCTTTTGCTCCATCTGCTCGGCTACCGCATAGATATTGACAGCCTCATCAACGGAACGGTAAGCCAGGACACTCATGTTCGGCTTTCCCAAAACCGCCAATTCCGGAATGTTTTCAATCCCTTTAATGAGGCTGGTGGTGGTATCCATTATCACTCTGGCATTATGTAGAAAACCCTGAGCTCCCATCACCTGCAATGCCGCCCAGGCTGCCGCAATAGCGCCCCCCGGTCTTGTACCTAACATAGCCGGCGATGCAAAAATTCCGCCGGGCCAATTTTCAGAAATAAAAAACTGATGTTTTAAATAATCAATATCACGGTACAAAATGACCGAGGCGCCTTTAGCCCCAAAGCCATACTTGTGAATGTCCGCTGATATTGAGGTGACACCGGGCACCCGAAAATCAAATTGCGGTACCGGATACCCCAGCTGCTCTACAAAGGGCAAGAAAAAACCGCCCAGACAGGAATCAACATGCAACGGAATATGTCTCTCCCTTGCCAGCTGCGCCATTTCCGGAATCGGATCGACCAAACCATGGGGATAGGAGGGCGCCGAAGCGACGATCGCCGCCGTCCGACGGTTGATCTTTCGCCCGATTTTTAATACATCGGCACGGTAATTCCCATCCAGCGGGATTTTCCGTAAACGAACTCCAAAATAGTCCGCCCCCTTTTCAAAAGCCACATGGATCGATTCCGGTACAATCAGCTCCGCTCTCCTGATCCACGGACGGCGTTTCAGCAGACGATCCCGATAAGTTTTTACTGCCAGCATGCAACTTTCGGTCCCGCCGCTTGTCAGAGTGCCAACCGTCTCGGAATCGCCATGCAGCATTCCAGCTGTCATCCGGACAACCTCACTCTCAAAACGCTTGAGGCTCTCAAACGCCATGGGGTTGAGCCCATTCTCGCTGAAAAACAACGCATAGGCTTTTTTCAGAAAAGCGGTATGTTCTTCACTATGATCATAAATCAGACTGAAAATTTTGCCCTTTTTGTAATCAATATCGCCGGTGCGATACCGCTCCATCTCTGCCAGAATTTCCTGCTTGTCTCTGCCCTCTTTTGGTAAATTCATGCCCTCACTTAATGGTTAACTTGGTAGGTCTGTCTAACTTGAACGGAATCAGACATTAAAAGAAATTTAATAAAAAATTGATGGAAAACCAGTGAATCTTCCGCGAGTCAATTACCCCGAATGTCCAATCCCCAGTTCAGCTTGGAGCGCAAGGTTTTGAAAAAACTGTCCCCTTCAAAACGGACAATTTTCAGGGTAAAATCGGCTTTATTGATAATAATCTCCTTTGCCGTTGCAAGGGGTATGCGGTCCTGTCCGTCCACAATCAAAGATACATCGCTGTTCAGATCGCCGGCATCAATTCGGATGGTCTGACTGTCAGCCAATACTACCGGACGGGCGGAGAGGCTATGCGGGCAAATCGGCGATATGAGGATAACATTCAGATGGGGCGAGATAATCGGTCCGCCGGCGGACAGTGAATAGGCTGTGGAACCGGTCGGCGTAGCAACGATCAAACCGTCGGAGCGGTAGGTGTTGAAGTATTCACCATCTACAAAGGTACGAATCTTGATCATTGTCATCACGTGTCCTTTATCAATGACAAAATCATTAAACGCAAAATATGTTTTTTTCTTGTCTGAAGTGGACACAACCGCGTTAAGAACACTGCGTTCCTCGACTTTATAGTCGCCTTTTAAAAAAGCCGACAGCCGCTCCCGATAGTTTTCAATATTTACATCCGCCAGAAAACCGAGTCCCCCCAGATGGATTCCGATGACCGGTTTGCCGGTTTTCGCCATCAGCCGGGAGGCACCCAGAAAAGAACCGTCACCACCAATACTGAACATGGCGTCAACCAGTTCCGGTATTTTATCCTCAGCAATGAATTTAACGGACGCATTATCATTTTGAATATAATTCCGAGCCAGTTCCGGCAGGATTACTTGCTGTCTTTGCGAAAGTAAAAAGGATACAATTTCCGGAAGTGTTTCAGCAATTGTCCTAAAATGAGGATGCAGATGAAGTCCGATAATCATGTTTTACTCCTGCAAGTCTTCTTCAGTATACTCGCCACCGTCCTTTTCAACCAGCACCTTCACCCGTTTCTCCAAAGCCTCCAGCTGTTTCTGGCACTCAGTGGACAGCGTCATGGCTTCTTCAAACAGCTGAATGGATTTTTCCAATTCCAATTCGCCGGACTCCAGCTGACCCAAGATTTCTTCCAGCCGTTTAAAAGAATTTTCCAGGGAAACATCCTTCTTTGGCATATCTTTCTCCTCCCAGTCTATGGTCTATCCGTTGATTTGACTTCTGCATCGAAACGACCGTCGGATACCTCCACGGTAACTTCACTGCCATCGGTCACTTCATTGACAGAGCGTACAACTTTTCTTCCGCTATCGGTATACACAATCGCAAAGCCCCGCTTCAGTATCTCTTTCGGATTCAAAACCCGCAGCGTGTTACGATAATGATCCAGACGCAGCTGCGCCCGGTTCAGCTGATTATTGATGGATAAAAGGACGCGCTGATGAATCTCACGCAAATTCTGCCGGTAGTCCGACACAATTCTCTCCGGGTTATAGTGCAAAATTCGGGAATAGAGATGATCCAATCGCTGGGTTTTCTGAGCAATTGCATACGTCACGATCTGGGTCAAACGCTCCCTATATTGACGCAGCTTGTGTTCAATCGCCTGTTTGTCGGGAACCGCCAGTTCAGCCGCTGCTGAAGGAGTGGGTGCCCGGAAATCGGCAGCAAAATCGGACAGAGTGAAATCCACTTCATGACCAACTGCGCTGATCACCGGCAATTCTGAAGCAGCCACTGTCCGGACCAACTTTTCCTCGTTAAACGCCCATAAATCCTCGATGGAACCGCCACCTCTGCCGATGATGATCAGATCAACGTTTTTCAGCCGGTTAAATGTCCTTATACCCTCGATGATAGTATCAGCCGCTTTTTCTCCCTGGACTTGAGCGGGAAAAATGACCAGCTGGACAGCCGGATTCCGGCGCCCGCTTACTTCGATGATATCCCGAATCGCTGCGCCGGTGATACTGGTCACGACACCGATCCGCCGGGGCATTTGCGGGATTGGTTTCTTCAATGCGGCGGTGAAAAGACCCTCTTTTTCAAGCTTATTTTTCAGCGCTTCAAACGCCATAAAGAGGCTGCCCAGTCCAGCCGCCCGGACCGTTCTGACATTGATCTGATACTGAGATTGAGCCGGATAGGTGATAATCTCGCCATAGACAATCACCCGCATTCCCGCTGACAGATGAAACGGTATGCTTGCGGCGATATTCCGCCAGAGAACACAATTGATCAGGGCGTTTTCATCTTTCAGAGAAAAGTAGACGTGCCCGATCCGGCTGACCGAAAAGTTCGAAATTTCACCCTCCACCCAAACGGGCGAGATAAATTGTTCGATTACCCGTTTAACCTCGGAGGAAATCTCGGATACGCTGTAAATTTTTTCTTCCATTAAAAAAGAGTGGTGACGACCATTCCGCCCTCACCACTCCCCAATTAATTGCAGTGTTAACCTATTTTCCTTTTTTCTTGTGGCGGTCTCTTCTTAACCGTTTCTTGCGCTTATGTGTTGCAATTTTTCTCTTTTTTCTTTTCTTACCACAGGGCATACAGATTATCTCCTTAATCGAAAATCATTCCAAATTTAGATTGTATCGTTGGTTTATACTGTCCTTTAAGAGTTTGGAAGGTTTGAATACCGGCACGATCCTTTCGGGCAGATGAATTTCTTCGCCGGTCCCAGGATTCCGCGCCTTCTTGGGCTTACGAACCTTCAGACTGAAGCTGCCAAAGCCCCGGAACTCGACCCGCTCGCCGCGTTGAAGTGCATCAGTAATCGTTGCCAAAAAGCCATCAATAACGGCTTCGGTATCAACCTTCGTCAATCCGGTCGCACGCGATACAACGTCTACGATATCAGCTTTTGTCACGGTTAAACCTCCTTATCTCCACAGGTAATTCAGAGTCGGGATAGCTGCAAACAGTGCAAACACCTCTTCAATTTCGGTAAAAAGCAAATCAAACAGAGTCCTTGATTGTTTGGGCGGAAATACCAATTTTGGTCGTCCGGTAATCCCAGCCAACTTTCCAACCATCACTACTGCATCTTCAAAAGTTCCCAGTGTATCAATTAACCCATACTCCAAAGCCTGTGAACCCGTAAATATACGTCCGTCAGAGATTTTTAACAATTCCTTTTTATCAATTTTGCGCTCCAGCGAAACGGTATTAACAAATTGATTATAAATGTCTTGGACAACTGCATCAAGCCGGGCTTTATCTTCAGATGTAAATTCCCGATAGGGCGAACCGACATCTTTATACTCACCACTCTTGACCGTCTCCACAGATAAACCGATTTTCTCAAGCAGTTCCACAGCCACCGGGAAATCCACGATCACGCCGATGCTGCCAGTCACACTCGCTGGATTGGCGATAATTTTCGTCGCACCCAAAGCCACATAATAGCCGCCGGAAGCACCAACCGACGCAATTGCCGCCACAACCGGTCTGCCTTCATCTCTGAAGCGCTTCACTTCCCGGTATAACTCCTGAAAAGCCGCCGAGCCGCCACCAGGCGAATCAATCCGGAGCAGCATGCCCTTTAGATCTGAATTTCGACGGTGTTTATTGATCTGCGCGGCTATCTTTTCAGCCGACACAATCATCCCTTTTATATCAACAACGGCAATATCACCGCGCGCCGAACCGGAACGCGCAGCTCCCGTCCAGGTGACATTGGATAAAAGCCCAACGATAACAATGCCGACGATAACCAGCACAATGACGGATAAGGCTCGATCCGATTTTCTCAAAATAACCTAGCTTCCGGTTGATTTGTATAGGATAATTTTTTGTCCCGGATAGATAAATTTTCTTCCGTAAAGATTATTCCAGGAGCGAACCCGGCTGAGTCCCACATTGTAAGCATCGGCAATCTCACTCAGGGTTTCACCTTTTTTGACCACGTGGATGATTTTTGTCGCTCCAGAGGGTTTCGAGGAATATTGAACTGTCCGACTTTTTTTAACCGGGATTTTCAATTTTTGCCTGGGGTAAATATAGCGCTTGCCATAGAGGTCATTGAGTGACCGAATTTTACTGATACTGACACCGTACTTTTCTCCGATCTCACTCAATGTTTCGCCCTTTTTAACGACGTGGATAATCAAATCCTGATCCGATGAGACCGTTGCAGCGGCATAATAGTCGCTGGTCGGAATGCGCAGAACCTGTCCAACCTTGATCTGGTTTTTATTGCGGATATTATTAGCTGAAATCAATGCCGAAACACTGGTCCCATATTTTCGGGCAATATAAGAAAGGGTCTGCCCTCTACGCACTGTATGGGTCGTCCACTGCGGTTTGGATTCCACCGAAGGCAATTCCGCCAACTTTTCAGCCAGCCTCTCGCCTTTGCCCACCGGAACTCGAAGAACGTATTGATCCTCATCCGGCGGTGTCATCCAGCGCCTTAACTCCGGGTTGTACTCTTTTAAAATAGATGAAGAAATGCCGCAGACACGCGCAATATCTTCAAATTCATAACAACCATTTATGGTGATTTCATCCCACCGCCAGGTCTCTTTAGGATTGTTTTCAAAGCCATATTTTTCAGGATTCAGGGCAATAGTCATACCTGCCATCAGCGTAGGAATATAGTTACGGGTTTGTTTCGGCAAGGAGCGCAATTTCCAGTAATCCCGGGTGCCTTCCCGGCGAATCGCCCTCCAGACGCGCAGCTCGCCGGTGTTATAAGCCGCCAGCGCCAGAAACCAGTCGTCAAATTCTTCATACAATTTTTTCAGATATTTGGCGGCAGCGTAAGTAGATTTTATGGGATCACGCCGCTCATCAATCCACCAGTTCCGCTTCAAGCCGTACAGAGCACCGGTAGAGGCGATAAATTGCCACTGACCGGCTGCGTGCGCATAGGAATAGGCGATCGGATTGTACCCGCTCTCAATCAGCGCCAGATAAAAAATTTCTTCCGGTAAACCGTACTCTTTCAGAATCGGCAGCATGTGTTCTTTATACAGTCCGGCGTTATTCAACCACTCCTGAAAACGTTCATGCTCGCGATTCTGAAAATATTCAATAATCCGGTTAATCTGACGGGAACTGACCAACGGAAAATGTCCCGGTCGGTCATCCACAATAACCAACGTATCGTGTCCCAGGGCAACAGTATCAAGGACAGACTCCATTAATTCATCTTTCACCAGGGCAATGCCATAGGTTCCGGAGTCGCCATCAATATAGTTGAAATTTTCCTGAAAATCGAAGGTAATCTTTTCGTAGAACCGATTGAACTCGTCCTTTTGTAAAAGTGTCAGTGTATCCAGCTCACCGATTTCCGCCATAATCTCAAAACTACGGTCAAAACAGTACTTTACCTCGGCTGTATCTTTAAAATGAGCCGCAATCATAGCGTCTACGTAAAAGGTCTTGGCTTCGGCAAACATCAGGTCGAAGAGCTCGGGTCGGTTGTTTTCAAGCTCCATTCCGCTCCCGTAAATATCGGTGGCGGTGGAGTCCTCAATGTCGCGGGCAATCAATCCGCTGAATAATATTACTATCGTGAATGTCAGTTGAATATATTTTTTAACTATCATAGTCTCACTTTAAAGCTATTCAAAATTACCAGGTCGAAACTTATATCTACCGTACCACAATATCAAGGTGTTTATGTCGAAATCCGGCGAATCTTTTCAATGATTTTACTCGTAGACTGCTCCGGCACAAGGGGAATTACCTTTACTTCCGGAATAAAATCATAACCGACAATCTCCTCTTTGCGATAGTCGCTCCCCTTCACGATAACATCTGGTTGGATTTCCCGTAAAATCTCAATCGGGGTTTCCTCGTTGAAAAAGGTTACAAAATCAACGGTTTCTATTGCCGCAATCAGGCGTGCCCGATCGGTCTCGTTGACAATCGGTCGGTCCGGTCCCTTGATTTTTCGGATTGAAGAATCGGAATTCAGGGCGACAATTAAAATATCGCCGCACGATTTTGCCTTTTCCAAAAGATCAATATGCCCGGCATGCACAATATCAAAACAGCCGTTTGTAAAGACGACTCGCTGTCCGTTTCTGCGGGCAATTTGCACTCGCTGTATCAGCTCCGCCCGATTGACTATTTTTCTATCCGCGCGCATATTCCTCCAACGGGCACAATCTACACAATTCGAGATCACAAAAACTGTGACGGAGTTCAATCGCACCCTGGATTAAATAATTTTTCGTAAAAAAACGCGCCGGCACCCGCTTGTACACCTCCCAACGCCTGAGAAACGCCGGTATCTCACCACGGGGAACCTGATAATTCCAGGCGATGATCTTGTTCATTAAACCGGTATCATTTCTGAGGGAAGCAAGCGTCCAACAAAATGGCAACAGCAGATTGCTGAGCAGGTCCATGGCGCGACCCGTACCGATCAATACGTTACCCGGACTGCTGCGGAACAGCGGATGGTTACGCCACATTCCCGCCGGTTGCTGAAAATATTCATTGACCCAATCCAACAATACCTGAAAATCCCGGTGTGTCACGACGAGATTTGACCAGAGCTGCGCCGGTTCATCGGGGTAAAATTTATGCAGAATCTGCGCCAGCGCCACCAGGCGCCGGGTGGGAAAATTTGGCGGGCGGATACCGGCAAAATGCCAGTTCAATTGCAGCGCCGAAAGCGAATATTTTTTCGCAATTTTATCCCAATCCTTTTTAATTCCCTGAAAGTATTCGGGATTCGAAGATAAATAACCGGGATAGGCATCCGATAGAAAACCAGCCGTCCCCAACAGCAGCGCTTCGAGAGTGATGATCCGCTCCGATACCGGCTTGTCATTCAGAATGGAGTAGACATCCGGCAACCGCAGGTGATCGGCTAATGTTTTGAAGGACTCCCGGTTCTGGCTGTATCCCAGCACATCAAAGATTAAACGATAAAAGGCGTGACTGGCGGAGTATCTCAGGATCTCTTTTTTCAGTTCAGTGCCCTTGCGCTGAAAGCGAATACCGGCATACTGTTGCAAACAACTTTTTACGCCCTCTGCATCCAGATCATTCCAGGAACTGCAGCGTACCGGTGTTGGACCTGCCTCCGTCGCCGCCGGAATTACCAGAACGGGAACCGCTTTATCCGCCTGGGTGCTAATCACCGTAGCGGCAGTCCCGTCAATAACAACATGCAGCACTACGCTATTATAGACCGGATCGGCATCATGTTTATGTTTGTACCAATCGAAATTGTTAATATGAATTTCAACATCCCCTTTACACAGCTTCCCGCCAATAAAAATTTGCGCCCCTTTAAAGTCCGGTCCCTCGAAAATATTCCGTTCGCCGGGATCAACAATGCTGACCGACTGCCCGTCTATCGTGGTCAGATTCTTTTGTGAAAACTTTTGATACAGCCAGGCTTTGTACAACGACTTTTCAAGCGGTTTATAAGCCGGTCGTTTGTCCGCAATGGTATGAGTTTGACAATTGAACATGTCTTTTGCCTCAATATTCCCTTATCTCTCCACCACTCTGTTATGAATTGTCAGCAGAATTTAACGGCTGCCGGTCAATTATTCCATATTTAAATTTGGGAAAAAATAGTGCTTATACTGGCTTTTCGTAATCGTCTTTGTACCGGATCATTAAATTCCGGACAAAGTGGATACACTCTTCGAGGTTCTCGTAATGCTCCGGATAAACCGGTTTTTCAATTACAACCTTTACAATCCCCGAACGGATTCTGAAAGTTTTATTGGGTACACAATACCGTGATCCCATCAATATCACCGGTACTAAAGGCAGTTTATAAGAGCGCGCCAACCGGAAAGCACCTTTTTTAAACGGCAGAATCCGACCGCTGCTACTGCGGGTTCCTTCGGGACTGACAATGATCGAGATGTTCCGTCGGATCAATTTACCGGACACTTTTTCAATCGCTTGAATCGCCTTTTGCCGGTTTTTTCGGTCAATCGGGATATGACCACCCCACTTTAGAACCCAACCGAAAAAGGGAAACCGATACAGCTCCTTTTTTGCCATGAACCGAACCGGTATTCTCGTCGCTGCCACAGCAACGGGAATATCCAGAGCGCTTTCGTGATTGATTACCAAAATACAGGGTTTCCCCCGCGGCAGATGATTGCGTCCGCTGACCTCCAGACGAATACCCGTCACCACCAACGCAACCTCAGACCAGATGATCATTATCCAGCTGTGTATTGGTAGAAAAACCAGAGCCAATACTACACCAATGATCAACCAAAGGAAGATTAGTACAATTTTAACAGCATTGATAATCATTATCAATTTCGTATTAACGGATCAGCTTGCGAACCAATTCGTTGACCGGATAAGCCGCCAACAATTCGTCAACTTCAGAACGGGACAAGGATTTCACCTTGCCAAGTGAGCAGGCGATTGCCAGAATTTTGAAGACGTGCTCTGCTCTTTCCAGCTTATAATAGGCATCCCAGAGGTCCACACCAGAGCTGACGATACCATGCCGTTCCAAAAGCAGAACATCGGCTCTTTCGGCGTATTCACCCACAACGTCGGCAAATGCCTGAGTCGAGGGAGTCCGGTAGGGCACTAAGGGAATTTTTCCAAGAGTGACGACAACCTCCGGAAAAAGCAGTTCTGACATCCCGATTCCCAGCATGGCAAAGGCGGTTGCATAAGGAGAGTGGACATGAATAATTCCGGTTATTTCGCTCCGGACAGCGTAAATCGCCTGATGCATCTTATATTCCGACGACGGCTTAAGCGGTCCCTCAATCTTATTTCCACGAATGGTGATCAGGCTCTCCGCATCCAGACTACCCTTAGAAATACCGGTCGGCGTAATCAGAAACGCCCTGGGATCAATGCGGGCGCTGATATTTCCGTCATTAGCCGCCACAAAACCCTGACGGTAAATCTTTTTACCAATCGTACAAATCAGCTCTGCCGGTGTCTTCATCATCAGGATTGCGTCTTTATCTGAGTAAAACCGGTGTAGGGCTGTAAAACCTTAGGAATAGTGATGGTCCCTTCGTCGGTCTGATAGGTTTCCAGCAAAGCGATCATCAGTCGCGGTGTCGCTACTCCGGAACCGTTCAGAGTATGCACATAAGCTACTTTACCGTCCGAAGCCCGGCGATAGCGGATGTTTGCCCGGCGTGCCTGAAAATCCTCAAAATTGCTGACACTGGAAACCTCGAAATATTTTTGGGAACCCGGCGCCCAGACTTCGATGTCATAGCATTTGGCAGCCGCAAAACTCAAATCCCCGGAACATAGAGCAACAATGCGATAGTGCAGATTCAGTGCCTGCAATACCTTTTCCGCCTCGTTCAATAATTCCTCATGTGCCCGATACGAATTTTCGGGTTGCGTAATGCGAACCAGCTCGACCTTATTAAACTGATGAACCCGCGACAGACCACGTGTATCTTTCCCGTATGACCCGGCTTCCCGGCGAAAACAGGCGGAATACGCTGTATAATGGAAAGGAAGTTGGTTCTCAGGAATGATCTCATCGCGATGGAGATTTGTAAGCGGCACCTCCGAAGTAGGAATCAAAAACAGATCATCCACATTATCCCGGTACATATCCTCTTCCAATTTTGGCAGCTGCCCGGTACCAAAAGTCGCCTCGCGATTGGTCAGAAAGGGCGGAAAAATCTCCTGATATCCGTGTTTTTCCGTATGCAAATCCAGCATGAAGTTGATAAATGCCCGCTCCAGCCGGGCGCCGGCATTTTTATAAACAGGAAAGCCGCTGCCGCTGATCTTTGCACCGCGATAGAAATCGAGGATATCCAGACGTTCCGCCAGTTCAAGATGATCCTGCAAAGGATAATCGTATTGCGGCTTTTGACCCCATTCGCGTACAAACTCATTTTCCTTGGCACTCTGTCCGACTTTCACCGACTCGTGCGGCAGATTGGGCAGAGTGATCAAAATCTGGTGCAATGCTTCGTCGATTGACTTGATCTGATCATCCAGATCCTTAATCCTCTGAGCCACCTGTTTCATTTCAGCAATTCTATCGTCGGCAGACTGACCGGATTTCTTGAGTTGAGCAATTTCGGCAGAGACCCGGTTCCGCAGCGCTTTCAGATCATCTCCCTGCGATACGGCGGCTCGGCGCCGCCGGTCCAGCTCCAGAATTTCCTCAACCTTACCGGCACTGTTTTTCGCCCGCAGACTACGAATAAAAAAGTCAGGATTCCGTCGAATCTCCTTAATATCTAACACTGCTGTCTCCCGTTCGTCTTGAATTCACACAATCTTGCCATGCGTCGTAAATTAAGAATTATTTTAAAGGAATTGTAGAGCTAAAATGAATTAGACCGGCTGATCCTCGACTTAATTATAGGCAAGTTTATGTTTTTTACGCAGCCCGATCAGCAGTGTCTGAATGATAATTTTCAGGTCCAACAGCACCGACATATTTTCAATGTAGTACAGGTCGTAACGCAATTTTTCACGCACGTCATCAATACTTTCGTCGTATTTATATTTGATCTGAGCCCAACCGGTGATGCCCGGCTTGACGATCAGCCGGCGGGAATAAAAGGGAATTGATTTTTCCAGTTCATTGACAAAATGCAGCCGCTCCGGGCGGGGACCGACAATGCTCATGTCGCCAATCAGCACATTAAAAAACTGCGGAATCTCATCCAGACCGGTCTTTCGTAAGAATGAGCCGACGCGGGTCATCCGGGGGTCCTCTTTCTCCGCCCATTTCGGTCCGGTCAGCTCTTCGGCGTTATGCTGCATGGAGCGGAATTTGATCAGTTCAAATTCCTGTCGGTTTTTCCCCACCCGCTTCTGCTTATAAAATACCGGACCTTTGGAATCGAGTCTAATGATCAGCGCGATGATCAGCCAGAATGGCAGAAACACTACCAGCACAATCAACGAAATGACGATATCAATAATCCGTTTTAACAACCATTCCCAGGTCTTCATATTGGATTTGAAAAAGCGGATCAGCGAGACACCGTAGATATGGCTGGTTTTAAATCCGGACATCAGGTTGTAAAAATCGGGCAGCAGCTTCACCGAGACATTATACTGGCTGAAAAGGGCAATTAAATCCATGATCGTATCGCTGTCGGCGTCATCGAGGGCGATGATAACCTCTTTGACCTTTTCTTTCTTGATAAACTTTGGAATGTCTTCAAAGCCGCCCAGAACCGGCACACCGTTAATCAGCTTGCCCACATTTCCATTGATATGGTCATCAATATATCCCACCAGTTTAAATTTCAATTCCGGCACATATTTAATCTTCGTAGCCACGTTGACCGCCCGATTCGAGGCACCGATAATCAGAGTGGGACGCGGTCTGAAGCCCAGCAGATCATTATTTTTTAAAATCCCGATTAAAATCAACCGACCGACACCAAGCCCGACAAACAGCAAGATTCCGTAAACGACCAGCACCCGTCGGGCGACGATAATGGGGAAATAAAATTCATAGGTAATAAAAAAGATGAACAGCGTACCCACAAAAACAATTTTAAAAACCGTGAACAGCTCGTCAATCCGCGAGGTGTCCCACTCAATTTTATAGAGATCGTTGGCGCCCAGCATAACCAGCCAGAAGACGATCGTCCAGGAGCATTGCAGAATCAATTCCCCTGCTGGAAAGGAGCGATCCAGAAAGGGCACAATCCGCCAGTAGTAAGTGATAAAAAATGCCAGGATAATAAAAATGACATCACTCAGTATAAAAAGTAGCGATTGGACAAATTCGGAGGTGTCAAAGGGGATAAATTTATTTTCCGGTTTTCCATTTCCGTTAGCGATTCCGTTGCTTTTACCGCCGTTCCCATTCCCATTTTCGTTATTGGATACGACGATAATATTTTGCTCGATCTCCACATAGCCCAGCCGGCGGATCATCAACGCCAGCAGGACTGCCCCGACGATTAATACGGTCAGCATTGCCTGAGTATTCAGATACAAAAACGAAAAACCCATGATTCCCGCAATGACACTGAACAAATAGATAATCTTAACCGCATTTTTATGGGAAAATCCGATACTCATCAGGCGATGATGAATGTGCTCCTTATCCGCCATAAAGGGGTGCATCCGTTTGCTCGCCCGTCGGAAAAAGGCGATGAATGTATCCAGTGCCGGAACGATCAAAACGGTCAATGGCACAATCAGATTTAACGTATTCGATCGCCCGATTCTGCCGATCTCCAGCGAAATGACAGCCGTGGTAAATCCCAGGAATAGCGAGCCGGCATCGCCCATAAAAATTGACGCCGGATGATAATTGTAGCGGAGAAATCCTAAGTTAGCCAGAATTAACAGAAGATTGATGAGCGCGATGAGTGTTCTTCCCGAAGACAGTGCGATTACCGCAAAGGTGGCAAAGATTATCGTCGCCACTCCTGCCGCCAGACCGTCCAAGCCGTCGAGCAGATTCATGGTATTGGTAATAAACACAATCCATAACAGGGTAAATAAAAAGGAAAAACCGCCCAGATAAATATCACCGATCACCGGCAGATAAATGGTGTCGAAGTGAAAACCGCCGATAACCACCATAATGGCGGCGATGATCTGGCAGTAAAATTTGGTGGAGAATTTCAATGCCTTCAGATCATCGTACAATCCAACCAGTGTAATAAAAGTGCAGGCAATGCCCAATATGTAATAATGCGAGGGAACCTTGCCGGCAACAATGGGAACCAGGAGGACGGAAATACCGGTTCCGATCAGAACCGACAGAACAATCGCCACACCGCCAAGATAGGGCATGAAAGTTTTATGAACCTTCCGATTGTTGGGAATATCGCCGATTCGGTATTTAACAGCAACTTTCCGGGCAAGCCTGGTCAATACCAATGAACTGCCCAGAGTTATTATTGCTATGATTAACAATCGTAAATACAAATATATTCCCCTCGTAATCGGTCTATTTACGCACCTTTGTTTAAACTCTGCCCGCCAAGGAAAACTTGCTGATCGGACTATTTTTTCGAGTATGGATTTAAGTTTTTATGTTACGTAGCAACTTTTATTAATTGATGCCCTCGATATTTCAACTGGTTAAAATGTAAAAACAAAATAGCAACATGGCAAGGATAAAGTGTATTCATTCTTTATTCTTGAGTGGTGTCTATATGATTAAGGTCTAATTTCTGCCAGGTCGTATTACGCTAATGATCGTTAGGAAGAAAATCTTCATATCCTGAAATAAATTCCAATTGGCTGCATACTGCTTTTCAAATATAAATTTGTGGGGCATGATAACATCCCGATAATATTGTTGTGGGTTTTCTACACGTGCCAGCAATTCGTCTTCATGATGAAAATATAGTGACCCCGCTCCCGTTATTCCTGGTCGCATCGCATAGTATTCAATAATTTCTTCTTCATTAAAAGATTCCAGCATCTGTTCCCGAATCAGCGGTCGGGGACCAACAAAACTCATATCACCTAAAACTACATTTATCAGCTGCGGAATTTCATTAATCTTCGTCTTTCTTAAAAATTTTCCGAATTTAAACGGTCGGTCATCAGCTGTCGTCGTAATATAACCATCTTTTTCTGAGCCTTTTGGCATTGTTGTAAACTTGTAACACAAGAAATCCTTTCCCAAATAACCTACTCGTCGTTGCCGATAAAAAACATCCTCTCCCAGAATTTTCAGACGAATGGCTACCCAGATAAAGATCGGAGCAGTGAGTAGCAGTAAAATGACTGACAGAATCTTGTCCGCCGTATATTTTATTAATAGTGAAAATTCAGGATTTCTTTGCACCATCCGTCAGTACCTTCAACACCGTATCGAGCTGTGTTCGCGTAAGATTAATCGAACAGGGAATGTTCAATGTCTGTTCAGATAATCGTAAAGCGTTCTCAATTTGGTAGTGCTGACAATTCTGATAGGGTTTTTGCAGATGATTTAAATACCAAATCGGTCTTGTCTGGATTTTATATTCGGAACAATATTGCATCAGCGTTTCCCGATTCATACCATATTTTTCAGAATCAATTTTCAAACAATATAACCAATAATTTGAGTGACCATAATCAGGAACATCGGCTAAAGATAATCCGGGGATAGATTCGATACTCACCTTATAGTGTTCCCAATTTTTTTTCTTGATGCCAATATATTCCTGAAGTTTTTCCAATTGAGCCACACCCAACGCAGCCTGTATATTGGTCAGTCGGTAGTTGTATCCAATTTCATGATGAATATAACGGACCGGATCATCTTTTGCCTGAGTTGTTAAATACCT
>OMKS01001914.1_pt1 | contig 17945 bp, 14 predicted proteins | sample 1674721 | NCBI WGS metagenome assembly OMKS01 (sample SAMN06264996, study PRJEB25208) | sediment metagenome | isolation source: hot spring sediment | place: USA: California | collected 2014-09-02
AGTTTCTAATTCCCAATTCCCTTCATCTCCCCAAAAAGTTCAGTAGCAGGTGCGGTGTGACCCGTGCCTCAATCCAGGCCGCGAGCAGGAGCAGCGGTAGCACCACGCTCACGAAGAGCTTGACGAAGTGTCCTATCTCACGCAGGATACCGTCTACGCCCCCGCCTTCCTCGGGGGGCGAGAGCATCACATCCCCCATACGCATAGCCTGTGCCGTCGCCAGGATGGCTGCCGGTAATTCCACGATCCCGTGGGGCAGCACTGTGACCGCCAGAAAGAGCCATGGGTTGACCCCGATGCCACCGGTCTGCCCGACGATGTAGACGATGATGGCAATAGGGGCCGTCAACAGCAAAAGCGCCAGGATACCCAGCGAAATGAGCGCCAGCACGCCCGCGATGAGCAGCGAGCGCACGTTGTTGAAGAAGATGGCCCCTGGCGAAAAGGACGCCAGAAGCCCACTTTGCGTAATCATCGCGCCGATGGTTTCAATGTCTTGAATCGCCGCCAGGCTAAAGGCTTCTGTGGGCAGTGGGAAGCGCTGTATCCCCCATACGCCGACACTTAATCCCCCCACCAGGATGACGATGAGTGTGATCAGCAGTTCCGGCCGCATTCCACGGATGATGGCGGGAACCTCGCGGGTGTACAGCGCTTTTAGCCCGTCGCGCGGCCAGGTGGCCTGCCAAAATATGCGCAAAGCCCGTCGCAGGTTCAATTCGTCGATGTCGCGGCCCAACAGTTGCTCGCGGTTGAAGACGCGGATGCCCAACCGGATCAACAGCACATTTACCACCACCAGGCACAGCGCGATCAGCCAGAGTGCGGTATAATCGGCGAAGAGCAGCAGCCCGGCTTCCACCTGCAAGAGAAAGGCCATAGGGATGATGATGAAGCTCGCCAGAAGATTGGCCGCGCGTACACTCGTGGACTGGCTGGAGACGATGACTGCGCCGGAGACCATCACCAAAGATTGCACCGTCGACAGCGTCATTGAGACCAGCAGCAAGGAGAATGGCGGCCACCAGGACAGCGTGAGGCCCATCAAAAGCAGATAGGTTATCATTCCCAGATAACTGGCGAGGACCGGCGGAATGGTCGCCGCGAGCAGTTTGCCGACGTAGATTTGTAGATCGGTCAGCGGCGTCGCCAGCAGCGATTCCAGGCTACGACGTTCCTTTTCCCCTACGAAGGTTTCCAACGCGATAACGAGTGAGAACGAGCTGGGAAAGAAGCCCACCACCAGCATCAGAAACGGTAGGAGCCGCTCGATGATCAACGACGCCCCGTATTGATTGACGAATGCCAATCCCCGGTTGGCGGCGAATACCGCTAGAAACGGGAACCCGACCACCAGGATGACGATAGGAACGACGATACGCCAGTCGCGCAGCGTGTCTCTGATCTCCCGGCACAGGACTACCCACACGGGATACCACGCGGTGCGCAGGCGTTGCCAGGCGGGTGAGAAACCTGTGCTGCGCACGGCAGGTGCTGCCTTTGTTGGGGCTTCGAGGTTCATAGGCTCTCCTCCACCGCGCGCAGATAGACCGCTTCCAGGCTTTGCGCGACCTCGCTCAACGTCATCACTGCCACCCCTGAGGCGGTGAGTGCCTGGAGCACGGCGGGGTTGGTGACTGCCGGGTCGGGAGTGCTGTAGCGTACCCAGTCAGCGCCGGTATCCTGCACGCGCGCGCCGTTGCTGGCAATGGTGCGCTCGATCAGCGCAACGACGCCGTTTTGTGATGGTTTGGCGAGGCGGATTTCCATCAGTGGCGGGCCAAGTAGTCGTGCCTTAAGCGCGGGCGTGGCATCCTGTTCCACAATGCGTCCCTGGCGGATGATGGCTATGCGGTCGGCCAGGGCCTCGGCTTCCGGCAGGTTGTGGGTGCAGAGGATGATGGCGCGGCGGGCGTCGTTGCGCAGTTGCGCGATGGTGTCGCGTACCAGCCGGGCGCTCGCCGGGTCCATCGCGGAGGTCGGCTCGTCGAGCAGCAGCACGGGAGGATCGTGGAGCAGCGTGCGTATCAGCGCGATCTTCTGTGCCATACCTTTGGAATACTCGCCCAGGCGGCGATCCAATACGGGTTTGTGGTTCTCGGCGTGCTCCTGATCCCACGAGGGTGCCATTTTGAACCATTCTGCGAGGTCGTTGATGCGCGCGCGCCGTTCTGGGGTGGGGATTTCGCGCAGTTGTCCGAAGAAATCCAGATATTCGCGCCCGGTCATGCGATTGTAGAGGCCGGGAGCTTCGGTGAGCATCCCGACGTGGCGCCGCACTTCGTCGCCCTGTGTCGCCACATCGTACCCGGCGACGCGCGCGCGTCCCGCAGTGGGTTTGAGGATGGCGGCGAGCATGCGCACCGTGGTCGTCTTTCCAGCGCCGTTGGGGCCTAACAAGGCCAGCACCTCGCCCGGCTGCACGGTCAACGTGATGTCATCCACGGCGACCAGACCGTTAAATGCTTTCGTCAACTCTTCGATTTCGATCATACGCTTATCCTTCCACATTATGTGGAAGGATTATACCACGGAAGTGGTACGATGTCTTTGTTAGCGCGTGTTAAGTTTACGGGGATCAATGCTGAAACGGACTTTCTTGCCATCCAATCCGATAATCGGACCGGCAATCCGTTTCCCCGCATCCCTGGTTCCAAAGTAATCGGTGCATACTTTTTCGTCTGCTTTTGCTTCGGGTAGCCCGTCCTTGAACGTAACTTCCATCGTCAGGTCGTCGCTGTTGATATCAATCTCCATATCGCAGACACAGCCGTTTTTGTCAAACCCGCAGAATTCCTGCCACGTTGCCAGGTCGAGGCACATTTCCGGTTCGGGATACATGACGCGCAGGTATCCGGGAGGCATTTTCGCATAGGCGTTGCCTTCAGCCTGGTTGTGTTGGTTTGGCAGGATGATGGCCGCCTCGCCACATTGGTAGAACAGGTTGTTGAAGAATTTGTTCTCCCTGGACGTTCCTCCGCGCTTGGGCCAGACCCGGAAGGCCACCACTTTGGCAAAAAAGCCCGCTTTATCGCACTTGCCGATCAGGTTGTTGACCATTCTCAACCTGTCGGTCCCCTCCAGGTAGATGCCATAGCCGTTTCTGACGTCCAGCTCGGTCGTCTTGTACCAGCCGGAAGAACCGGGTTCAGCGGGCACAGCCTGTTTATCGTACCGGCCTTCGACGTTCCAGATGATGTTATTGTCGATCAGGTTCTCGACGTCGCGCGAGCACTCGATAAAGATGTGTTCGCGTGAATCGATGCCGTCAATGAACAGGTTCGATGTGACGCGGCAGTTCTCGTTGCCGACGTCCATCCACAGCGCGTCGCAGCCGATGCACCCCTTGATGACGTTCCGGCGGATGAGGGAATCCACCGCATGGTGGACCTTGATGCCGCCCGCTTCCCAGGAAAGCTCCATGCGCTGCCACCCCGTTCCGGCGATGAGGTTATCCTCGATGAGCATGTTGCGCACAAACATGCCGGCGATACCGCATACGCCCACATCTTTGATCGTATTGCGCCGGATGATGGTATACCCGATGATTTGTCCCTCGTCGAAGGGATGGTGCCAGCACTCATTGCCGCAGTCTATACCGGTGGCGTTCGACCAGTCAATGGTGCAGTCTTCGATGATCCAGTGATGTCCTCGATAACAGGAAAGGGAACCGCGCTGCGGGACAGGGGCGCCGGTCGCTGCATGGGCCAGCGTCAGACCTTTTACGCGGATGTAGGACAGGAAAGGCTCTTTCGGGGCAAAGCACTGTTCGCGGTTGCTCAGTTCAATGACATGCTCCCGCGGGTCATCGTCTCCGGCGAGACGAATGTGCACCTTCTGGCCGTTGGCTTCCACCCAGTACGTATTTTCGTTTTGGCTCAACTGGTTGTACAGTGGGACCTGTTTCAGCGGCTTCCCGTCTACGAACACCATCCCCCTGCGGTTGAGATAGGGCGTCATGTCCGTTTTGTCATATTCGATGAACAGCCGGTCGTGCAGGATGTTTACGGCGCAAAACGGGTTGTAGCCTTTGAAGTCCTCCGGATTCAGTTCGATTTCCCAAACCCTGATCCCTTCCGATGAAGGGGGAGCGGCCCTAAAACCGGGAAACAAGCGCCATCCAACGCTGGGCTTGAAGTCTTTGACCTCCACGGAAGCCTTGATGATCACCGCTTCCCCCTGATAGGCCTCATAGCTGATCATCTTTTCAGGTCCCAGCCCGCCCCTGGCCGGCTGAACCGTCTCACGATACGTTCCGGCATGGATGAGCACCCTGGTTCCGGGCGTTGCCACCCGGGCTGCGGCGTTGATCGTTTTGAACGGCTGCGATGGCGTGCCGTCGTTCTGATCGGATGCGCGCGGATGGTTATTGTCCACGTGGATTTCACGATCGTATTTCTGTTCAGTTTCCCAGAACGCAAACATGCGTCCATTGGGAAGTTGGGCGGAAAAATCCTCTTGTTCTGCCATGTCCATTATCCTTTCTGGTAGTTGTTGAGCGTGCCAGGTCTTATACCATTGTACAGTATGGTCAATTCCACGTCATACATCTATAAGTCACAGTTACACGACGCGCCGAAATCCTCCGGTCCCAGGCTCTTGGGAATGGTCAATGCGTCACGCAGCGCAAAGTACGCGGGTTTAGGACGATACATTTTGTCGAAGATGAGCGCATGATCGGAACCGGGTTCGAAATTGGGAATCCACGAATAGCGATCGGTGAACCCCCATAACACAAAGGCGGTGCAGTTTTTTTCAGCCAGGCATACACTCAGATACTCGCGATACATGTTAGCCTGTGTGGTAAACAAGTTGTCGGATGCATTGACCGGCAGTCGAATATCCATTTCGGTGATGTGAACTTGTAACCCTAGCTCACCCAGGCGTTGGATATTGCGTTGCACATCCTCCGGCTTGGGCGCGCCGCCTATGGTAAGGTGCATCTGCAAGCCCACACCGTGGACCGGTACGCCGCGCTCCAACAACCCCTTGACCAGGGTGTACACCTGATCCGATTTAGCGCCCATACCCTCGGCGCCATAATCATTGTAGAACAACAGCGCATCAGGATCGGCTTCGTGCGCCCAGGTAAAGGCCTTGTCGATGAAATCCGCCCCCAGCCCATCGGACCACACCGTCTGGCGCAACGGACCACCGGCAACGGCGCTGTCGCTGATGGCCTCGTTGAGCACATCCCAGTAAGCCACGCGCCCCTTATAGCGCCCGACTATGGTGGTTATGTGATCGTGGATGACCTGTTCCCATTGCTCCGGGGTGAAGGCTGCGTCTTCGATCCAGGCGGGCATGGATTGATACCAGAGCAGCGTGTGCCCGCGCACCTTCATGCCATGCGCTTCAGCAAACTCGACGATCGTGTCTGCGCCCCCAAAAGTGTATTGTTCTGCCTCGGGATGGATCGCATAGAATTTGAAGGCGTTTTCGGTGACGAGGATATTGAACTCACGGCCCAGAACTTCACCGTAAACCGGATCGCAGCGCAGATGCTGCGGTTCGACCGCGCCGCCGATATAGATGCCGCGCGCATCGGCCAGGTCGCGCAGCGGCGGATCGGTGGGGGTGTAGTCGCTATCCAGCTCGGTGAGGATAGCAACACCGGCGCTATCGGGTGGGGCGATGATACTGAGTTTGTGGATATGCAGCGTGTTGTTCGGACGCACACTCGCCCCGAAGTAGGCCCACCCATCGGGCAAAATGCCGGGGTCAGGCAACTGCCCGGCCTCTTTACCGTTGGCGCGCACAACCAGAGTGCTGCCAACACGACGTAGCTCCAATTCCACCTGTCCTGACAACCCATCAACCGGGAAGGTCTGCTTCACGCGCGGCATAAAGCTGCTCCCGTCGTAAAAATAGACGACGACGCTGCCGTTTTCGAGGCCCACATCGAGCTTGTTCGTCTCATTCCACCAATTGCCTACACCCAGCTTCCCGACCAGCGAAAATGCCGCCAGATTGTCGGCATCGGCAGAGATCGTCGCTGTCACACCGAAATCGCCATCAGCCTGCACACGCAGTCCGTACGTGTTGACATACGCGCGGAATTCGCTCCCCGTGCCGATGTCGAGCACGCCGTTCGCTGCACCAATCCAGCCGGTGCAGGCCCACGAGGGATCGGCGGTGAGGTTATCACCGCCGGAGACGGGGTTCCAATCGTTGGCGGGAGTGCAGGCAGCCAGTGTTAACACGACCCACAGAATGACGTAGTTGATGTATTTTCTCATTGCATTACCTTTCCTTGCATATGTCCTGACCAGGAAACTGATCTCTCTATCTGTAGGACCTACGCAACGGGTGGTTTTGGGGATGTTTTTTCACCACAGAGGCACAGAGTTCACAGAGATTTCTCTGTGTTCTCCGTGTCTCTGTGGGAAATTCAATTCACTGGGGCTGGGGTTCGTGAAAGTCCTACAGAGATTAACCTTTGATGGCGCCGGCAAGGGTAGAGACAAAGTACTTCTGGCTGTAGGCGTAAAGGCCCAACGGCACCAACGCAGCCACAATCGCCGCTGTTCGCACAACGGGCAGGGCAAAGACATCGGCAACTTGCTGCTGGTTCAAATTTGCGATGGCGGGCATCAGCAAGCGTTTGTTCACGTCGGTGATGAGTATTTGCGGCCATAACAGCGCGTTCCAGGTACCGCGCAGCGAAAGGGTCGCAATGACGCCGATCCCGGCTTTGGCATTCGGCAACACAATCCTGAAAAACAAGTCGAATTCATTGGCGCCGTCCATCCGCGCTGCTTCCAGCATCTCGGTGGGAATGCCAAGCATAAACTGGCGCATCAGAAAGATACCAAAGGCGCCGCCGCCCACGCCGGGCAGGATCAGCCCCCAATAGCTATTAACCAAGTTAAGGTCGCGCATCACGATGAACTGCGGGACCAGCATCGTGGCGGTGGGCAGCAGCATCACGCCGATGATGAGGGAGAACAAGAGGTCGCGCCCTGGGAAGCGCAGTTTGGCCAAAGCATAGCCCGACAGCGTACTCGCCAGGGTGCTCAGCGCCGTCGTCGCCACCGCTACCCATACCGAATTCAGGACGTAATCCTGTATGCGGTACTTTTCACTAAACATTAACTCGTAGAACCGTGTGCTAAACTGGGCCGGGATCGGGGTCAGTGGATTGAGGACGACATCAATCCTGTTAAACGTCGAACCCACGATGCACAAGAAAGGCCAGATGAAGATCAAGGCCAGGATCGCGGCCAGGACTGTGGACAGAATGGCCCGCAAGCGAAAGAGGCCAATCTTTGCGCGAGCATCGGGACTCCGTCCGGAAGCCGCATAACGGGTAACAGCCGGCGCTGCCATTACGCTTCCTCCTTTCCAAGTCTGAATTCATATATCCTTAATTGCAAAACGGTGATCACGATCGCTATCAAAAAGACCAGCCAGCCAATCGCCGTCGCATAGCCCATACGAAATTGTCCGAAGGCCATCTGTTGGATATGGGTCATAAAGAACCAGCCTTTCCCACGCGCCCCGCCATCTGTACCCAAAAAGACATAAGGAACCTCATAACTCATCAGCGACCCCGCCGCCGCAGTGATCGAGATATAGGCAAAGACCGGTTTGAGCAGCGGCAAAATGATGTGGCGTGCGCGTTGCCAGGCCGACGCCCCATCCACAATGGAAGCTTCGATAATTTCATCGCCGATCCCGCTCATCCCCGCGATGAGGAACACCGCGTGATTGCCCATCCACTGCCAAAAGGCAATCAGCAACATGTTAGGGATGATATATCTCGAAAAACCTGCCCAGTCAACGCGCGGGCCGCCCATTGATACAAGGAGAGCATTGGCAAAACCGTGCGTCTTGCTGAAAAACCACCCGCCAACGACGCCCATTGTCACACCGGGAAGAACAGAAGGAATAAAAAACAGGGTGCGCCAAAGGCCCTTTGCCTTGAGCGAACGGGAGGTCAGGAGCAAAGCTAACAAAAACGCGCAGGGCAATTGTGTCGCCAGGCTCCCCAAGGTGAAGTAGATAAAGTTCATGAACGCCGTCCTCATGCGTGCGTCATTGGTCAACGCTTCGACATAATTGGCCAGCCCTACCCATTCCCATTGGCCGGTGTAGCCTAGAGACTCCTGAAACCCCATCGTGACGGCGCGCAACATCGGATAGAGCGTGAAAATCGCAAACGTGATAAAAAATGGCGCAACGAATAGATAGGGTGTCCATTTCGTTTGATCGGAAAAGAATTCTAGAACTGGGGAACGCTTCTTTGTCGGTCCTGAAACAGCGATACTTGCCATCAATGCCTCCTCCTTCAAAAATAACAAAAAACGTATTCAGCCTTTGATTGCCCCCGCCAGGGTTGATACAAAGTGGCGTTGGCTGTAGGCATACAAGGCCAGAGGGACTAGAGCCGCCACAAGGGAAGCCGTCCGGACAACGTGTATAGCCCAAACCTCGACCATCATGTTGTTATGCAGTGCGATTTGGGGCATCAGGAGCTGCCGGGCCGGATCAGTGATGATGAGCTGTGGCCATAACAATGCGTTCCAATTGCCACGCAGTGAAAGGGTTGCGATGACGCTGATCCCGGCTTTGGCGTTTGGCAGCACAATTCTGGAGAACAACACGAACTCATTGGCGCCGTCTATCCGCGCCGCTTCCAGCATCTCGGTAGGAATCCCAAGCATAAACTGGCGCATCAGAAAGATGCCAAAGGCGCCGCCGCCCACGCCGGGCAGGATCAGCCCCCAATAGTTATTGATCAAGTTAAGGTCGCGCATCACGACGAACTGCGGGACCAACATCGTGGCGGTGGGCAGCAGCATCACGCCGATGATGAGGGAGAACAAGAGGTCGCGCCCTGGGAAGCGCAGTTTGGCCAAAGCATAGCCCGACAGGGTACTCGCCAGGGCGCTGAGCGCCGCCGTACTGAAGCTCACGACGACCGAATTCATAATGTAATCTTGGAAGTGGTACTTTTCACCAAACATTAACTGGTAGAACTGTAAACTGAATTTGGCCGGAAGCGGGATCAGCGGGTTCAGCACCACATCGAGTTTGTTGAAAGTTGCCGCTACCATACACAAAAAGGGCCATACAAACACGACCGCAAGGATGGCGGCGATAATGGTCGTTACAATAGCCCTCAAACGAAAAAGACCGATTTTTGAGCGAGCTTGGGAATGTTGAATAGATAAAGCTGGTGTCGCCATTTTAGGTTCTAACTATCCCTCAGAGAGATTCTATTCAGGTGGGACGCACAGAATAATCATACTATATACTAAAATACCTGGGGGAGCAACTCCCCTCTCCCCCAGGTTGAACTCACCAAGCAACACCGATAGGGGTGGATGTACACCCTGTCTCTGTTCAGAATTTGTTCTTCTCGATATCCGAGACAGCCTGCGCGTAGGCCGCGTCAATGCACTCGTCCAGGGTAATCTCCCCGGCCCATGCTGCGCTAAATTGCTCGCCCCAGGCTGATGTGACCAGGCTTGTCGTCCACTGTTCAGCGTAGCTGGGCAGGCGACTGGCCGCATCAATAAAGATTTGACCGGCAACTTGCCCGCCAAGGTACTCAGTGGGCTTGTTGTAAGCTTCATGGTCCCAGGGGCCTTTCACAGGCGGCAAAATCCCGGTATCCACAAATCGCTGCGCCAGTTGGCCCTCACCATCCTCGAAGTACACGTACAGCAGCACATCGATGGCCAGATCGGCTATTTGGGATAGTTTCGGTACGGAAGCGCTGGTGCCTCCCCACGAGGTGGTGCGCGGAGAATTTGCCGTCATGCCCGGCAAACTCGTCATCCGCATAGGCGAATCGGCCAGCCACGCCTTATCCTCTGCTGTGCCCTGGAAGTGAATGCCGTACAACCAGTCAGGGCAGAACTGGGCCAACACCTGACCCTCCTTAATCATCGCGACCTGGTTGCCCCAGTCAATGTCCATATGGTAATCGTGGAAGCGCATCCAGTCGGCGGCGGCTTCTTTCATGCCCGGGTCCTTTAACATCGGATCGCCGTTTGCATCCGTCCACCAAATACCCTTGTCCATCATCCGCGCCGGCAGGTTGGTGCAGCTCAGGCAGTCCATGATAACGGCGCGCGGTCGCCCATCCGGCATCACCATATTCGTCTGCTTCGCGACTTCCTGGGCGGCGTCGAGGAATTTGCTGTAGGTGTCCACGGTCGCCATGTCAATGCCGAACTCTTTCCACGCGCGGTCATGGTACAGCATCACCACAGGATGCACATCATGGGGTGCGCCGTAAAACTTGCCATCCTTACCATAGCGGTCAAAACGGCTCATCAATACCTGGTCTGCGTAGGGACTGGCCATGAGCGCGGGTTTCAGGTCAATAAAAGGAATGATGCTATCATCACCCTTCAAGAACTTTACGACGTCATCTGCATTTTGCTCGATGATATCAGGGAAGCCGCTGCCGGCCATCAGGGTAGCCGGGAACTTCTGGGTCATCGCGTCACGGGACATCATCTCATAGCTGAGCTTGATGTTGAACTTGTCTTGAAGCTCATTCAAACGATTGTCGTACTCAGGCTTGTGGTTCTCGGCCTGGAACCAAAACAGGAATGGAGTGGGTTCTTGTTTTGCAGGAGCACCACTGGGGGCCTCCACCGTGGACGGTGCCACGGTAGGTTTGCTACACGCGGCCAATAGCATACTCGCGCTTGCCAGACCGGCAAGCTGCAAAAATTCACGACGGCTTAACTGTTTCTGCTCCATTTGTTCTCCTCCTTAAGTGAATAGAATGATAATTGGATTGTGACGATTAGGTATTGCATAACGATCGACCTGAACCTTGTCAACTTTCTCGGCTCAATTCTATTTCTTACCTCCTTTCATTCAATAATGACCGCTTCAGAAGAAGGCACAAAACGTTCTCCCCTTTTTATTGAGATGATACCCTTTATGAGTTCATAGATTGAGATGATTCGAAGAACCAACAGATAGATCTGCTAAGGTTGTAGCGCCTCACGGCGATAGGCTGGATTGTGATGGGTCACAATTAAACTATAGCATAATTCTTTTATAGAGTCAATACCCAATTCGTTAAACCGGGGATATTTTTCGTGTTTGGTGCTCACGGCGCGTGGAAAATATTTGAATATTCAAAAAAAGACAAAGAGTCTATTACGTCTCACCTATAGCTGGAGTATAAAACTGGAGTGCTGTTGTGATGCGTCACAATCGCAACCTCTAGAGGTATTCATAACTTGTGCTTCAGCACCTGCTTGGGGCATCGTCAAATCGCTGCAATTACCGTCCCCCTCGCGCACATTGATGCGCGGTGGCACGTCAGAGACAGGCTACAGCCGTTGAAGAAGAATTGTCAATGGCGTGTTTCCTGTCGCCGCGTGCCCGGTATTCATCAGCCGGGATGTATAGGGTGGAGAACGTCAAAAACCCACCGTCGAGAGGCGGTGCGCTATCTGTGAGAAACCTGACAGATCTCGGGCAAATCGAAGATTTGCCCGAGATGTCAGGGATGGGCTTGCCCATCCTCCCGTCTCCCGTCTGTGATCTGCTGTCTACCGTCGCCTTAGGAACGCCGGGATTTCGATGTTGTCGCGGTCGATGCCGCCTTGACCCGCGGTGCTGGCGACCGCGTCAACGCGGGCGTTGAACAGGTCGTGCGTCTCGGCGCGGCGCGACTGTGGTTGCAGTACATGCATCCGTTCCTGGCGTTCGTCGCCATCGAAGCCGGTGGCGATGACGGTGATACGCACCTCGTCGTTCATTGCCTGGTCGATGACGGCCCCGAAGATGAGGTTGACGTCGGGGTGTGCCGTCTCGCGGATGACCGACGCGGCCTCGTTGACCTCGTAGAGGGTCAGGTCGTCGCCACCGGTGATGTTGAAGAGGATGCCCCGTGCGCCGTCGATGGTGATGTCCAGCAGGCGGCTGGAGACGGCTTGTTGCGCGGCTTCGAGTGCGCGGTTTTCGCCCGCCGCCCGACCCACCGCCATCAGCGCCGCACCACCTTCCTGCATGATCGCCTTAACGTCGGCGAAGTCCAGGTTGATCAGCCCGGGCACGGTGATGACCTCGGTGATGCCCTGGATGCCCTGGCGCAGCACGTCATCCGCCACGCCGAAAGCATCGGTCAGCGACACGCGCTTCTCGGTAATCTCCAGCAGGCGATCGTTAGGGATGACGATCAGGGTATCGACCACTTGCTTGAGGGCCTCGATGCCTTCGACCGCCGAGCGCAGGCGTTTCGCGCCTTCGAACTGGAAGGGCCGCGTCACCACGCCGATGGTGAGTGCTTTCAGTTCTTCTTTGGCGATGCGGGCGATGGTGGGGGCTGCACCTGTACCCGTGCCGCCTCCCATGCCGGCGGTCACGAAGACCATGTCGGAGCCTTGCAGCACGTCGCGGATGTCGTCTTGTGATTCCTCGGCGGCTTTGCGGCCCTCATCGGGGTTTCCACCCGCGCCTAGCCCGCGCGTAACGCTGTCGCCGATGCGCAGCAGCTTTGGCGCATCGCACAACATCAACGCTTGTGCGTCGGTGTTCACGGCGATGAAGTCTACGCCTTGAAGCCCTTCGGCAATCATCCGATTGACGGCGTTGCTGCCGCCGCCGCCCACGCCAACGACGCGGATCTGAGCAAAGTTCTCTCCCTTGTTAACCATAGTCGCACCTCCATTAAAATATGTCTTCCTCTGTGATGACAAACTCCTATAATGCATATTTTTGCCTTCCTTCTGCCGCTATATCGACTTCAAAATCCCCACTATCCTGGCAACAATGTTCTCAGCCAGGGACCCAGCCGTTTCCACCACGGGATGCGCACAGTGCGCCATCCTCCACCGCCTTCTTCCCACATGGGCGTCCATTCTACCAATCCCACAGCGACGGCGGCGGCAGGATTGGCCACTTGGTCGGTCAGGCCGGAGATTTCCTTCGGAACACCGATCTGCACCGGCAGTTGGAACAGGTCGCGTGCCAGTTCGCGCAAGCCCGGCAACTGTGCTGTGCCGCCACACAATACCAGGCCCGCCGGCAGGAGACCGTCGTACCCGGAGCGTTTGATCTCTTGCTGTACGTTTTCCAGGATTTCCTCACAGCGCGCCTGGACAATCTGTGCGAGTTTCCACCGTGGCACCACTACCGGGCTACCTTCGCCGTAGGGCGAGATGGTGAAGCGCTCGTCTTCGGCGACCTGCGCCGCCAGTGCGTGCCCGTGTTGCCCCTTCACCTGTTCGGCGACCTCCGGTAGCAGACGCAGGCCAATGGCGATGTCGTTGGTGATGTACTCGCCGCCCAACGCTAACGAGCGCGTGTGCCATACTGTCCCTTCGATGAAGATGGCGATGTCGGTAGTGCCCTCCCCAATATCGACGAGCACCACGCCCATCTCCTTCTCTGTTTCCGAGAGCATCGCCTTGCCCGACGCCAAACCGGTGAGCACCAGCTCGCTGACCTCAATGCCCGCGCCTTGCACGCACTTCCGCAGGTTCTGCACTGCTGTGCTCGACCCCATCACGACGTGAGCTTCGACCTCCAGGCGAAAACCGTGCATTCCCAGGGGGTCGCGCACGCCCTGCTGCCCATCCACTGTATAGCTGCGAGGGATAATGTGGATCAACTCCTGGTTTTGCGGCAGCACAATCGCGCCGGCGGCCTCCAAGACGCGATCTACATCGTCGGGCATAATGCCCCGGTCGCGCCGTGCCACGCCGACCACACCCTGGCTGTTGCGCGAGCTGATGTGCGCTCCCGTCACGCCGACGTAGGCGCGCTCGATCTGGTAGCCGGAGCTTTGTTCGGCGCGCTCTACAGCGTCTGCGATTGCGCTGGTGGCCTCGGCTACGTTGACGACGACGCCTTTCTTGATGCCCTTGCTGGGTACGCTGCCAACGCCGACGATGCGCGTACCCTCCGCTGCGGAGCTATCGTCGGGCACTTCGCCCACCAAAGCCAGGATGCGATGACTGCCAATATCGATGCCTACAACCGAACGTTCCACATTAACACCCCCTTTCGATTACCATAAGCGTTCGAGTGAGTACGTTGGACCTTCAGGGAAGCGCACGTCTATCGTCCAGGGGAAGACGCCGTTGCCCGCAACGGTGCGCGCCTCCAGATGCGCGATGAGTGCGACGTAAATATTCCACCTAGCTTCCATATCCGCCCCGACACCGAATGCCACCCGCCGTCCTTGCGAGTCGGTCCAAATCAAGCCGCGCTCGGGGTGGTATTCGAGACCGTTTCCGTCTGCGTCCATGGCAATACCGAGTGCTGCCAACGCCGTCGCGCCTTCCAATACTGCGACTCGTGTACGGTTGTTTTCGCCTTCGGGCAGCGGACCGCGCACTGTGGGTAACCCGGCGCGCACTTCGTGGGCGGGCAAGAGTACACCCTCGGCATCGATCCAATATACTGCGTTTTCCGTTACCCAATTGAGGGCCGGCTCGCGTTCCTGCACGCGGATGACACATTCTGCCGGGAAGCGGTTGCACGCGACCTGGGCCTCGGTGATGGCGGGTACCTGTTCCATAATTGCGACGGTAGCGGCGTGCGGGCGCAGACGCAAGCCATGCCAGCCGAGTAAATCCGATGCCATCGCCGCGTTCAAAGCCGTCTCCTGGGAGCTGGCCCCGATCACGCGAATGTCTTCGCCCATCAGATACCAGCGGTTATCCACCAGGAGCCAGAGCGCCACGGCGCTGACCAGCACGAGCACCGCGGTAAGCTCCCATGGTATATTCAGATGCAGGTTCGAGGCGCGCGTGCGTGACCTGGAGGCGCGCGTCTGCGTGCGCGCAGGCGTACGCGACCTGCCGCTATACGGTTGCTGTTGCGCGCCCAGCAAAGCGGCGGTGCGATAATACGGTCGTTGCTCCGACTTCTTTGTCATCTCGTTGCCTCAGTTCGGGTTACGGGTAATCAGTAAAGAGTAAAGAGTAAAGAGTAAAGAGTAAAGAGTAAAGAGTAAAGAGTAAAGAGTAAAGGGTTTGGCGTCACATATTCACTCGCTTCTCGTTACTCATTTCTCATTTCTCGACCGGCCGGAATACCCTCTCGGATCGCGCGTTCTCCGCGTGACGGTCGAGCGCCAGGTCGATAAGCCATTCCAGCAGACGTTCGTAAGGCACGCCCGATGCCTCCCACAGCTTGGGATACATGCTGATGTTGGTGAAGCCCGGGATGGTGTTGATCTCGTTCAGGTAAAGTTCGCCCGTCGTGCGGCTGAGCAGAAAGTCCACCCGCGCCATACCAGCGCCGTCGATGGCGCGGTAGGCCTCAACCGCCAGATGTTGTATCTGCCCGGTCGTGGCCTCGTCCAGCGGTGCGGGGATCAGCAGCTCCGATGCATCCGCGCCTTCATCCAGATATTTGGCGTAATAGTCGTAAAATTCGCGACTCGGGATGATTTCGCCGGGAACCGACGCTACCGGCTCCTCGTTGCCCAGGACGCTCACTTCAATCTCGCGCGCGTCGGGTACGGCCCACTCTGCCAGGATGCGGCGATCGTAGCGGGCGGCCTCGTCCATCCCTTGTCGCAGTTCGGCACGATCGTGGCATTTGCAGATGCCAACGCTGGATCCCAGATTCGCCGGTTTGGTGAAGACGGGATAGCCGAGTTTGCGCTCGATTTCGTCCATCACGATCTCCGCCTCGGCCAGCCACTGCCTTCGCGTCGTCCACACGTAATCCATGATAGGCAGCCCGCGTGCCTTGGCGACGTCCTTGAAGGCGATTTTGTCCATCGCCAGCGCCGAGTTGAGCACGCCGCCACCCACGTAGGGCACGCCCGCCAATTCGAGCAAGCCTTGCACCGTACCATCCTCGCCGAACGTCCCGTGCAGCACCGGGAAGACGACGTCTACCCGTGAGAGGGAGGCCAATGTGCTTTCACTATGGCCTTCGATAGTAGCGAGGTGGCTATTTGTGGCGGCTTGCGTCTCCGTGTCGGCCCACAATCCTTGCTTGGACGGATCGGCAAAAATGGCGGCGAATTGCGTACCACTGAGATCCTCGCTTTCCAGCGCCTTCATCGGGTCTGCCCCGATGAGCCAGCGGCCCTGCCGCGTGATCCCCACCGGGATAGCCTCGTATTTCTTGGGGTCCAACGCGCGCATCACCGAGCGGGCCGACATAATGCTCACCTCGTGCTCGCCGGAGCGCCCACCGAATAGGACCGCTACTTTTATTCGTTCTGTCATCCTGTCTCCAAAATTAGAAGTGAGAAATTGCTTTCTTCGGGCAATTTTCCAATCTCCAAATCTTCACTCTGAAATTATTTCGATTTCCGGCTCAAGGCGGATGCCGAATTGGCGCTTAACTTCTGCCTGGGCCAGGTCGATCAAGGCCCGGTAATCGGCTGCCGTGCCACTGCCCTCATTGATGAAAAAGTTCGCGTGTTGCTCTGAGATCACACATCCGCCGCGCCGCGTCCCCTTCAACCCCGCCGCTTCGATCAAGCGCCCGGCGTAATCTCCGGGCTTGCCCGGTTCGCCGGGTGGATTCTTGAACGTGGACCCCAATGTCCGGCCTGGTGGTTGGGTGCGCTGGCGGCGTTCCGTGTATTCGGCGGCTTTTGCTGCTAAGGCTGCCGGGTCGCGCGGCGTCAGTTGAAACGTTGCGCCGATCACAATCTCCGCCATGCTTACAGCTTTGAGCCTGCTGTACCGGTACTGGAATGCGAACCAGTCCGGCCCGACTTCTTTAATGTGCCCTTCCTGCGTAAATACCTCAGCGGCGATGAGCGTTTTTGCAATCTCCCCACCGAACGCGCCGGCATTGTTTACCACTGCTCCACCAACTGTGCCGGGCAACCCTACCGCCCACGTCAGCCCGCCCCAACCTCTGCGCGTAGTCTCCTGCGCCACTTTGGCGATGATGGCGCCGGATTCGGCGACCACGCGGTGTGTCGTTGTGTCGTAGTCCACGTGGCGGGTGTGATTGAGAATGACCACGCCGCGCAATCCATCATCGGGCAAGAGCATGTTGGTCAACCCGCCGAAGACCCGCCAGTTTATGGGGCGCTTGCGCCCGGTCTCTTGCGCTAAGCGGACGGCCTGGACGAGTGTATCACGGTCGCGCGCGATGACCAACAGATCCGCAGGCCCGCCGATACCTACCCCAGAATAACGCGCCAACGGGACATCGCGCTGCGCGGCGTCGCCCAACGCGGCCTCAATGACCGCCAGGCTATGCTCCGTCACCGGCCCCCCTTTTGCTTCCCTTGCCCGCTCGGCGTCCGCGCTGCCTTTACTACCCGCATCTTGGCGGTTAGCGCCTCAGAATGATAGGCCCGGTAGCGTGCCTGTTGGCGTCCCTTGATGCCCGTGAATTTGACAAACCAGCGTGCTAAACGTGACATAGCTCCTCCAGAACAGAGAATCGGCGAATGAAAAATCAGCGAATACTCTTAACTCTTAACTCGTGCGTTCCAATTCCATAACGAGTCGCTTGCCCACGATGTACTCGTTGCCTGCGCCCATCATTAGGATGACGTCCCCGGTTTGTGCCTGCTCGGTGAGGCGAAAGATGGCCTCTTCCAGCGTGGCGAAAGCGTCGACCGGCGGATGCGCACGGCGTTGCCGCATTTGCTGCGCCAGCGTATCCGATGTCAGTGTGCCATCGTTGATTTCCCGCGCTGCGTAGATGGGTAACACAAACACCTGATCTGCGTCCGTGAACGCCGTCATAAAGCCGGCGTGCAGCGCCTTGACGCGGCTGAACGTGTGTGGTTCCCATGCGGCGACGATGCGCCGTCCCGGGTAACGCTGCCGCGCCGCCTGCAAGACGTTGCGAATCTGTGTGGGGTGGTGGGCGTAGTCGTCGATGACGACGATGCCGTCCACGTCTCCCAGGATTTCGAAACGTCGCGCCGTGCCGGTGAACCGCTCCAGCGCCGCCCGCGCGACTGCCCATTTGATTTCTAACACCGAAGCGACGCCCAACGCCGCCAGCGCGTTGACGGCGTTGTAGTT
>OMKS01001915.1_pt1 | contig 17930 bp, 13 predicted proteins | sample 1674721 | NCBI WGS metagenome assembly OMKS01 (sample SAMN06264996, study PRJEB25208) | sediment metagenome | isolation source: hot spring sediment | place: USA: California | collected 2014-09-02
GACCTGGTAGCCCAATTTGTTTATCGACGCCATAATTAACGGATTTTTAATGGTGGTTTTTTCAAACAACTTCATCAGTTTGGGTAAATTTTTTGTACAAAAAGCAGGCGTTGCTTTATATTTTTTTTCTACATGGTCAGCAAACAACTGTAAAACATCCGCCATGTCCCAGCCAAGCGCTAAGTCAGTCAGCGCATCATGCAAAAATATCGCTTTTAAATTTAACTTGACAAACGGCGCCACTTCAAAATCAATCAACAATGTAATAATTTTTCGAACGTCTTTGGTCAATAAACCAATGCCGCCGCGCATGAACATCCCGACCTTGTCCTGAAAATTGGTATCTTTTAATGAATCTCTGACAATATTGACAATACCTTTTTCATTTGCTTGTTTTACATATTTAGCAATGTAAGGTACCAATAAATAAATTCCCAGCTCATTTTTCAATTTGGCTGACTTTTGGATTTCATCTGCGACCGGAACTGCTCTTTCATGAGTTGACATCATCATTGCTTTGACATCTTGATCGTAGCAAAAATTGATTATGTCCATTATTTTCTTTGTTTCGCTGAACTGCGCTTCTTTTTGGCTGCCGACTTTTGCATCCAGGTGATTGACACCAAAAAATTGATTATGTCCTAATAAAATCCTGTCGATCATTATTAATCTCCTGTTCCATTACAAACTTATGGGTTCGCCGTGTTTTTCCGATGACAAATAGGCAGCATCAACGACTCTCTGTACTTGGTATGCATTTCTCAAATCACTCTCAAGCTTGCTGCCTTTTTTTATAGCATTGACAAAGGCGATATCCTGTCGTGAAAAATGGGGACCTCCAATATCCATTTCCACGCCTTTAAACAAATCAGGATTGAAAAAATTTGTCCAACCAACTTGATAGTCGTTGACGCCATTTTCTAAATATAATTTCACATAATCATCACACACAAATAAATCACCATTTTCAGCATGAATTTCAATATTGACCTGTAGCAAGCGATGGTGCCGGATACTCCATGAGGAATCCATCCAACCTGTTAGTCCACTTTTAAATTCAAAATACACATGCGCAAAATCCTCGACGTCCTGAGAATAATGGCTTTTTATATGACCCGAGACCCTCACTACATCCCCAAAAAACCAATTCAGCAAATCAACCAGATGCGTTGCCTGGCTCACCAGCACTCCACCGCCGGATTGTTCTTTACTGTAACGCCAACCCTTTCCTGTTTTAAACAATTGCGCCACGTAAATTGTTGATTTAAATGTAATTAATTTTCCCAAAACACCAGAGTCGATGATAGTTTTTGCCTTCATAAAAGTATCGATATAACGCATCATATAACCGACCATGGTGGTCAAATCTTTTTCTTCAGCTTTTTTTAACAAATTTTCAGCGTCAGAACTTTTAGGTGCCAGTGGCTTTTCCAAAAAGAATGAAATACCACGTTTGGCGCACTCCCATGCCATGGGCACATGTAAAAAAACCGGGGTTGCAATCACGACCAGATCTGGCTGTTCATTATCCAACATTTTCACATAATCGTCATAAACCGACAGATCATTTTTCAAACTTTTGACCGAATTCAGTAAAAATTTCGTTGTATCGGACACGGCAACAAGCTCTACGACATCAAGCGCATTCATAATACCAGCGTGAAGCATTCCCATTTTTCCGATTCCAATTACTGCAAGTCTCATTTATTTATTCCTTTCCTTGTTTATCTGAGATCGCCCAATTTTTTTCAGTCAACAGATTCAGGTGGTGTTTGATTTTTTTGGGTGTTGATTCAATTCAATTTTTTTGACCCGGTACAGGGTATCTTCAATTAGCCGACGCGTGCCGCCAATTAAATCCGCCACCAGTCCGATCATAATCACCTGAAAGCCAATCATCATCAACACTGCCGATAAAATTAGCGATTGAATATGACCGCCGCCATGCCCAATGAGATAAAAATACAAAAAGCGTAATGAGATAACAAAGCCTGCACCAAAAATCAGTCCGCCAATGCGAAGAAAGGTTTTCAGCGGTTCATACATGGTGTAAATCCGGAAAATTGTCAGCACCGATCTTTTCAGATAGGTTGGAATACTTCTGAACAAACGCGATTCCCTGAGTTTTTCATTGGTGGTAATTGGCACATGGGTAACAGCCAGATTCTTTTTCCCGGCTTGAATAATCGTTTCCAGCGTATAGCTAAATTTTGTAATCACGTTCATTTGCAAAGCCGCTTCCCGGTTCAATGCCCGAAAACCGCTGGTGGCATCGGGAATGTTGGTATTGGAAACCTGTTTCACTACCCAGCTTCCGAGAACCTGCAGTCGCTTTTTTGCTTTGGAAAAATGGTGAATCCCGTTCACCTGCCTGTCTCCAATAACATAATCCGCCTCGCCCCGCAAAATCGGCTCGATCAATTTTTTGATATCCTCGCCCTGGTACTGGTTATCGCCGTCGGTATTGACAACAATATCAGCGCCTAATTTCAGACAGGCATCCAATCCCGCAGTAAACGCCTCTGCCAGTCCTTTATTATTGGTAAATTTGACAATGTGATTGACACCATTTTCCCGGGCCACCTGAATTGTTTTGTCGGTACTGCCGTCATCGATGATCAGTGTCTCAATTTCGTCAACGCCATCGATCCTCTGCGGAAGGTGTTGCAACGTGAGCGGCAAAGTTTGCTCCTCATTCAGGCATGGAATTTGAATTATTAATTTCATTAAAAAATCACTCGTTGTTGGTTTCAATAATTTCTTCAATATTATATTCTTTAATTTCCCTGGCGTGAGTAAAAATGATCATCTCACCCAGCAAGCCGATGGAAATTAGCTGAATGCCGATTACCAGCAACAACGCGCCCAGCAACAGCAACGGGCGCCCGGCAATGGGTCCCAATTGTAAAATCCGATAGACGAACAGGTAAAGTTCAATGCCTGCGCCGATCAGAGTGAACAAAGCGCCCACAAATCCGAGGAAATGGATGGGCTTTTTCGAATAATTTGTAAGGAACAATACTGTGAGAATATCCAGTAAACGCTGGAGATATTCTCGAAAATATTTGGATTGTCGAAATTTGCCGGGCAATTGTTCAATCTTTTCCTCGGTAACCTTATACCCCTGTCGTTTCGCCAGAACCGGAATAAAATTGTTGAGATCTCCATAAATATCGATATTATCCAACACCTCTCGCTTCATAACCATGACGCCGCTATTAATATCATGAAGCTTGATGTTTGATAATTTACCGGTAATCTTGTTGAATATTTTTGAAACAATCTGATTCAGCCGGGAATCTTTTCTGGGGTAGCGCCAACCGACCACCAGATCATTCCCCTGATCAAGCTTTGTCAGCAAACGAGATAGATTTTGTGTATTGATCCGCACACGAGCCGTGTAATAAATTAACACTTCTCCGGAAGAGTTTTTTAATCCGGCTGTCAAAGCGCTCGCTTCCCCAAACCGAGAACGCATACGTATTAATTTTGCATGGCGTTCATCTCGAATTAACCGGGCTGCTGTCGCAAAAGTGTTGTCGTCGCTGCCATCATCGATAAAGACAATTTCATAATCCCGATCCATTTGTTGAAAACAAGCGGTTAATGAGTTATACAGCTCCTCAAGGTAAATTTCGCAATTGAACAACGAGATAATAATTGACACTTTTTCCTTTTGCATCAATCGTTCTTTCGTAATTTCCTGGCATTCAATTGGCTCTGCAATTGCGGTTTGAGATTTCATTGGATTCCCTGTTAATGTCATTATCAATTTTTCGAAACTACGATTCAATTAAATAAAACAGTTTTTTCTTTCCGGTATGAACGATAAGCGACGCTAACAAACCGATAAACACAAATTGAAATGCGGTAAAAACCAGCAAGAAAACCAGGGTAATCAAAATATTGATGGTTGCGGTTTCAAAATTATTTTCCATCCAGATTCTTGCCGCCCAAATGGTTGTAAAAAATGCGATCATCAGCGCAATCAGCGCCAGCGAACCGAAAAATCTCACCGGATTCCGCAGATGTTTTAAAAACAAGTTGAGCGATGTTAAGTCCATCAAAACCCGAAACGTCCGCGTGATGTTATATTTCGATTTCCCAAATTTACGGGGGTGATGGTTTACCACAACTTCGGTAATGCGCGCGCCCTCTAATTTCGCCAGCGCCGGAATAAAGCGGTGCAGCTCGCCATACAGGCGAATCCTTTTTATCACTTCTCTGCGAAAGGCCTTGAGCGAACATCCGGTGTCGTGTAATCGAACACCGGTAATCGAACAAATCAAACGATTGGCAATTTTAGAAGGAATCTTTCTGAGCACCAGTTTGTCCTTACGGTTTTTTCGCCATCCACTGACAACATCAAATCCCTCCTCAAGCTTTCGTAGCAACATTGGTATATCTTTCGGATCGTTTTGCAAATCACCGTCCATGGCAACGACAAATTCGCCTCGCGCTGCCTCAAACCCGGCAGCCATCGCTGCGGACTGGCCAAAATTACCGCGAAATTTTATGATACGCAACCTGGGATCGGTTTTTTGAATTCGGCGAAGTTGGGTCAGCGTCCCATCCTGGCTGCCATCATCGACCATAATTATTTCATAGCTCTGATTCAAGCCGCGCATCACTTCAGAAATTGCGCTGTGAAGCAATGCCACATTTTCTTCTTCATTGTAAATTGGCACCACTATGGAAATATTAAGCTTGTTTTCTAACATTGATATTTCTGTTGCTTGTTTTTGTTTTAATAAAATTTATCATTAAAAACAATGGTCCAAATATTGCCAGTTCAACTGCAATCGTAATCAGATTGTGCAATGAAAAAATCCCTTTCCAAAATTCTGCCGGCGTATTGCCTTTATGAACATCCCGAAAAATTGACAACGGGCTTATAAAATGTTCAGTTGAAACAGGCCAAAACAGTTGCTGACCATAAGGGGCTGAGGTATCAACCGTAAAAAAATCTATCAACAAATGCGAACCATAAACAAGAAACATTATCATAAATGCTGCTCGATAATTGATACCCCATCTTTGAAAAAATACAAACCCTGCTATCGCAGCGACAACTAGCGCGAAAAAAATGCTGTGTGTAAATTGATGGTGGTAGGCGTTGGGTTTACCCTCGATAAATCCAAAGATATAATCAAAGTCAGCAAAATTTGCTATGACGATGAAAATAAATCCGTCCAACCAAATTCTGGACTTTTGGCTCAAGCCAGAAAATTTATAAATTATAAGCGCAAAAATTGAATGAGCTACTGGAGTCGCCATATTATTTATCGATGTTTTTTTGCATCCATAACTCGAGCACGGTTAAAGCCCAGAGACGATGTGAATTATTTTTTGTCTTTTTAAAATGTTGCGTTAACAAATTTTCTACAAACGCCGGATTGAAAAAACCTCTTTTCTTTATCTTTTCCGGCGATAAAATATCCTGAATAAAACCTTTTAAACGAGGCTCATCACGTAACCAATTTTTGAATGGCACGCTGTGTCCCAATTTATCTTTTCGAAAAACAATTTCATCGGGCAACACGCCGCTCATGGTTTTGTGCAAAATATATTTGGTTTCAGATCCCTTTAACTTTAACTCTGATGGGATTTTGGCAGCGTATTCCACCAACCGCGGGTCTAACATGGGAAATCGACCTTCGATCCCAAAAGCCCTTAGCAGTTGCATTCTGCGAAGATAAAAACTAACAACCGTAAAATAATCACCGTATAATGTTTTACTTAAATGGTCGACCCCATCCGCCTGTTGATAAATCGCCTCAATCTCCAAAAGAGGATCTGCTTCGAGCAATTTGTTTGTAAAGCCATTTTGAAACAAGCGCTTTAGTTCTGATGGTTGATAATAAATCCGCCAGCGATTGCTGAACAGTTTTTCAGAAAATTGATAGCTGTAGGCAAAGCGCTGAGCTTTGACAGCAAAGCTTTTCTTTTTATCAGTATCCGGAAACAGGCTAAAAATTCCGGTTATTGCTTTTTGAAGCGGGGAAGGAAGCCGGGAAAATTTTTGAGCCACCTGATCCGCCTGATAAACCGGGTGTCCGGCGAACAACTCATCGCCGCCATCGCCGGTTAGCACGTAATCTACCATTCCCTGCGCATATTTTCCGAGGATAAACGAGGCGACTTCAATTCCGATATCACTAAAGGGCTCATCCATCAATGCAACAACATCGTCAATCAACAGCGCGTTTTCTGCATCATATTCCACCAGATGATGATCAGTCTCATACCTATCGCATACAATTTTGGCGTAATGGGATTCGTCGAAAGACTTGCCTTTACAACGAAACGAAAAAGTGTGGATTTTGCCATTAACCAACGGCTTCATCAATCCGACAACCGTGCTGGAATCCATACCACCGCTTAAAAATGCGCCGTGGGTCGCATCATTACGCACTCTAACCTTGACCGAATCTTTCAACAGTGATAACAATTCCTCACTGATTAGTTGCTCGTTCTTTGTTGTAACGCCATTGAACGATAAACACCAGTAACGCTCTGTCTTTAATTTTCTGTTTTCAAATACGAGTGAGTGTCCTTGTGGTAATTTTTTTATCCCTGAAATCAGCGTTTCCTGGCTTGGATTATAGTTGAACAATAAATAACTGTGCAGTCCCCCAAAATTAATTGCAGCTTTTATCTCCGGATGCCTTAAAATAGCCTTGATCGATGACGCAAATACAAGTTTATCGTCATCATGAAAATAGTATAGTGGTTCAATACCCAGATGGTCCTGGGCTAACGATAGCTGTTGATTTTTCCCGTTCCAAAAAGCAAGCACATAGTTACCGTTCAATTCACTTAAGAGAGATGTTTTTTTATTCATATATTCATCGTAAAGGACTTCCCCCCAGGAAATTCCCCTCGCTTCTGTATCAAAGAGTCGGTTGCGGTTAAAAATGCTACCGGAAAAAAGTGTCACCGCTGACCGTTTTCTGTCGAGCCATATTTCTGAGTTTTCATCAATCGCATTCACTCCGCTGGGACCCAATCCAACAGCGAAATTCCCATCGATGACAAATTGTACTTCTTGTTCACCTTTAGTAATCAGATCGAAAAGCGATGAAATCTCGTTTTCTATGACGTTTCTTTTTGGATCTGCATAAAGGATTCCCGCAATCATTTATATCTCCTACAAATTAAATTCGCTGTTACTTTGAAACCGTTTTCGCTTGTTTCTTTTTTCCATTCCGGCGATCACGAATTGTTTTCGCCGGGATACCGACGGCAATTGAATACGGATCAATGTTTCCGTTAACCACTGCATGCGCGCCAACAATCGAATCTCTGCCAACTGTTGAGCCGTCCAGAACGGCAACGCCAGCGCCCAACCAGATATTTTCTTCAATAACAATGCCTTTTGCTGTTCTTCCTTGATACAAAATCGGCATATCAGTGCGATCAGCCACATGATCTCCACCGACTAAATAACAAAATGCCGCCATCAAATGATTTTCCTTTATCACAATGGAACCCAGCGAAGAAATCACACAATTAAACCCGATATTTACATTGTCCTCAAGCACAATATCGCCATCGTGACAGGTGAGAATTGTATTTCTACCGATGAAAACTCCATTACCAATCTTCAATCCCTTATTGCCCTCGCCCTTTGCATCCAAAACACAATGATCATCTATCACTACATTGTCGTCAATATGGATTTTATGCGGATGGCGAATAGCAATGTTGGTTCCAAACGCCACGTTTCTGCCGCAGCTACCAAGGATTTTTGGATACAGTTTGCTCCTGAGTAGCAATCCAAGCGCACCGGGGAGCCAACTTGTAAAAGTCATGATAAGCTCATATTTTATTAGATTCCACATCCCGGTTTTGCCAAGAATGAGCTCCTGATATTTATGCATTTTTGATTTTTTTTCATCTAATAATTCTTTTTGAGTGTCGAGAATTTCATCTCGTTTCTTTTCGCTATTTGTTTCAACCATGTCTTTGTCCTCCATAATAATTTTAGAATCAACCTTATCTTCTTTTCGAAAAATGTATAAAATACCGCCAAAAACACCCAGCGCAAGAATCATCGCGTAAGCAATCCATGAAAAGGCAATTGCTGACGCCGTTGTCGCACCATATAAACCGAGGAAAAACACATACAGGTTTTCACGAATGCCGATGCCGTTTATTGACAAAGGAATCATCTGCACAAAAAGTGCAATTGGAATAATGACCCAAAATTTAATAAAAGGTATGTTCAACCCCACCGCTTCTGAAATTAAATAATAATGAAAGATCACATTGATTTGCAACAACAGAGACAATAAAAGAGAATAAAACAGCGCTTTATTTTTGCCGCGGAAATTGACAAACGCGTCAGAGAATTTATCTACAATTTTCCTAAAAATCTTGAATCCTGGCAGATCAAATATTTTCATCAACACTTTGACTTTGCCCTGTTGTAAAAAAATTCCCTGCAAAACAGCCCACATTAAAACAAAGCACAACCCCACCCATAGCCACAAAAATGGAACCCGACTGCTGATTTCTCCGGTGAGTGCAACAGCAATAACAGCAAAAACAACCAATGCAAACATTCCAATGAAGCGCTCGACACCAACTGTGGCAATAGACTTCAATTTCGGAAAGCCCTTGCGCCAGGAGTCATAAGCTCGAACCGCATCACCTCCGACCGTTGTGGGTAGAATATTATTAAAGAACATCGCCACAGCATAGGATTCGACCAGGTATGAGACAGGCAAATCCATCTTTTGCGCCAATGCCAGAATTCGCCACCGGTAAGCGCTGGCATAATATCCCACTGCGTGCAAAGAAAACGACAATAACAGAATCCACGGATCCGCTGATTTGATCGAAAGCCAGATGTCTGACATGTTTGTTTTTCGAAGAAGATAATAAATCAGCGCCGCGCTAATTATCCCTTTGATAAGGGTTAGAACAAGATTCTTTGTCTTTCGCCGCCCCTGATCTGACGGTTGACCGACAACGGATTTCACTTGCTCAATTTTTGACTTTGCCATAATAACCTCATAATAAATAAATAATAGCTATTATTTGCCATTCGGCTTTTTAAAACAATCAAGTTGCATTCGGCTTAAATAAATACAGCTCCGCCATGTCACTCCCAATTTTGAATAAAATCAAAGTGAAAGGCTATGCAAATCGTTTTCTGTTTGTGGATAAAATTTGGTTTATCCTGTTTCTCGGATGCAAATCTTGTTTGAATAATTACATAAAAAGTGCTGTTGATTTTTCACAACAACCATAATTAAAATCAATCTTTAATACCAACCAATGCCGTTAAACATACAAACTGCTATTTTTTTAAAGCATTCCCTGCTCACGGTACCAGTCAGCAGTAATCTTCAAACCTTCTTTCAAAGGCACTTTTGGATTGTAGCCCAGTATACGTTTGGCTTTGGAAATATCAAACGCCCGGTCATTGGTAAAAAATTCCAATCGTCGACGATATAGCGGCGGTTTTATTCGAAAAGGATAGCAAGCGTACTCACAAATCACTGCCGCAACCCACACCGGCCAAAGCGGAACATGTTTTTTCGGCACAGGCACGTTCATTGCTTCCGCCAACAGCTTAATAAATTCTGTGAGTGTTACGTATTCATTTCCACCCAGGGTAAATACTTCACCGACAGCCTCCGGCTTCTCGCCGCAAAGAATAATTCCCTCTACCAAATCTTTCACAAAAGTCAGATGGTATAATACGTTACCATTGCCAATCATGCGGAATTTTCCACTGTGAACAAATTTAAATATTTTTAAAAAACGGGTATCTCCAGGCCCATAAATTCCCACCGGGCGAAAAACCACGCCTTCGATCTCGTTTTCTTTGAAAAACTTTAGCGCCAGTTGTTCACCCTCTACCTTTGACTGCTGATAATAATCACCGGGATTATACGGCGCAGCTTCGTCTGCCGGAGGATTTTTTATTTCTCCCTGAACCCCAACCGTACTGCAATGAACAAACCGTCTCACCTTTGCGTCAACAGAGGCTTCCAATAAATTTTTCGTACCACCGACATTCACATCAAAAAATAACTGGTGAGGTACATCCTGTTCTCGAAAAATCGCCGCGATGTGATAAACAGTGTCCACCTGCTCAACAGCCGCGGACAAAGTGTCTTTTTTGGTTAAATCTCCAATTATAACCTCAACTCCCAACTTCTCAAGTCTGGACTTGTCCTGATTGGGCAGAGATAACGCCTTTACATGATAACCTTTTTTCACCAATTCTTCAGCCAGATATCCGCCGGTAAAACCTGTCGCGCCAGTGACCAAAACTTTTTTCTTCATCTACTTCACCCATTAAATTTAATACATTGGTTATTTATTATTAATATGGATGACCAGCGATGTAGGGGACTTCCATGGACGGTCCCCTACGTCTAAATATAAAAAAAACAAAAGAACCAATAATCCAACTGGTAATTCATATTATTAATTATCTGCTGGTATGTAAATTTGGTTTACGTCTTTAATTTCTTGTTGAATTTTCTCTTTATTCCAGTTCAATTCTGCGCCCATAATATTTGCTGCTTGCTGAAGCGCTGATTCACCGGGATTACCAGCAGACCCCAAATCTGTTCGCCTGAGCACAACATCCGACAATCTTTGCGCCATTTCTTCACGGACAGCATGTACAATCTCAGCCCGGATGACTTCATTAGATCCGGATATTTTGGTCAATAATTTTTCGCTTTCTTTTTCATAAGATAAAATTGAATTAATTGCTGAACCGTAATTATAGCTCAAATGGCGGATTACTTCTTCATCAAGTTTGTTTGAATTGGAGTCGATATTGCTTTTTAAAAATTCACTAAAATCTTCAATTTCACCACCATACAATCTCACTTTATCAGAAAGGCAATTAGGCGCTTTCTTTCCCATTTTTTCAAACAATAAAGCTACTGTTTTGCTGGCGACATCTCTGGCAGTGGTATATTTGACGCCGACTGCTGTTACCAAACCTTCGACGCCGTCCTCGACGCTGTGGTCGACTAACCTATAATGGCGCTCCAATTGGACCTCACCGGTTTTTGGATTGGTTCCGGTCATCGGCAAAAATCCGCCGTAAAAAAAGCTAACCTCTTCCCGCTTGATAATTGCACCCGGGTGCGCCTGATTAACATCTGCTAAAAATTCCTGAATTTCCGCTTCCGTAACCTTGTATTCATCCTGATCACCATAATAGGGAAGATGGTTGGTTCCAATAATTGTCTTTTTTCTCCACGGTGCGAAAAAAAGCATCCGATGGGCGCGATATTCAGTGCCATCTTCAAACTGGTGGCAGTACGGTCCGGACAATCCGGCGCTATAGTTACCCATAATATCTCGATCGACGACAATGTTCATCGCGGTTGATAGGTTAAATTTTTTAGCTGGCGCCTTTCCATTCAAGCTGGCTAAAATTTTATCCACCCACGGTCCCGCATCATTTACAACTAATTTCGCCTTGATTTCAAAACGATCACCACTCAAAACATCTTCAGCCTTAATACCGGTAACTCTACTTCCCTGCGTAATCAATTCGGTGGCTTTCAAATAATTCGCTGCCTCCGCACCTTTTTTTACCGCCGAAAGAACAAAATGTAACAATAATCGTTCAGTGTTATAACACTGGCAATCGTACCATAGCGCGCCGCCGTTCAGATTGTATTTATCATAACCAGGAATCAGCTCTTTTATTTTTTTCTTTGACATAGTGTGACCACGCGGTATAAACTTGTGTGGATCAGTTAGTCCATTGCGATCAAAACCCACAATATCATTAGCCAGCAGCGCCATTGCCATTGCCAGGCGGCTCTTCAATTTATAACTGTACGTCGGCATTAAAACCGGCATCGGATAAATCAAATTTGGCGCAATATTCATCATCACCATTCGTTCACGTATCGACTCCCGCATCCTTTTAAAATCTAAATTTTGTAAATATCTCAATCCCCCGTGAATAATTTTTAAGCTATTCGCAGAAGTCGCATTGCCAAAATCACCCTTATCGATGATGACAACTTTTAGCCCCCGCAAAGTGGCGTCCCAGGCAGTTGCCGCGCCATAAATACCCGCACCGATTACGACGACATCAAACTCACCCCGGCTCAGTTTCTCCAAATCTCGTTTCATCTCAATCTCCACATTTTTGAAAACCAATGTCCAAAAAATCGTTCACCAAATCAATGCTCCTGCTGTTCAAAAATCAATTAATTCATATAATGATCATACCATTTTTCAAAAACCATTAATGCCCAGAGACGATGGCTGTGGTTTTCTTTACCTTCCAAATGTTCTTGTTTTAATTTTTCCACAAAGTCTGAATTAAAAAATCCCTCCCTTTTAATTCGAGCCGGCGCAAGTATTTCCATCATCATCGGCTTCAAATCTTGTTTAATCCAATTTTTAATCGGAATGCTAAAACCTTCTTTACCACGGTACAAGATTTCTTTGGGCAGTAAGTGTTCCATTGATTTTTTTAAAATCACTTTTGAATTTTTACCCTGAAGTTTCTCATGCCCGGCTATGGTTGCTGCCAATTCTGCAACGCGATGATCCAAAAAAGGCACCCGCGCTTCAAGTGATGTCGCCATACTCATTCGGTCTACCTTCACCAGAATATTATCCACCAGATATGTTTTAACATCGACGTACATCTGCTGGTTGATTTTATCATCAGTCTGTGGCTTGACAATTTTAAAATAATCCCGGATAAATTTATATGAGTCTTTCTCAATCATACCGGATTTTACATCATCGGTAAACAACAATTCCCGTTCTAATTGTTGAAGAAAAATCATCCAGCGGGTGTGCTGCAAATCTTCTGACAATCGCATCCCTTCAACAAATCGTTTTGCCCGGTTGATCAAACCCTTTTTTTTCGGTGATGGTGGAATTGCGTTGATAACCGGCGCAATCATTCCATTTCTAAACCAACTCGGAAATCTGGAATATTTTGTCGCCATTTGATCAGCAAGATAGGTATCATAACCGGCAAACAATTCGTCTCCGCCATCTCCGGAAAGGGTTACCGTCACATAATCGCGCGCCATTTTTGAAACCAGGTAAGTCGGGAAAATTGAAAAATCACCGAAAGGTTCATCCAAAAAATAAAGCAGTTGATCCACCAGTTCCAGTGCATTTGGTTGAATGATAAATTCGTGATGTTCGGTGTTAAATTTTTTGGCAATCATTCTGGCATAATTTAATTCATTATAAGTTTGATCTTCAAAACCGATGGAAAAAGTTTTCACCGGTCGATCCATCACTTGAGACATTAACGCCACCACGGTGCTGGAATCGATTCCGCCGCTTAAAAATGCTCCCAATGGGACATCACTCATCAATCTAATTTTTACCGCATCTTGCAGCGTTTCGACTAATTGGTTTTTCTTTTGTTCAAGGTCAAATCTATTTTCCGTTACTGCTAAATCCCAATAAGGTCTCAGATAAATCTCATTGTTTTTCAAAGTAAGTGTATTACCTTGTGGCAGCTTACGGATGTCCTGAAAAATACTTAGCGGCGCCGGAATATATTCAAAAGTTAAAAAGTTGTCCAAAGCCTGAAGATCAATCCGTTTGGGAATATCACCAGCCTGCAAAATAGATTTGATTTCTGATCCAAAAACCAGCCGCGATTTATCAAAAAAATAGTATAATGGTTTTATCCCGATGCGATCACGCGCCAAGAAAAGCTGCTGTTCTGGTTCGTCCCAAATGGCGAATGCAAACATGCCGTTGAGTTTCTCGACACAGCTTTCTCCAAATTGTTCATAAGCATGCAAGATGCTTTCGGTATCGGTATTGGTTACAAATCGGTGTCCCCGATCTTCCAGCTCGGTCCGTAGGATTTTGTGGTTATAAATTTCACCGTTAAACACGATCCAGATCTGTCCGGTTTCGTTGCAAATCGGTTGCTTTCCGCTGACCAAGTCAATAATGCTTAACCGGCGCATCCCCAATCCGACATTTTTATTCGTATAAATCCCTTCATCATCCGGACCGCGGTGGGAAATAACATCACACATTTTTTTCACCAAACCCAGATCAACTGTATTTTCATGATGACTATTGACGACGCCACAAATACCACACATAATCCACTACTCCTCACCAGACTTTGCTCGTTGCTCTAAATAGCTGTAAATGTTCTTCAGTTTTTCCACATAAATTTGGTAACTATACTTTTCCTCTGCCAACTTAATCGCGTTCCGGCTCAGCTGTAGCCTGAGCGTTTCATCTGAGATTATTTTAAACAGTCCTTCAGCAAAAGAAGCCGCGTCACATTCTGTTAACACCGCTACATCACTATTTAACACCTGCGTATGTGTCATGTGATTGGTGGCGACAATTGGCTTTCCAGAGCGAAGGTATGAATAAATCTTCAGCGGTGTATTGTTGCCTTCAATTCTCGGCGTTACCAAAACATCAGCGATTTCCACAAACCGGGGAACAATTTCCGGGGCAACCTGACCCGTAAAAACAAAATAATCCTGGAGTCCATTTTTTTCCACCTGTCGTTTGTAGTGTTCCACCTGCTGCGGATTGCCGCCCACTAATAAAAAGGTGGTGTCTTTTACTTTTGCGACAATTTTCTTGCCCGCCTCAACAAGCAAATCAAGACCCTGATAAGGTTCGAATGTACCTGCATACAAAATAATCGTTTTTGAATCCAAATTGTATTGTAGTTTCAAGTCTCCAGCTTGAATATCAGGCTCGCCAAACACGAGACTATTGTCAGCAACATTCTCGATAAGCTGTTGCTTTTTATGGGGCCAGCGTTCATTAACGTAATGATAGAGCTCGGGGCAAATCGTAATAACCGCGGCAGAGTTATCTATGGTCATATTTTCCAGCCGCTCAAAAAGTTTAATGAAAACTTTTAATTTGGTAAATTTGAAATTAGTCAACTGTTGCGGTAAAGATGAATGCATATCATAAAGGTGTAATATTTTAAACCACTGTGCAAATTTAATCCCAAAAAAACCGGCTTCTTCATGAGTGTGAATCACATCGTAATTATTTTTCAACAACAAGCCCAACGACTTGATAACAACAAACAGATCAACAATAATTTTTCGTTTTGAAGGCCCCACACTGATTCGCTTAATCAATGGAATTTTGGGGATTCGATGATAGGTCACATTTTTAAACGGGATGGTTTTACCGATGTGATACGTCACCAGATCAATCTGATGCCCCAATTTTGACAACGTATTCAGGCGGTGTAAGACACTGAGTGGTGTGCCTCGTGGGGTAAAAAATGGTTGTGGTGCTATCATCAAAATTTTCATTGCTGCTTTTCCCTTAGTTGCAGTGCTAATTGATCAAACTTTTGTTGGGGGTATATTTTTGTGGCAAAACATTTAAAACATAACCAGCACTTTGATGTCAACTGGCGCCATAGCCGAACATCACGACAAAAAATGTTTTAAACAACAGCTTGAAATCCAACCATATCGACCAATTATCAATATATTCCAGATCCATTTCCATCCATCGTTCGAAATTAATACTATTTCTGCCGCTGACCTGCCAGATACATGTGAGTCCCGGTTTTAAGCTGAGCCGTCTTCGCTGCCACATTTCATACATCTCAACTTCGACAGGAAGAGGAGGACGTGGGCCTACAATACTCATATCACCTTTCAACACGTTGAACAATTGAGGCAATTCATCAATGCTCAGTTTTCGAATAAATCGGCCAACTCGAGTAATTCGGGGATCGTGCTTAATCTTAAAAACAGGGCCATCCATTTCATTCATTTTTTCCAGTTGTTTCTTTTTCATTTCCGCGCCAACTTCCATTGAACGAAATTTATAAAGCGTGAATTTTCTCCCGTTCACTCCGGAACGGATTTGTTTAAAAAAAATCGGGCCGCGCGAATCTAATTTGATTGCCACAATTGTTATCAGAAAGACCGGCGACAAGAGAATCAGAAAAATTAATGAACAAATAATATCAATCGTTCGCTTGATAAATAATTCCCATTCGTTGGCATGAAAAGTTTCGAATTCCAAAAGCGGAAATTCGCTGAAATATGTTTGCCGAATTCTGGCAATTTTCAGATCGTACAAATCCATTGAAATCGAAGTGGCAATTCCCTCGCGCTCGCAAGCCAAAATCACCTCATCCAACCGATGGAGCCACAGTCGCGGAACAATAAAAATGACCCTATCAATGATTTTTCGATGAAGAATAAACGGGATGTCCTGTATCCTCCCCATAACCCGGTAGCCCTCTATTTCTTTACCGTACATTCCGTGTTCATCATCAATCAGCCCCACGATGCGCAGCCCCCAATGAGCGTGTTCTTTTAAATCGCGAATAAATTTTTGCGCCCTTTTTCCGGTTCCGACTACAAGCAGGTTGACCTGATTAAATCCCCTTTCATGCATCCGATTTAATAAAATGATCATTAATCGTTTTTGGATAATCAAGCTTAATACTGTCGTCAGTGTAAAAATCCCCACATAGAGGCGGCTCGTCAATTGCATCTGAGCGATAAAGAAAATGCTTCCCAACACGATCACCGATCCGACACTGGCTTTGATAATGAGTATCAGCTCTTTGCTAAACTCCCGCATTCTAAAATCTATATAAGCCCCAAACACGTTGAGCAAAATCAACCAAATCGGAACGACAGTCAGCGTCAAAATAATATTTTTTTGGGCAAAAAACAAAAACCCATCCAGTGTCGGCGCTATCGCGTAAGCCATATCCTGAAAGCCGGTCAGCTCGCGAACCCAATTATCGATAAAATATGACAACACAAACGAAACAACGATTACAATTGCATCTAATGTTTTCAGAATTCTGGCAATTAATGCCTCTTTTTCCTTAACCATTAATGACCTCAGTTGCTGTTGATCTCAGGAAATAAAACCAGAGCTCATTAAATTTCTAAAATCATGATCATGTTACATCACTAATTAACAATTGCTTCTTCGAAACCATTCGACAAATTTTTCTATACCTTCTTCGATAGAAACTTGCGGATGATAATCCAATTCTTCTTTTGCTTTGCTAATGTCTGCGAATGTTATTTTAACATCTCCGGATTGGGGCGGGAGCCATTTGATTTTTGCCTTTTTGTTGGTGTTTTTTTCAATAAGTTGGATTAGCTCCATTAACTCAACGACTCGAGATTCCCCCAGATTGTAAATATTATAACCACTACATCTATCAATAGACCTAATGACGCCATCAATTATATCAGAAATGTAAGTAAAATCTCGCTTGACACTACCATCACCGAATACCGGGATTTCCTGATCACTAATCATTAATCTTGTAAATTTATGTATCGCCATATCGGGACGCTGTCTCGGTCCATATACTGTGAAAAACCGGAGACAGCTAACTGCCAATCCATATAGCGATGCATAAGTAAAACCAATCAACTCACACGCTTTTTTTGTTGCTGCATAAGGAGAGATCGGATTGTCCACACTATCAGTCTCGGAAAAGGGAACCTTGTGATTGTTACCATATACCGAAGAGGATGACGCCATGACAAATTTTTCGGTTTGATGCTCTTTTGCCATTTCTAATAAATTTAATGTGCCCCGGATATTAACTTCCTGGTACAATTTCGGTTGAAGAACCGATGGCCTGACCCCCGCTCGGGCAGCAAGGTGGATGATAGCATCAAATTTGTTTTGAGAAAAAAGCTGTTTCAACAATTGCTCATTCAGGATGTCCCCTGTTACCAAACAATAACCTGGATGATTTCGGACAGTTTCAATGTTTTTATATTTAACCTTTGGATCATAATAATCATTAAAGTTGTCGACACAAGTTATTTCATCTCCGCGCTCTAACAGTCGCTCCACCAAATGAGAACCAATAAAGCCAGCGCCACCGGTCACTAAAAAATGCATTTCGTTCCTCTAATAATGATAATAACCTGTCTCTTATACACATCTCCGAG
>OMKS01001918.1_pt1 | contig 17900 bp, 17 predicted proteins | sample 1674721 | NCBI WGS metagenome assembly OMKS01 (sample SAMN06264996, study PRJEB25208) | sediment metagenome | isolation source: hot spring sediment | place: USA: California | collected 2014-09-02
ATCTGAGCCTGAATAGTTACGTCCAGGGCGGTGGTGGGCTCGTCGGCTATCAGGATCTCGGGATTGCAGCTCAGGGCCATCCCGATCATCACGCGCTGCCGCATTCCTCCGGAAAACTGATGGGGGTAGTTGAAGATGCGCTTCTCCGGCTTGGGGATACCCACCATTTTGAGCATCTCGATGGACCTGTGCAAGGCGTCCTTCTTGTTGAACTTCTGGTGCAGCATGATGGTCTCCACCATCTGGGTGGAGATTTTTAGAAATGGGTTGAGGCTGGTCATGGGATCCTGGAAGATCATCGATATTTTGTTGCCCCGGATCGTTCTAAGCTTTGCCTCCGGGAGCTTGAGAATATCCGTGTCGTGGAGCATCACCCGCCCGCTGACAATCTTGCCCGGCGGCGAGGGAATCAGGCGCAAAATCGAGAGGTTGGTCACCGATTTTCCCGAACCGGACTCGCCGACTATTCCGATCGCCTCCTGCCTGCCCAGATTGAAACTGACGCCGTCAACCGCTTTGACCGTCCCATCGTCGGTCTTGAAGTATGTTTTTAATTCTTCGACTCGAAGTATCTTTTCTTCACTCATTGTTTGGTTCCTCTCTTCACGCTTACAGTTTGTTCTTGCTCTGGGGGTCGAAGGCGTCTCGAAGTCCGTCGCCCAAAAAGTTCATGGCGAACAAGAATATGGTCATCGCCGCGGCGGGGAAGAAAAGTCGCCACGGGTACACATTCATCCCTTCCACCGCGTCACCGATCAAGGAGCCCCAGGAGGCGTAAGGCGCGGAGATACCCAATCCGAGAAAGGAGAGAAAAGCCTCCATCTGGATGAATACGGGTATTCGCAGGGTGGTATAGACTATGATAATACCGAACGTGTTGGGTACCAGGTGGCGAAAGATGATTCTCGCTGGGCTCGCACCCATGGACCGCGCCGCTTCGACGTACTCGGAGTTTTTCAGCGATATTATCTGTCCGCGAACAACTCTGGCGACGGTCAGCCAGCTGACCAGCGAGAGGGCTACAAACATGAGCAGTATGTTCCGCCCGAAAAGGGCCATCAGTATGATAACCAGCATCATGTAGGGCATGGAGTACATGATGTCCACTATTCGCATTATAATGTAGTCGGTCTTGCCGCCCACATAGCCGGCGATGGAGCCGAAGAAGAGTCCGATGAAGACCGAAGTGATGCCGCCGACGATTCCGATGGCGATGGACATCTGTCCTCCCCATATGGTCCTGGCCAGCATGTCCCGGCCTACGTAGTCTGTGCCGAAGAGGTAGCGACGCTCGTGGATCTTCCGCTCTTCGCCGTCTAAAACTTTTGTTTCAGTGGCGATCCGTTCTTTCAGCTGGGCGATCTGCTGCTTCTCTTCCTCGGTCAAGTTGACCCGCCCCTCGGCGACGGCGATGTCCCGGCGCTCCTGGGTGATTTTCCGTTCCGCGTCGGTGATGGCGTCTCGCTCCTTACGCGTGAGCTCCTCCCCCTCGGCGGAGGATGGGGCGGTGTACTTAGCCCGTGCTTTCTCGACGGCTTCTTTGATCAGGCGTTTGTCCTCTTCGGTCCAATCGACGCGGCCCTCTTTGGCCGCGAGGGTGGTTATTTTGTTGAGCTCGCGTTCGAGCATCAGCTCCCCGGCGGTCTTACTCAACGAGGGCGGCAGGTGGATATGCTCCATATTCTGCTCTTTGTAGGAGTAGATGGGCAGCAGGGGGGCCATGGCGGAGAAGAAAGTATAGACGGCGACTATCACCAGTCCGGCGATGGCCATTTTGTTTTTCTTCAACCGTCGCCAGGCGTCCAGGTAGAGGCTGGTTCCTTTTAACGGCTGCTCAAACTCGTTGGTGGCTTTATGTTCGGTGGTTGTCTGTGCTTCGTGTTTTGTTTCGTTGTTACTCACGGTTCGACTCCCTATTTGTACGTGATCCGCGGATCGAGGAATGAATAGATGATATCGACGATGAAGTTCATCAGAATCAAAATGATCGAATAGACAATCACCGTACCCATGATCAAGGTGTAGTCGCGGTTAATCGCAGATTGGACGAAAAAGCGTCCCAGTCCCGGGACACGGAAGATCTGCTCCACCACCACCGAACCGGTGACTATCGCGGCGAAGGCCGGACCCAGGTAGCTGACGACAGGCAGCAGGCTTCCTTTGAGTACATGGCGTCGAACAATAACTCCTTGACGCAGCCCCTTGGCTCGGGCGGTTCTGATGAAGTCGCTTCTTAGCACCTCCAACATGCTGGCTCTGGAGAGCCGGGCAATGGTGGCGAAGGGCTGCATCGACAGGGTAACCATCGGCATAATCAGTGTCACCCAGCCGTAGCGTCCGGTGATCCAGCCGGAGGTCGGCAGGATGCCCCACTTGAGGGCAAAAAAGTACATCAGTACCGGCCCGATCACAAATAGGGGTACGGTGATCCCAATTATAGCGATCGCCATGGCGGTATAGTCGATCCAGGTGTTCTGTTTTAATGCTGAAACGATACCCGCCAAGATTCCCATTATTGTAGCAAGACCGAGGGCCATGAAACCAAGAAATAGGGAATTGGGAAGACTGTTGGCGATATAGAAGTTCACATCATGGTCCTGATATCTGAAGGAGGGCCCTAGGTCTCCCCTCAAGATATCACCCATGTATCGGAGGTACTGCATGTGCAAGGGTTGGTCGAGGTTGAACTTGGCCTCGATATTTTTTAACACCTGTTCGGGGGGGCGTCTCTCGGCGTCGAAGGGGCCGCCCGGGGCGACTCGGATCAGAAAGAAGCTGATCGTGATGACTATAAAAAGGGTCGGAATAATTCCAATCAGGCGTCTAATTATGTATTTCGTCATGATGGTCTCCACGTTGGGTCCTGCTGCCGGTGATGCCGGAACTTGAGGACCTCGGTAATACGATAAAATGGAGCCGGTGCGTCTTGCCCACCGGCTCCGATGTTGTTTGATTACTTATTTTTTGTATACGTACTTCAGGGGGTGGTAGTCCATGGTGTTGACGTACCAGCCGCCCCATTCGCTGAGGTCGATCATATTGTTGGTGGTGTAAAAATACACGGGAATCACACCCTGGTCTTGGGTGATGAAGATCTCCTCGGCCTTTTGGAGTGCTTCGAAGCGCTTCTCGCCGGCGGGCATACGGGCGGCTTCGTTGATCAGGCGATCGTACTCGGCATTGGAGTAGCGTCCGCCGTTCATTGCGCCGCCGGTGACGAACATATCGAGGAAGGTGTTGGGATCCTGATAGTCTCCGATCCATCCGGCGCGGGCGATCTGGAAGTCTCCGGCTCGGCGGCTGGCCAGGTAGGTCGACCATTCCTGGTTGATCAGCTCACAGTCGATACCCAGGTTGTCCCGCCACTGCTCCTGGATGTATTCGGCGATCTTTTTGTGGGATTCGCTGGTGTTGTAGAGGATCTCGAAAGTGGGGAAGCCTTCGCCGCCGGGATATCCCGCTTCGGCCAAGAGCTCCTGGGCTCTCTCAACGTCCATTTTGTTGCCTTCGATTCCGGGATAACCGGCCATGTCGGGCACCATGGAGTAGGCGGGGATCTGTCCGCCCTTGGTGATGTTCTCGACCAGGGTCTCACGATCGAAGGCCATTGCCAGGGCTTTCCGTACACGAGCGTCGTCAAATGGGTCCTTCTCGGTCTGGATAGTATAGTAGTAGGTACCCAGGTAAGGGGCGTTGTGGTAGTCGTCCCGCATCTTGGCCTGGTCCATCTGATCCAAGGGTACGGTGGTCATCCAGTCGGCCTCGTCGTTGAGGAACATGTTGTAGCCGGTGTTGTTGTCGTCGATGGGCAGGAAGGTGATGCGGTCGAGACTGACGGTCTCTGCATCCCAGTAGGTCTCGTTGGGGACAACGGTGATCTGCTGCTGCGGCTGCCAGGTCTCCAGGGTGAAGGGGCCGTTGCCGACGAAATTAGCCGGGCTGGTCCATTCCTTGCCGTACTTTTCGATGGCGTGCATGGGCACGACCGCGAAGGAGTAGTGGGGCAGGGCTCCCAGTACGTAGGGGAGGGGACCGACCAGCTCGAGGCGGAAGGTGTAGTCGTCCACCGCTTCGACGCCGACGACCTCAGGTCCGGCTTCGCCGCTGTTGTACTCTTGAGCACCCTTGATGAACATGTTGGGGAACCAGGCGTAGGGAGCGGCGGTCTCGGGATCGAGCATGCGGAGCCAGGAGTCCACTACCGTCTGAGCGGTGATGGGTACACCGTCGCTCCAGGTGGTCTCGCGGAGGTGGAAAGTGTAGACGGTTCCATCCTCACTTACTTCCCAACTCTCAGCGAGTCCGGGGACAGGCTCGGCGGTCTCGGGATCGTAGGTCATCAGACCTTCGAATATCTCCATGTAGATACGGTGCTCGGGAACGCCGGAGATCAAATGGGGATCCAGGGTCTCCGGTTCGGTACCGTTGACCAGAATAAATTCAACTGGTTCCGCGGGAGCCTCTTCCTCGGCTACTTCTTCCGGCTGACATCCGAAGAAAGCAAAAGCAACTAGCGTTGCTACTAATAAGATTAGCAGTTTCTTCATCTCTTTTTCTCCTTTTTTTGGGTTGTTATGACATTACCATAGAGTAAATCAATATCGCCAATTTTTCAAGGAAAAATTTTATATATCTATTTGTATAATTATTTAAAATATAAGGCGTTATACGATATATATGCATTCAAAATACAGGTGAGTGAGGCAGGGGTATGAGAAGAACGGCAACAACATAACTAAGACGTCAGCAATTCTCATTTTGGAAAGTGCACTTGCACTTTCCAAAATGAGAATGCCTCCAACAGTTAGAAACACAAATTATTGCTATGCAAATGAAGCAAATTCTCAATTTGGAAGTCATTAGACTTCCAAATTGAGAATTGCTCCTAAGACGTCCAGTTTTCGGTGTGGAGACCGGGTATGCCTTCGAAATCTTTGTCGTTCAGGGTGACGAAGCTGCACCCCTGGGATAGGGCAGTTGCGGCGATCTATAAGGGGTTTACTCTTCCGTGGTTTTATTGTTCGCTGTTTTTTGAGGAAAAATCGCTCTCCAGGTCCCAATACACCTCAGCCCACTCTTTGATCTGCCGCAGCACGGTGGTGCGTAGTTTTTCGTTTTTTAGACTCCGAAAATACTTAATCAGTTTTACCTCGTCGGGGCTGACGATGACCCGTTCGAAGGGGGCGTAGGTCTCCGTCTCGGCGCTGATGCCGTAGGTCTCTTCGATCTCCTCGTGGGGGATGAACTGGAGCAGCGGTACATGAAGCAGGCGGGAGATATCCATCAGACGATCTACGGTGAGGCGGGTCTGGCCGTATTCGTACTTCTGCAACTGTTGGAAGGAGACGCCCAGCCTTTCGGCAAGCTGCTGCTGCGAGAGCCCCGCCTCTTCCCGGAACTTCCTGATGTTCGAGCCCAGCTTCTTTGTATCCATCCGCCAATTATCCCTCGAAGGTCTCTCGAAGGCTACAATATGAAGGTGGTAAATAGTGGTACGTTCATGGCTACTGAGAGGGGTGATCGGCGGAATCGATTCCCATGATGGGGAGGTTGTTTTGGAGCCGGGGGGGGTGTTGTAAGGTCGAATTTGACAAGCTCCGATTCTTTCTGAATACTGTAGACTATGAAAGCGAAACAGATAGGTTTTATGCAGATCCAACCCCCAATGCTGAAGGTGGTGTACGCGCTTACACCGCTGGCCCTGTCGGCCATCTACTTCTACGGGTGGCGGTTCTTGGCCATGTTGATTCTGGTCAACGTCATCGGCATCTTCACCGAGTATCTGATGGCCCGGGCCTACGGGATGAAGGTCACCTCATCGGTTTTGGTGACCAATTTTCTATTCGCCCTCTCGCTGCCCCCGACGGTCCCCTTCTGGATCGCCGCGGTGGGTATCGTGTTCGGGGTGGTGTTTGGAAAAATGGTCTTCGGCGGTTTTGGGAAAAATATATTCAACCCCGCAATTTCCGGTCGGGCTTTCATCTACATCAGTTTCGGCGTGCCCCTCACCGGTCGGTTTGTAGAACCCGTGGCCGGAGCGGGCATCCGAGGCTTCGGCGCCTGGGCCCCCGCCACCGACGCCGTCTCCAGCGTGACCCCGTTGGTGGAGCAGGCGGAGGGGACCATGGTCTCTCTGTCGTCGCTGTTTTTGGGTGACGTGGCCGGCTCCTTCGGCGAGGCCTCGGCTCTACTGATACTCTTGGGCGGAGCCTATATTATACGGAAAAAAGTGGCCAATTGGCACTTCGTCGCCTCATCGGTGGGAGCCTTTCTCCTGCTTTCGGCGCTGCTTTTTTACGGAGACGTACCGGGGGCGATCGAACCGCTGCACGCCCTGCTGAGCGGCAGCTTTCTCTTCGCCGCGGTCTTTATGGTCACCGACCCGGTATCGGCCTCCCAGACGACCAACCTGGGCCGTTGGATCTACGGGATCATTATCGGGGTGATGACGGTGCTCATCCGGGTTTTCGCCGGCTGGCCCGAAGGGGTGACCTTTGCCATCCTCTTCGGCAACATGTTCGCCCCCTTGATCGACCATCTGATCAAAGAGTGGAAAAACAGAAAAAAGGTGGCTGCGACATGAACAAGGACGGTTTTTACGCGACGCGGATCTATCCGATCATATTCATGGTGCTGGTGACGGTGGTATTCATCAGCGGAGTCTCGGGCATCTACCTCAGTACCAAAGACAGGGTGGAGCTCAACGAAACTATTTTCCAGAAGATGGCGGTGCTCTACGCCGCGGGTATCGACTACCCCGAGGGTGATCCGCAGGGGATACAGAGGGTATACGAGCAGCACGTGAGCGAAGTAGCCGGAACAAGCGGCAGCGACGAAGAGCCCCGCTACTTCGAGCTGAAGCTTCCCGACGGAGAGACCGGTTATGCCGTATTCACTCGGGGTGCCGGTCTGTGGGGTGAAATAGTGGCGATTTTCGGGTTTGAGCAAGACCTGCAGACCATAACCGGCGTCGAGTTCGTGGAACAGAACGAGACCCCCGGCCTGGGTGCCCGAATAACCGAGGACTGGTTCAAGCAGCAGTTTCGCGGCAAAAGAGGCCCCTTCGAGATGGTGGAGGAGGGGACCGCCGACGAGGTAAACGAGCTGGACGCGATCACCGGTGCGACCCGGACTTCCGACGCGGTGCTCAAAATCGCCAACAGGGCGACGGATACGGCCCAAGAGAAGGTAAAAGGAGAGTAGTATGGCGGCACCCGGAAAACTCAAAAAAACTTTTCGCGATCCCCTGGGCAAAAACAACCCCGTATTCGCCCAGATTCTGGGGATCTGTTCGACCCTGGCGGTGACCAACAAGTTGGAAAACACGGTCATCATGTCGCTGGGCGTGCTTTTTACCACCTCCCTATCAGGACTCACCATTTCTCTGATCCGGAAGTGGATTCCCGCCAGGGTGCGGATGATGGTCGAGACCTTGATCATCGCCAGTTTCGTGATCATCGTCGACATTACCCTGCGCGCCTATATGCCGGAGGTGTGGCAGCAGCTGGGACCCTACGTCGGACTGATAATAACCAACTGTATCATCATGGGCCGGGCGGAGGCCTTCGCCCTGAACAACCCGCCGGGACTCTCGCTGGTGGACGGCATCGCCTCGGGTATCGGCTACTCCTACGTACTGATCGTGATCGCCTTTTTCCGCGAGCTGCTGGGCACCGGCGAGGTCTGGGGCTTCACCGTCCTCGGGTCGTGGTGGACCAACTGGTCGATCATGATCATGCCGCCGGGAGCCTTCTTTATGCTGGCCATATTCATCTGGTTCGTGAAGGGGATGATCATCAAAGAAGAGGAGGCGGCCAAATGACAGCCAGTTCAATAGCGATATTTTTCGCGGCGATTTTCACCAACAACATACTTCTCTCCAACTATCTGGGGATGTGCTCCTTTCTCTCGGTCTCCCGGGAGATCAAGACCTCCGTGGGCCTCGGGGTGGCGGTGATTTTTGTGATGGCCAGCACCAGCGCGCTCAACTGGCTGGTCTACAATTATATCCTTCTGCCCTTTGGTTTGGAGTACTTGCGTTTCATAGTCTTTATTATCGTCATCGCCGCCTTTGTGCAGCTGGTAGAGATGGTGATCGAACGGGTCTCGGAGGTTCTCTACGCGGCCCTGGGGATTTTTCTCCCCCTTATCACCGTGAACTGCGCGATCCTCGGAGTGAGTCTGTTCATGGTCATCCGCGAGTACAGCCTGCTGGAATCCTTTACCTTTGGTTTGGGCAGCGGGATCGGGTGGTTCCTGGCTATCATGGCCATGGCCGGGATCAGGCAGAAGCTCAAAAGGGCGCGGATTCCCCACGGTCTGGAAGGGGCGGGAATCACGCTGATAATCACCGGAATGATGGCCCTGGCCTTCATGGGTTTTTCGGGAATGCTACCGATCGGATAAGGAGGAGATATGCTCACTTCATTGCTTATAAGCGTCGGGGCGGTCAGCGGTATTTCCGCCTTTCTGGCCCTGCTGATGGTCATCGCCGACGCGACCATTGGAAACTACGGTGAGGTCAAAATCACTATAAACAACGACAAAGAGCTGCGGGTGAAGGGGGGCAAGCCGCTGCTCGGCACCCTGATGGAGGAGGAGATTTTTATCCCCTCGGCCTGCGGAGGACGCGGATCCTGCGGCCTCTGCAAGGTCAAGGTGATCGAGGGTGCTGGCCAGTACCTGCCCACCGAACTGCCCTGGATCAGCGAGGAGGAGCGGGAGCAGCAGGTGCGCCTCTCCTGCCAGATCAAGGTCAAGAATGACATGTTCATCGAGATCCCCGAGGAGCTGTTCAACGTCAAGGAGTTCGACGCCAAGGTGGCCAAGATCAGGGATCTCACCCACGATATAAAAGAGGTGACCTTGGAGGTGGTGGACCCGCCGGAGATAGAGATGGTCGCCGGACAGTTCGTCCAGCTGCGGATACCCGAGTACGAACTCACCGACGAGCCGGTTTACCGAGCCTACTCGGTGGCCTCCAATCCGAGCGACAAAAAGCACGTGGAGCTGGAGATTCGTCTGGTGCCCAACGGAATAGCGACGACCTACGTCCACAATTATCTGAAGGAGGGCGACCAGGTGGTCTTCAACGGCCCCTACGGGGACTTCTACCTGCGGGAGACCGAGCGGGAGATCGTCTGTATCGCCGGCGGTTCGGGGATGGCACCGATCAAATCGATCCTGCTCAACATGGCCGAAAGGGGAATCCAGCGCCGGGTGCGCTACTTTTTTGGAGCCCGGTCCAAAAAAGACCTCTTTTTGGTGGAGGAGATGCGGGAGCTGGAGAAGCAGCTTCCCAACTTCAAGTTCATCCCCGCCCTCAGCAATCCAGAGCCAGAGGATGACTGGGACGGTGAGACCGGCTTGATCACCGACGTTTTGGACGCCCATCTGGAAAGCGGTGAAAACGTTGAGGCCTATCTCTGCGGTAGCCCCGGCATGATCGATGCCTGCGTGAAAGTACTTAGCGAAAACGGCGTACCGGAAGAGCTGATCTACTACGATAAGTTCGGTTAGGAGGGGAAATGAAACAAACACCACAGATGAAAAAAATTCAGGACAATATGCGCCCCGGAGTTTTGACCCTGCACGGTTTCCTGGGTACCGATACCCGGGATCTGGTAGAGATCCTGGAAGAGGATGAGGCGACGGTCCGCCGTCTCGGTACTACTCACCGCGACATCGCCGAGCGGATGCGCCATTTTAGAGAGAAGGGCAATGCAGGCCTGGGCGAGTTCATCGATGTGGAGCCCCACTTCGAGGTGCGGGTCGATTCGGTGAGGGGCGGGATCCCTTCACCCTTCGGTGACGCGGGGCTGATTCCCAAAAACAACACCACCGTACGCAACAAGAAGCTGGGACGGGAGATAGTCTACACCGACGTCAACATCCATCTGATCGGCGAGCACGGCTTCTATGAGGGGCGGGGCTCGCTTTTTCGTCTCGAACCGGAGGAGCTGGTAGAGGTGCTGGAGGTGCCCGCGGAAGCACAGCAGCTGGACCTTCCCTAGACCGTCCTCGTTTTCGGCTCGTGGACCAATTAATTCCGACTATGGACTATGGCTTGATTCGCCGCCGAGGCGGATGATTTGGCGACTTTGGAGAAAAGCTGCTTGTCATTTTGAGGGTTTGGACCTAAAATATTATTCGTTATGGGCAAAAGCGAACGTTTGATGCAACTGGAGCTTCTCCTGCTGTCCCACCCGGAAGGACTACGACGGGCCGAAATCGCCCGACGGCTCAGTGTGCACCGATCCACCGTCGGTCGATACATCGATGAGCTTAAGCAGAAGGTCGATCTCTGGGAAGACGAGTACACCATCGGCATCTCCCAGGACGAGTCGATGAAGATGATGAAGCTCAGTGTCTACGAGTCGCTGGCCTTCCACCTGTCCGCCGAGCTGCTGGCCAAGTACACCGAATATCACAATCCACACATGTCCTCGGGGCTGCGAAAGCTGGCGGAAAATCTTCGAACCTACGCCCCCACGATGAGTGAGAATATCAACGCCGTGGCCGAGTCGATCGAGCTGGGCTCCAAAAAGCAGGACCCCGACTACATACGGGTCCTGGAAACTATCACCGACTCCTGGGTTTCCGGGAAGATGGTCCGGATATGGCACCTGGACGAAGAAAGCGGTCGGGTAGAGGAGACCGAGTTTGCCCCCTATTTCATTGGTTTCAGCGAGCAGCAGAACGGGCGGCGACCGATCAGCGTCACCGGCCGGCTGCGTCACACCACCGATATCCAGACGATCGAGATATCCAACGTAAAGGACGCCGAGATCATTGACCAGACCTACACGATCCCCGACAACCTCCGTGCCTTCAACGTGGGACGTTTCGGCGAGCAGATCGAGAGCAAGGACCTGATTCCCCTCAAAATCCGGATCAAAGAGAAGTCCGTTCTGAACGTCCTCAGCTACCTTTTTCACCGGAACCTGGACTTGAGCGAGCCCGACGAGCGGGGCTGGATGATCTGCAAGGTGGATGTGGAACACTCGATCGAACTCTTTTTGCGGCTGGTCCAGTGTGGAACTGCGGTGGAAGTTCTGGAACCGGAGAGTTATCGAAGGTATTTTCAAAAAGAGATCAGCAGCATCGCGGCGCTCTACGGCTGTACTGGTAATACCGATAGGTGAACAGCGCGACTGAGCATTTAAAAAAACTGAAGGATAAACTTGATTTTACCAGAGTGATCAATTAGGATTTTCTTGTAGATAAAATTGCTCAAGCAAAGAAAGGCTGTGTATGCAGCTTTGAATAATCAATACATTACAATAGAAAAGGAGACGAACATGAAGAATTTGAAAGGGACACGGACTGAGAAAAACCTCCTGGCCGCCTTTGCCGGAGAGTCTCAGGCGAGGAACCGCTACACATATTACAGCTCAGTGGCCAAAAAAGAGGGATATGTCCAGATCGCCAAAGTATTCGATGAGACCGCCGATCAAGAGAAGGAGCACGCCAAGCGGCTGTTCAAGTTTCTCCAGGGTGGTGAAGTGGAGATTCAAGCTGCCTTTCCCGCCGGAGTGATCGGTACCACCGCGGAGAATCTCAAGGAAGCCGCTGAAGGTGAAAATTACGAATGGACCGATATGTACCCCTCTTTCGCCGCTAAGGCTCGCGAGGAGGGCTTCACCGAGATCGCGGCGGTTTTCGACGCGATTGCGGTGGCGGAGAAGCAGCACGAGAAGCGCTACAACGATTTTCGTGCCAATATCGAAGGCGGACGGGTTTTTAAACGAGAAGAGAAGGTGACCTGGCGCTGCATAAACTGCGGCTACCTCTACGAAGGCACCGAACCACCCGCCAAGTGTCCCGCCTGTGCCCATCCCCAGAGCTACTTTGAGCTCTTGGGTGAGAATTGGTAAAACGTATCTCTAAGGAGGAGAAACTATGGCTGAATTTCAAGGTATCTACAAGTGTGAGATCTGCGGCAACATCGTGGAGGTCACACACTCCGGAGCGGGCGACCTGGTCTGCTGCGGAGAGAACATGAAGCTGATGGATGAAAAAACCGCCGATTCGTCCACCGAGAAGCACGTCCCGGTGATAGAGAAGACCGCCGACGGCTACAAGGTGACCGTGGGAAGTACGCTGCACCCGATGGAGGAGAAGCACTACATCGAGTGGATCGAGTTGCTGGCCGATGGAAAGTCCTACCGCCAGTACCTCAAACCGGGCGACCAGCCGGTGGCGGAGTTCTGCGTGAAGGCCTTCAAGGTCAGCGCTCGGGAGTACTGCAACGTGCACGGCTTGTGGAGAAGTGAGGTGGAGAAGTGAGGCGTAAAATCAGTGTCCTTTCGTCTCGGTAGGAGGCGTGCTACAATAGTGACTAATTAAGGAGTGAAAAATGCAAAAGTACGTATGCAATGTCTGTGGTTATATCTACGATCCGGAAGAGGGTGATCCCGACAACGGAGTTGATCCGGGCACATCTTTCGATGACCTGCCCGACGATTGGGTCTGCCCGCTGTGCGGGGCGTCTAAGGACGAGTTTTCACCCGCCGATTGATTTTATTTCTCGACAATTTTTCAAAGCGCCCCCAGGGAAGACCAGGGGGCGCTTTTTTGTGGGACGCCCGGTACGGGCGGGCCGCCTATCGCTTTTCCAAGTTGGGCTACAGGGAAAAGTACTCGGCCTCCGGGTGAAAGCTGACGAAGGCGGAGGTGGAGAACTCCGGGATCATCTGGCCGCTTTCGGTGAACTGGATCCCCAACTGCTCGGCGGAGAGAAGCCCGCCGATGACTCTGCCCATATCCAAATCGGGGCAGCAGGGGTAGCCAAAGGAGTAGCGGGTACCGTGGCGGCCCTGAGCGCCGCGGTACAGCTCCTCCTCGGCCAGTTCCTGGACGTAGTCGGCCAGCACCTCCGTCATCTCCACCGCCAGGCCGTGGAGGTGCAGGTAGTCGCGGTATTGGTCCTCGTGGAACAGACGCTGTATCTCTTCGACGACGGTCGACCCGAGGCTCACTATCTGAAGCAGGGTCAGGTCTCTCTTATGAGCTCCTTCCGGCAAGAAGTAGTCGGCCACGCTGCGGTAGGGAGGCTTCCGCTGCCGGGCAAAGTCCAGGCTGACCAGCTCCTGCTGCCGGTCCGGGTCGATGAGCACCAGCGCATCGTTCCGGGCGAAGCAGGGAAAAAAACGGTAGGCGTAGACCGCGTCGATGATCTTCGCCTCCAGAACCCACTCCTTCAGCCTTTCAAAGGCCGGCCGTATCTGCCGTTGCTCCAGCTCCAGGTACTCCTCCTCCGAGGACGCTCCCTTGCGGTAGCCCCACCGTCCGCGAAACAGTCGGGAGCCGTGTATCCGGTCGAGGATTTCCGCGGGGTCGATGGATCGAACCATCCGCAGGTTTAAATCCGCCGGTTGGGGAACCGAGTCTATGGACAAGGAGACTCGGCTCGGGGCGTTTGAATTACTGAACGTCGGGCTTGAAGCGATCGCTTCAGGCGCCTGGGACTCTTTGGGACTCCGCGTCGTTTTTGGTTCCAACGAGGCGGGGGACGGGCCTTGGGCTTCTATCTCGGAGAGAGCCCGCAGAGCGTCGAAGGCGTCGCGACAGTAGTAGACCGGTGCATCGAACAGCGGGGCGCACTGCTGCTCCACAAACTCTTTGGTCAGGGCCGCTCCACCGAGAAGGACGGGGGTCTTCAAGCCGCGGGCCTGCAGCTCGCGGATGTTGTTTCGCATCACCACCGTCGATTTGACCAGAAGCCCGCTCATCCCGATGGCATCGGCACCGGTTTTGAGCGCCTGCTCGATGATCGTCTCTACGTCGACCTTGATGCCCAGGTTTTGTACCTGGTAGCCGTTGTTCGACAGAATGATGTCTACCAGGTTTTTTCCGATATCGTGGACGTCTCCCTTGACGGTGGCCAGAATCAATTTTTTGCCGGTGTCGGCCTCTTTTTTTTCCATAAAATTTTCTAAATAGTCTACCGCCTGCTTCATCACTTCCGCCGACTGGAGGACGAAGGGGAGCTGGATCTTTCCCTGTCCGAAGAGTTCGCCTATCTCCTTCATCGTCCCGATCAGAACCGTGTCGATGATGTATTTCGGCGGGTGGTGCTGGAGCAGATCGTCGATGAGCTCCTCCAGCCCGGCCCGGTTGCCCTCCATCACCGCTTCTCTCAGACTCTCTTCCGGACTCAGCGATCTCTTCCGGTCGGTGGCGGACTCGTCTTTCTCGGCGGTCAGTCCTTGAAAATGCTCGATATAGGCCATCAGCGGGTCCTGTTGACCCTTGTTGTAAATGAGGTCGAGGGCCAGGCTTTTTTCTTTGTCGGGAATCTGAAACATCGGCATGATCTTGCGTACGTTCACGATCGCCATGTCCAAGCCGTGATCGATTGCTTCGGAGAGAAAGACACTGTTGAGATACTCTCGTGATTGAGCTGCCAAGCCGAAGGAGATGTTGCTGATGCCCATAACGGTGTGTACCCCCGGTAGTTCCTCCTTGATCCGCCGAAGCGCTTCGAGGCTCGCGGCGCCGGCATCCCGCAGGTTCTGATCTCCGCTGCCGAGGGTGAAGGTCAGCGGGTCGATGATGAGGTCCGAGGGGCTGAGACCGTGTTCGTCTACCGCCAGCTGCAGCAGGCGTCGGGCGATCCCCATTTTCCTTTCCACCGAGTGGGCCATGCCCTCCTCGTCGATGGTCAGCGCGATGATGGCCGCGCCGTAGCGCTTGGCCAGGGAGAAAATCCGCCCCGCTTCCTCGGGGCCGTTTTCCAGGTTCACCGAGTTGATCAAGGCCCGTCCGCCGATGAGCTTCAGCGCCTCTTCGATGACCTCGGCCCTGGTCGAGTCGATGACCAGGGGCAGGTCGACGGAAGTTCTCAGGCGCCGGATAAAGGTGGTCATATCCCGTACCTCGTCGCGGCCGGTGTAGGCGAGGCAGATATCCAGGGCGTGGGCGCCGGTTTTTTGCTGTTCCTTGGCCACCGAGAGCATACGTTCCCAGTCTTCGGCCAAAAGCTGTTCTCTGAACTTCTTGCTGCCGTTGGTGTTGGCCCGCTCGCCGATGAAAAAGGGCGGCGGCTCTTGGCTGAAATCTTGGCGGCTGTAGAGGGAACTGAGGGCCGCCCGAGTTTCGAAATCAGCGTTTTGTTCCCGGTTCGGGTGATACGAGGGACGCTCAGCCTTGGTGAGGGTGTCGAGACGGCGGCGTAGTTCGCCTATATACTCGGCGTTGGTCCCGCAGCAGCCGCCTATAATGTCGACGCCGTACTCGCTGACGAAGGAGGTCAACGTTTCGGCGTAGTCTTCCGCCTTGAGATCGTAGACCAGCTTACCTTCGCGCTGAGTGGGGAAACCGGCGTTGGGCATAACGAAGACCGGCCCGGGGTACAGCGAGCAGAGCTCCTGTACGTGGGGGCGCATCTCTTTTGGACCAGTGGCGCAGTTGATCCCCAATACGTCGATGTCCATGGGCAGGAGGCTGGTGACCACCGTCGAAATATCGCTGCCCACCAGCAGATTGCCGTTGGTCTCCACCGTGACCGAGACCACTATTGGCAGCTCGAGTCCCGCTTCTCGTTGGGCGTCTCTCGCCGCCAGAACCGCCGCCTTGATTTGCAGCAGATCTTGAGCCGTTTCCACCAGAAACAGGTCCACCCCGCCGGCTATCAAGCCTCGGGCCTGGCTGAGGTAGGAAGCGTGAATGGTGTCGAAGTCTACCTGGGCCAGGCTTGGGAGTTTAGTTCCCGGACCCATACTTCCGGCGACGAAACGGGGGGTGGGGGCGGAATTTTTTTCTTGATATTCGTCTCGTACCCGAGTGCTTAGTTTCGCGGCGGCGCGGTTGAGCTCTACCGTTCTGGATTCGAGGCCGTATTCGGCCAGCACGATCTCATTGGCTCCGAAGGTGTTGGTTTCGATGACGTCCGCCCCCGCCTCCAGGTAGGATAGATGGATACCGGCGATCCTGTCGGGGGAACTCAGGTTCAGAAACTCGTTGCAGCCGGAGTATCCTCCCCACTCATGGTCCTGTATGTCCAGCTTTTGGATCTCCGTACCCATGGCCCCGTCGAAAAGCACCACTTTGCCGTTTAATAAATCAAAAAAGTTCATACCGCCGCTCCTTTTTATAAGAGAATATAGTATCAAAACTCCGTTTGCATGCCAATTCAGATACACGTAAAGGGCGCGGGTATCGATAGAGGAGGCACCGCGTTCGAAAACACGAATTTTGAGCTTCAGACGGGGCGAAAAGCGGGGATTTTTAAATAAATTGCCTTTTTTCTGGCAAAAAATCTTTGATTTATTTTACTAAACAATGTATAATATATCAAACCTTGAATATCCTAAAATTATCCTGAAATAGGAGAAGGAGACTGCAATGCCACGAGGAAAGCCTGAAATCGATACGGAAAAATGTAAAGGTTGTGCTTTGTGCATTCAATCCTGTCCGAAAGACATTCTCCGAATGTCCGACGATTTTAACAAGCAGGGCGTTCCCTACGCCACCTGTATCGACGATGACGCGTGCATAGCGTGTAAGTTCTGTGCCATCATCTGTCCCGATATGGTAATAAAAATTCTACAATATGCCTAGGAGAGTGGTATGAGTGAAAAAATTTTGATGAAGGGAAACGAGGTGGTCGCCGAGGCGGCGGTTATCGCCGGCTGCCGATATTACTTTGGCTATCCGATCACTCCACAAAACGAGGTGCCCGCCTACATGTCCCGACGCCTCCCGGAGGTCGGGGGGACCTTCCTCCAGGCCGAGAGTGAGGTCGCGGCGATCAATATGGTCTTCGGAGCATCCGCCGGTGGAGCTCGGGTGATGACCTCCTCATCGTCACCGGGAATCAGTTTGAAACAAGAGGGTATCTCCTACCTGTCCGGAGCAAGGCTGCCGGCGGTAGTGGTGAATATGATGCGCGGCGGACCCGGACTGGGGAACATCGCCGGTGCGCAGGGCGACTACTTCCAGGGTACCCGTGGGGGAGGCAACGGTGATTACCGCACCGTAGCCCTGGGACCGGCGACGGTCCAGGAGCTGGCGGACCTGACCATCAAGGCCTTCGACATAGCCGACAAGTACCGCGTAGTGGTGATGATCATGGGTGACGGATTTCTCGGACAGATGGCCGAGGGGGTGAGCCTGCCCTCGCCGAGCGGACTGAAGTTCGAAAAGCCCTGGGCGTTGACCGGAGCGAAGAATCGCCAGCCAAATATAGTCGCCTCCTTGAGGTTGAATCCGGAAGACGCGCTGGAGAAGCTCAACTTGGAGTTGGCGGAGACCTACAAAGAGATCGAAAAGAACGAGACCATGTCCGAGTCCTACATGACCGACGACGCCGACTACCTGCTGGTAGCCTACGGGACCTCTTCTCGAATTTGCCGTTCCGCCCTTCGCGCCCTTCGTAAGGACGGCGTTAAAGTGGGACTCTTCCGACCGATCTCCCTGTGGCCCTTCCCCAAGGAAGAGCTGCGAAAGGCCGCCTCGAAGGCCAAAAAGGTACTCGCCGTTGAGATGAGCATGGGCCAAATGGTCGAAGATGTGCAGCTTTCCTTGAACGGTGAGAAGGATGTGGATTTCTACGGTCGTTCCGCGGGAATGCTGCCGGACATAGACGAAATTATCAGGAGGGTGAAGAGCTATGGAAAGTAAGGGAACGCAATTCAAATACATATACGAAAAACCCGAAGCTCTTCGGGATGTACAGAACCACTACTGTCCGGGCTGCGGACACGGAATCGTCCACAAGCTGATCACCGAGGCCATCGACGAGCTCAATATTCAAGAACGGACCATTCTGATCGCTCCGGTGGGCTGCTCGGTGTTGGCCTACAACTATATCGACGTCGACGGCTGTGAAGCCGCCCACGGACGGGCGCCGGCGGTGGCCACGGGGCTCAAACGGGTCCACCCGGACAACATCGTCA
>OMKS01001921.1_pt1 | contig 17893 bp, 14 predicted proteins | sample 1674721 | NCBI WGS metagenome assembly OMKS01 (sample SAMN06264996, study PRJEB25208) | sediment metagenome | isolation source: hot spring sediment | place: USA: California | collected 2014-09-02
GTCCAGGATAGGAGATTATACCGCATAAGGGAAAAACGTAAAGCCAGGGCTATCCAGCCTCTGCTCCGGCCGGGATAAGACCTCGGGAGTTGGGCGCCAAGAGCCTGGGAAGCAAATCCCGCCTTGATCCGCCTCGAAATGTCGTTTGACGGCGCGCGTTTGAAACTTCCGAAGTCTGCTGGGACAGCAGGTCATCAGGATGATCCCATGACGTCGAACTTCTCCATCTGTTTCTGGATCTCGTCGATGTGCGTGCCAGGCCAGTAGACGCGCTCGCAACCGGGGCAGCGACGGAATTCAGTTTGCGTTTTCGCGACGTAAGGCGGGACACGTTTGGCAGCTTCGGCCTGAGAGATAGGTGTCAGGGGGCCATTGCACACCGGGCAGCGGGAGAGCGCCGAGTCGGGCGGGGCCCCCAAGGCCTCTTGCACTTCTCGTATCTGTTCCTTCAAATCCTCGGAGCGGATGAATAGCGTGCGCAATCCCTTGCGCTCCGAAAGCTCGTGATCGCGGGTGAGCAGCACACGCCCCTCGGCCCGCGCCCGGCGCGCCAGCTCCGGGTCGGCCGCCTCGTTCTCGTAAGCGGTGTCGTAGCCCAACAGCCGCAACCACTTGGCCAGCGAACCGAGCATACAGTCGGCCAGAAGTCGAAGTCGTCCGTCGTTCATCACGTCTCCCATCTCACTTGGCGAAAACGATAGAGTCTGGTAAGATTGATCCAACCAACCAACCAACCAATATACCAATTTGCCAGTATACCAATTTACCAATTTACCAGTATACCATTCTACCATTCTACTTGAAAGGAATCATTATGACAATCGAGACCTGGCTTCCGGCGCTATTGGGATATTTGATCCCTTTAGGATTTTTTCTGTTGGCCTGGGGGGGGATGGCGCCAGAACGGGCGCGGCGCTCGGCGACGGTGGGCTCGTTGGCCCTGGCGTTGGCGACGTTGGGCTATTTCGCCGTGGGTTTCGCCTTTCATCTGGGAGGCGCGGGCCTCCTGGCGAGCGAGCAGCCGGGGCTATCGGGGCTGAACCATCTGCTGGCCGATCAGGGAGATCTCTCGTGGGGACTGGTGGGCCTGACGGGCTTCTTCATGACCGGTCCAGCGGCGACGCCGGAAGCGTTGTCCCTGTTCCTGACCTATTTGCCGATGGCGGCGACGGCGGTCCTGTTGCCGGTGTTGAGCCTGCACCGGCGGGCGCGGGGGTGGCAGGTAACCCTCATAGGCCTGCTCGTAGCCGCGTTGCTTTTTCCCGTGGCTGCCTGTTGGGTTTGGGGCGGCGGATGGCTTTCTAACCTGGGCCTGGAGAATATGCTCGGTTGGGGGCACGGTTTCGTGGATCACGCCGGTTCAGCGCTCGTTTACCTGTTGGGCGGGATGGCGGCGCTGGGCTGTCTCCTGGGCCTGGGGCAGCGGACGCCGCGCAACGACCCCGAGACGCCGGCCGAGATGCCGCCGGCCCACTTCCACTTGTTGGCGAACCTGGGGGCCCTTTTGTTCGGCCTGGGCGTCCTGGGGTGGACGCTGAGCCGACCCTTTCACGTCGTGGACGCGCGCTTGAATCTCCCACACATCGCCGTCAACGTGCTGTTGGCCGGCGCGGGTGCTATCCTGGCTACGCAGGTCTATTGTTGCTTCACGGTGGGGCATGCCGACCCGTTGATGTCGGCACGCGGGATGGTGGTGGGTTTCGTAGCCATTGCTGCCGGGGCGCCTTTTGTGCCGCCGTGGGCGGCGCTGCTCATTGGCGTCGTCGCCGGTTTTCTGCTGCCGGTGGGCGTCTACCTGGTGGAAAACGTCCTCCGCTTGCCCGATGGCGCGGCCGCCGTCCCCTTGGCGATCTTCGGCGGCCTGTGGGGCACGTTGTCGGTGGCCCTGTTCGCCGATGGGCGGTGGGGGCAGGGGTGGAACGGCATCGGCGCGGATGCATATCACGAAGTGATCGGTCAGGGGGTGACCGGCTTTATTCCGGCCGAGGGTTTCGTTGGCGACGGGCCGGGACAGATGGCGGTCCAGTTGCTCGGACTGGGGGTGATAGCCTTGTCGTCCTTCCTGCTCGGATGGGTGACGTTCCTGGTCATCAATTGGCCCTATCGACCGCGCCCGGTTCGCGAACCCGTCGCCGGGCAGACGAGAGACACGCCCGACGTCGAGGCGATGGGCGCCGATGAGACGGATGAGGTTGAGCGCGGAGGTATTGTCGGGTGGATGGATGCGCTGGCGGAAAAACTGTTCCCCCAATCGGCGCCCACAGCGGATCGAAACGATGAGGTCGAGCGCGGAGTCGAGAACGGACTTGAGAACGGACTTGAGAACGAAGTTGAGAACGAAGTTGAGAACGAAGTTGAGAACGAAGTTGAGAACGAAGTTGAGAACGAGAAATGATGACGACCGTAGAGGCGAAGATACTCATCGTCGAGGACGAGCCCACGCTGCTGGATACCTTGCAATACAACCTGACCCGTCAGGGGTACGCCGTCTGCCTGGCTAAAGATGGCCCAGCCGCCCTGGACGTGGCCCGGCAAGAGCGTCCAGACTTGATCGTCCTGGATATTATGCTGCCGGGTTTGGATGGGTTTGAGGTCTGCCGCATTCTCCGCCAGGAGATGAACGTGCCGATCTTGATGCTCACGGCCCGCGACGACGAGGTGGACAAGGTCGTGGGCCTGGAGGTCGGCGCCGACGATTACATGACGAAGCCCTTCAGTATGCGCGAGCTTTTGGCCCGCGTCAAGGCGTTGTTGCGACGGGTGCGATTGACCCGTGCAGAGTTATCGATGGAGGACAAGGCCTCCGGTGGCGACATATTGTTGAGCGGCGACCTGAAGTTGGATCTGACCCGCTGCGAGGTGTCTCGTGGCGGCGAGACGTTGCGCTTGAAACCCAAGGAATACGACCTGTTGCTTTTCTTTGTCCACAATCGGGGTATCGTCCTGTCGCGGGATTTGATCCTGGAACGGGTGTGGGGGTGGGATTACCATGGGGGCAGCCGCACGGTAGACGTGCACGTGCGTTGGTTACGGGAGAAGATCGAGCCTGAACCGGCCGATCCGGTGCGCATCGTCACCGTGCGCGGCGTGGGCTACCGTTTTGAAGAATAGTTACTCGGCTATGTACTCGAAGGTGGAAGGAATGATTCATTTCCCCAGTATTCGATGGCGCATCGCTGTGCCATACATGCTGCTCATCCTGCTGACCATGGCCGGCCTGCTCATCTACCTTTCTAACCTGATACGGGACGCCTACCTGGAGAATTTACGGTCCAAGTTGATCGCCGAGGCGCGCTTGATCGAGGATGCGTTGACCTCGGCGACCTGGGATGATCCAGCCGAACTCGACGCGCTCGCCCGCCGCTACGCCGACCTCCTGGACGCGCGCGTCACCTTTATCGGCCGTGATGGTACGGTGTTGGGCGAATCGCACGAGGAGCGCAATCAGATGGACAATCACCTCTACCGCCCCGAGGTGCAAGGCGCCCTGGCGGAAGGAGAGGGGAGCAGCATCCGCTTCAGCCGGACCGTCAACTACGATATGTTGTACACGGCGGTCCCGATGCGGCTGGAAGGTCAAATCGCCGGTTACGTCCGGGTCGCCGTACCCTTGCGCCAAATCAAGGTCGGTCTGGCGCATTTGCAGCGCACGCTTCTGCTCGTCGCTGTGGCGACCGCTTCGCTGGCCCTGTTGCTGGCCCTCCTGATCGCCGAGCGAACCGCCCGCCCGATCCGTCAATTGACCCATGTCGTCCAGTCGATGGCGCAGGGAGATTTGAGCGCGCGTCTCTTGCCGATCACCCACGACGAGGTCGGCGTGCTCACACGGGCCTTTAACCAGATGTCGGACCGGTTGCGCGGAACGGTCACGACGCTGGTTGAGGAGCGAGGGCGTTTGACCGCCGTCTTGGACACAATGGCGGATGGCGTCATCATCACCGACGCTTCGGGATACGTGCGTTTGATCAACCCGGCCGCCGCCCGGCTCCTCGGCGCCGACGAGACCTCAGCCCTGGGCTGTCCCTTTGCCCAGGTGGTGCGCGATCATCGTATCATCAACTTGTGGCAGCGATGTTACGAGGAGAACGAAGAGCAGTTTGAGTCGGTGGAGATGGGGCGGCAGGGGGTTTTCCTCCAGGCCATCGCCACGCCGTTGCCGGACGTGGGCCGGCAGGCCTCTTTGGTCATTCTCCAGGATTTGACCCGCATCCGGCGCCTGGAGACGGTGCGGCGGGATTTCATCAGCAATATCTCCCACGAACTGCGCACCCCGCTCGCTGCCTTGAAAGCGCTGGTCGATACGCTGCGCGATGGCGCGTTGGACGATCCGCCGGCCGCCCTTCGCTTCCTGGGACGGATGGAGACAGAGGTCGACGCGCTGACCCAGTTGGTGCAGGAGCTGTTGGAACTCTCGCGCATCGAATCTGGGCGAGCACCGTTCCGTATGACGGCGGTGGATCTGGCCGACGTGGTGCATCCGCCGGTGAAACGATTGGAACCCCAGGCCGAGCGCGCCGATGTCCGCTTGATCCTTGACGTACCAGAGGGCCTGGCTCGCATCCGGGCCGATGCCGAGCGGATGCAGCAGGTCGTCGCCAATCTGGTGCACAACGCGATCAAGTTCACGCCGCCCGGCGGTCAGATTCGCGTTTCGGCAGCCAAAGTGCGCGTTCCACGTTCGGGGGATGCGCCCAGCGTGGATCCACCGCTCGTTTCAGATCTGACCGAGGTGCTTTCTCCCGGCATGTGGGCGCTGATCTTTGTGACAGACACCGGGGTCGGTATTCCAGCCGACGATTTACCCCGCATCTTCGAGCGTTTCTACAAGGCCGATCGCGCTCGCTCTGGCGGCGGGACCGGCCTGGGACTGGCGATTGCCAAACACATCGTCCAGTCCCATCACGGGAGGATATGGGTCGAGAGCGTCGAAGGCCGCGGCTCAACCTTCTGCGTGGCCATCCCGGCCTTGACGATGACGTAGTATCTTCTCCACCATTTCCCTCTTTAACACGTTCTTAATCAAGTGCTAACCCTTCGATAAACTTTCCCCAAACAATCCTTAATGTAGGTGTGATACAATCCACTTTGATGAATTGATGATCCATCATTCATCGAAGCGAGTTTTGCGTCGCCTATCGCGGAGACAACCCCTTCCCCCTTAAAGGGAGAAATCATATCGCGCGTTATTTGAAGTTCAATGTGAATGTGTCTGAAAATACGAGAAGGTAAATAACTAAATCTGAATTGGAGGAGAAAATGTATAGTAAAAGTCGTATAGTATTCTTTGGTACGTTGATCTTGACCCTGTTGCTCGCTGCTGTAGGATGTGGATCGAGCGCGACCGAGGTTGCCACTGAGGCCCCATCGGCATCGACGACGGAACCAGACCCTACGGCGGAACCGGTCTCGGTTGGGCAGATCAGCGTCGCCGGTTCGACGACGGTGCAGCCGCTGGCGGAGAAATTCGCCGAGGCGTTCAGCGCTGCGAACCCCGACGTGCAGATCGACGTGCAGGGCGGCGGATCGAGCGTGGGCGTCAAGTCGGCCGGGCAGGGCACGGTAGACGTGGGGATGGCCTCACGCGAGGTCAAGGATTCGGAGAAGGAAGAGTATCCCAATATGCGCATCTTCGTCGTGGCGCGGGACGGCATCGCCATCGCGGCCCACCCGGGCGTGGCGGTGGACGGGCTGACGCTCGAGCAGGTGCGCGACATCTTCGCCGGCGAGATCGACAACTGGAGCGAGGTCGGCGGGCCAGACGCGGAGATCGTCGTGGTCTCTCGCGAGGAAGGGTCTGGCACCCGTGGGGCTTTCGAGGAGATGGTGATGGGCGACGAGGCCCTGATCGCGGCCAACGCGATCCTGCTGCCCTCGAACGGCGCGGTGCGCACGGCGGTCTCGGAGACGCCCAACGCGATTGGCTACCTGTCCTTCGGTTACCTGGACGCCAGCGTCAAACCGATCGAGGTGGATGGGGCGGCGCCGACGCCGGAGAACACGGACAACGGGTCGTATCCCATCGTGCGCCCGCTCAACATGATGACCGACGGCGAACCGAGCGGCATCGTCAAGGCCTGGATGGACTTCATCCTCAGCGCCGAGGGCCAGGCGCTGGTCGAGGATGAGGGCTACATCCCTGTCCAATAATCGGGCGTGTCTTGGGGGCGCGGCTTTTTGAAGCGCGCGATAAAAAATTGTGTTGAGCAGTGGGGGTGGGTGTGATCCCATCCCCACTTTGGCGTTTGCGGGGATCGGCATCGGCAGGCAAATAATTGTGCTATCACGTCGTCGGTGTGCATTTAATCCGACCTTGACCAGGAATTAACCAGTCGTTAAAATGGACTTAATATCTTTGCTATACACTGAAACAGATTCAAGATGATTACGAGGAGTATAAAATTAATGACTGTTATACCGGATGAAACACAAGTCCATTTGCCTATCCTGATGCCGGGGATCATTGATGATCCCTTGAATGCTGTGGAGATTGAAGCATCTATCCACAAGGGCGTACCCGAGGACTGGATAGGGCGCCTGGCTTACGTCATTTCCCAGATCGGCAGCCCGCCGGTACTGGCGTTTGCCTCGATGGCATTGGCTGCCATGTCTTTTGCACCATTCCCTGGGCCTCAAGCCTGGATTTGGATCGGGGGATATGCTTTGCTGGCTATCTTGTTCCCTTTGATGTACCTGATCTATCTGTTGCGGAAAGGGTTGGTGAGTGATCTGGACGTTCAATTGCGGGAGCAGCGAATCAAACCGATGCTCTTCACGGTCGCTTGTGGCGGCCTGGCATGCTCGGCCCTACGAATCGGTCGAGCGCCCCGGCAGATGTCTACGTTAGCCGTGGGGCTGTGGGTGCAAACGGCGGCCTTGTTCGTCATCACTCTGCGCTGGAAGATCAGCGTGCACTGCGCTGCGGCGACCGCCGCCGCAGCGGTCGTGTGGATGTTGAAGGGCACGTCCATTCCACTGCTGGTGGGTGTGCCCCTCATCGCCTGGTCCCGTTTGCGATTGAAGCGGCATACGCTTATGCAAACCGTCTTTGGTACGCTGCTGGGATTCGTCGTGTTTCTGCCCGTGTTTTTGCTGATTGGATAGTTCAGGGGATCGTTGTAGGAGATTCTATGAACAAGGATGTTCGTAAGACCAAGGTGTTATTTCTTTGTACCGGCAATACCGCCCGCAGCCAGATGGCCGAGGCTTTCCTCCGGGCATATGGGGGAGATCGGTTCGAGCCGTACAGCGCCGGGCTCGAGCCAGACGTGATCAATCCATTTGTGTACCGGGTGCTGGAAGAGGTGGGTTTCGACCTGGAAGGCCAGTATTCCAAGAGCGTGATGGATTACATGGGCAAGATACACTTCGGATTCCTGATCACCGTCTGTGCAAACGCCGAAGAACGGTGCCCCAGCGTCTTCCCCGGCGTGGGACAGCGGCTCCATTGGCCCTTCGAGGACCCGGCGGCCTTCGAGGGGACAGAAGAGGAAAAGCTGGCGAAATTCCGGGAGATACGGGACCAGATCGAGGCGCGCATCAAAACGTGGTTGGCGGGTATCTTCTCAATAAGTTGGGGAGCTGTGGCCGGTCTCCCGACCGAGCCACAACGGGCACGGTCAGGAGACCGGCCCGAGCCCCGGTTTATTGAGAAGATACCTAACACGTTGCCTGCAAGTGGCCGGATTACGATCCGGCTTCCGGATTACGATCCGGCGGGCGCAAGGTGAGTGGATACGGTGTCTTGACGATCTTGAGCGACTCATTGGGCGGGATGGCGGCGATGTCGTGGTCGATGACGTACTGGCGGCTCTCGGCCATAGATTGCCGGTAGGCATCCAGAAGTCCCTCGGCGGAGGGATGATCGGCCTTGACATTCTCAACAAGCTCGCGGGCGGAGCGCGCCGGGTCGATCTCCTGGGCGACGGCCTCCATCTGCGCGCGGGTCTCGTGGAAGAGACGCTAGCCCGTCTCCAGCAGTTCATCGGCGTCGTAATCCACCAAACAAACCCGCCGGGATCGCGGCGGTAGCTCTGGACCTCCCCAATGCGTCAGAACGGCTTCCAGGAGTTTTAGAAGGCTCCAGAACCGCTCCGTTTTTCCCCCCGCCGACTCAATTTGCCAACTGGCCTCAATGGGGTAAAATATCTACTATGAACCCAAGATGCGCCAACCACCAACGCTGGCTGATCATCATCCTGAGCGCCTATCTCGTCGTCGGCGCGCTCTACGCCGTGTTCACACCGACCTGGCAGGTGCCCGACGAACCGGCTCACTACAACTACGTCCGCGCACTGGCCGAGGGACGTGGCCTCCCCGTGATAGAACTGGGGGATTACGAGCAGGATTTATTGGGCGAACTCACCAGCCGAGATTTTCCGCCGGAACTCTCCGTCGAATCGTTGGAATACGAGGATCACCAGCCGCCGCTCTATTACCTGCTGGCGACGCCGGTCTATTGGCTCTTCGAGGGCGCCGTGTTGCCCTTGCGCCTGTTTTCGGTGCTGCTGGGCGCCGGCGTCCTGTTGGTGGCGTTCAAAATCATCCGCGTTATCTTTCCCACCCGTCCGCGATTAGCGCTGTGGACGGCTGCCTTCATCGCCGTCATCCCCCAACACCTGGCGATGATGTCTGGGGTGCAAAACGACGCCTTGGCGGAACTCGTCGTGGGCGCCACGCTGTGGGCTCTGCTCATTTACGTTGATTACGGCGATGACGTCGACCGGGATTCACCCCGTCCCTGGCCTATCGGGCTGCTCCTGGCGGCGGCGCTGCTGACCAAGACGACCGCGTATTCTCTGATCGGGTTGGCGATCATAACCGCCATCGTCCGTTGGCGCCGGGAAAAGCGAGCCTTGCCGTGGATTGCAAAGCAATTGGCCTGGACGCTTGCGCCGGCGATTTTGATCACCGCGCCCTGGTTCGTGCGCAATGGGCTGACCTATGGCTGGACCGATCCCACCGGCATCGCCCGGCACAATGCCATCGTCGAGGGACAACCCCGTTCCAGTCAATGGCTGGCCCTCTACGGGTGGGGCGGCCTGCTTTTCCGTCTGGCCCGCACGACTTTCCAGAGCTTCTGGGGGCAATTCGGCTGGATGCAAGTGGTGTTGCCGGGCCGCTTTTACCGGGCGCTGGCGCTGCTCTCGGCGACCTTGCCCGTCGGGTTTGTTTGGTGGATTTTCGACCCGCGCCGCGAGCGCCTGACCTCACGGCAGCGGATTAGCCTGCTATTGCTCGCCGTGTGGACGGCCTTCGTTGTGCTAAGTTTCCTGGGATACAACCTGCTCTTCGTCCAACACCAGGGTCGCTATCTCTATCCTGCGCTTGTGCCCGCTGGCCTGGTTGCTGCCCTGGGGCTCGAGCAATGGGCGCAACTGCTGCCCCGGCGTGTGCGCCCCGCTGCGATAGGCGCTTTCTTCGCCGGGATGCTCCTGTTCGACTTGTATTGCTTGTTCCTGATGCGACCATACCTGTAAATGTGAGTAACTCGGCGGGATGGCAGGTGAGGGCCTAAGCAATAGAATCCTGGCACAGCGAGCAAGAGCCGCTTCGCTTCTGCCATCGACATCCTTTATGGGTTCTTTGGGATTTCGCATGGCCGTGGCGAAAAATTGACCGCTCCCCAAGCCAACCATGCGAACTATCAGAGAGCCTAAAAGTTAGCTAAAAAACCAGCGTTTTTCTGCGTCCAAAACCTTTTCACAGTGCAAGTGTGTAACTCTAAGCGTTACACTGAGCGTTTCACGGAGGGAACACAGAGCGAAAGCTTCATCAGAGTTCTCGGTGAGTCTCTGGGCCTCCTCAGCGCTACGCTGTGTCCAAATTAGAAAAATCCGAGTCGTCGCACGATCTATTCACCTGGAGGTCATAATGGAAGAACCTACGATCGAAATTTTATCGGAGACGGAGAATTTCAGTGTATGGCAGACCGCGGATCCCGATGGGGAGATGACCTATCACCTGGAGGTGGGGCCGGTCACCGTGCATTTTTATTGGGAGGATTGGGAGGAGTTCCTGGCGTTGATGCGGGAGGTCGTGCGTGTTACAGGAAGGTAAAGCGGTCCCGCAACTCAAGGAATGGTTCGATCGATTGGCGCCGGTGCTCGAGGAAGCCAAACAGGTCCTGCAAACGATCAAGCCTGCCAAGCTGGTCTTGCGCACTGGCTGCGAGCAGGACGAGGCGGGTGATTATCGGCTCGTCTTCTTTGGACAGCCTTACGTGGTCTCGGCTGATGATTTCACCGTGCGGAAGGTGGGCGCCGATGAGCCAGCCTCATCATTCGTGCAGAGCCTGATCCTGACCTACATGGCTACGGCCGACGGAACGACGCCCTCGGGGCGTTGGGTAGGGTTCAGGGAACTGCCTAATGGTATGTTCTACGTGCAGGCGTTCCAGGGCTATTCGGGAGGACGCCTGGTGCGTGAGCTTGAGGGAGGTGTTGAGGCTTTCCGCCGGGGGGGCGAGGTCCTGGGCGGTGAGCCTTTGGACATCGGCGACGCGGGATATACGTTCACCGTTTTCCCGCGCGTTCACCTGGGGCTTGTCTATTGGGAGGGAGATGAGGAGTTCCCGTCCCAGGCGCGGGTGCTCTTTGAAGATTCCGCCAGTCATTACATGTCCACCGATGGCCTGGCGGTCCTGGGGAGCCAGTTGGTGGGGCGTTTGTTGAAGGCTGCGAAACCATCTTGAGTTTGTCGTGTTTTAGCTCGGCAGCCAGCAGGGCATTGGAAACAATGCCCTGCTTTTGCTTGAGAAGCCGGGTTGTAACTGTTCGAGAGGGTGTGTGTAATTAGTAAAAGAACACAGATTGATGGGATTTCAGGATTGGGTGGCACGCGAAAGGAGAAAAAGGAGAAAACGAAAGCAATCCAGTGAGCGGAGATGGCCAAATCCGTTAATCCTAGAAATTCGTTTTCTTTCCATAGCTTGTGGCGTGGTTAATGATCTCTTATGAGCAGCGGCAGGTAACACTGGGCCTTGACGCCGCTCAAGAAGCGTATCACGGCGGGTGCGTGAGGCCGGTACCGGTCCTCCAGCGCCAGGGTCGCGATGACGTGTTCGACGCCCCACACATCGCTCGTGAGGACGAAGGTCTTGGTGTGGGCGTAAGTCCACTCGGCTGGCCCGCCGGTCACGGTCCACGTCGATGCGTGGGAGGCAGTGAGGAGATCGTTGGGAAACGCGAGTGTGCCGCCGGGCAGTAGGAGTGTGCCGCCGGGCAGGGCGGTCACGGTTTGCGTGAGCAGCTTCAACGCGGGGGTCCATGCTTCGGCCAGGGTGAAGGTGATGCGATCGGTATCGCTGATCCACAGGCGATCGACGACCTGGATGACGTCGTCGGTCGTGACTATGATTGAACGACCCGTTTTTGTCTTGCCGTTGACGTAGACGCTTTGTTCCCAGACGCTATCCAGATCGTCGGGAACGATGTGCACGTCGTGTGCGTCCGTCGTGTGGTCGATCTGCCAATCCAGCGATGCTCTATTGCGGATGATCTCACCCACGGCTCCGGTGACTTTTACGTCGAAGGTGATGGTGATAACGGAGGGCAGCGGTGTAGTCTCCACGTCCAACGCGACGTCGTCGACGAAGAAATTCGTGTAGCCACCCGCTTGGGTGGCGGCGTCGAAGCGCAAGATATGAACGTCGCCATCGGCAAAGCGACTGACGTCCAGGATGACCGGTTGGTAGCTTCGATACGTCGCGATTTCGGCCTCCGTCGTCGAGAAAACCGGGCTCTCGTCGATGGAGACGGTGAGATAACCGGGTCGTTGTGCGCTGAGTATTTTCAACCAGAAGCTTAACTCAGCTTTTCCTCGTGCTATAAACATCTCCTGGGCCACAGAGCCAATTTCGTCGTAGCTGCTGATACCGCCAAACCAGACCCACCAGTCTCCTGTGTGAGCGCCGGATTCTTCACCCACGTTACAATTGCTCGTGTTGCATATGGGCGTGCCAAAGTTGCTAGAGCTTTCCTCCCAATACGGGTTAGGCGTGCCTCCCTCGAAACCGCCGTCCATGACGTAATTCCCGGGAGCGCCGGGGACTTCCGTTCCGGTATAGCAGGTCCAATGGATGACCCCATCGCTGTGCCAGGCATGGCCATGGGTAGTGCTCAGATGCCCGGCGTAGGTCAGGCCTGGCGGCAGGACGTCGGTCAGGGTCGCGGCGTGATAGACCTCGCTCCGGCTGGCGAGGGTCAACGTGATCGGGACGATCTCGCCGCTGTTGGCTGTGGCACGGCCGCTTTTCTTCAACTGGATGGCCGGCCGGTAGGGATGAAAGTTGACGACCGTATCGGTCAGTTGCTGGGCGGCCCCATCGACCGTGTAGCTTCCGGTGATGGCGCCGGCGCTCCAATCGCCGTATTGGACCTCGAAGGTCTTGGTGAAATGGTAGGACGTGTCTGGCGTGACCTTGGTCAGTCGCCAGACCAGACCGTGATGGTCGCCGGGCGGCAGCGCGCCGTCGCTGGTGCGCGTCACGACGCCGGCGCCATCCGTTTCGTAGTGGATCAATTTCAGCCCACTGCCCGGCCCGCTGCCCCACGTTTCTGTCAGAGTGGCGCTGAAACATTGGGCGCAGGTGGCGCGGACTCGATCGACGACGGTGATCGTATCCTCTGCCCGGACAATGTACGGGCCGGTCGCGGGATGGGTGGGCCGATCGTTGATCCAAACCTCTTTTTCCCAGCGAGGGATGGGATGTTCGCCGCTGCAGTAGAAAACGAGATCGACGTCCTGGAAAGGGACGTCGGGGTCGTTGGGCAGAAAGCGCAGTGTGCCCAAGATCGGTTGTGCGAGTTGTGTGCTCGTCTGGTTACACGTGAAAGTCACCGTGACCTGTTGGGGATCGCCGCCTTCCAGGATGCCGTATGCCGGTTCGACGTCAACCCAGGGCAGCCAGTCGGCGCCACAGTAGTCGATGGCGGCGCGAACGCTGGCGTAAGCGTCGATCTCTCCCCAGCCGGTGGCGTAATTGGGCGCGTTGTCGGGGCCTTCGCTCCCACAGTTGGTGGGGTGAGGGATGGGGGTGGCGCTTTGCTCGATCAGGGTCTCGGTATCGGGATAGTTGCCGACCAGGCAAGGGGCGGCTTGCCACATCAGGGCGACCAGGCCGGCGACGTGCGGGGCGGACATAGACGTGCCGCTCATCGCGGTGTACGCGTTGTCTTCGGTGCGATGGGCCGAGCGAATGCCCACCCCAGGCGCCACGACTTGTGGTTTGAGGTCGGGATAACCACGCGGGTTGACGGCATCCAGGTTATCGGTCGGCCCCCACAGGGAATGACTGGCGAGTTGGCCGTTACTTTGCCCGGTGGAACCTACGGCGGTGACGTTGCCATAGCGGGCCGGGTTTCCCACTGTTCCACAGGCGGCTGATGAGGGGCAGGGGTATGCGTCGACGTTGCCGCTGGAAAAGACCGGGTAAATGCCGGCCGCGTGCCATGCATCGACCACGCCCTGGAACCAGGGATCGTAGGCGGTATGGCAACCGCCCCAGGAATTGTTGACGACGTGAGGGCGGAGATCGGCGTTAGCAGCTTCTGGGTTATCCTCGGGATATGGCGCGACGATCCATTCGGCGCAGGTCAGGATCGCCGCGGTGGAACAGTTCCTGTGAGCGCAGGCGTCGCAGGCGATCCATTGAGCGCCTGGCGCCATCCCTACCCGGTTCGCGCCGCCGTCGTCGCCGACGATAATGCCCATTGTGTGGCTGCCGTGACCATGTTCGTCGAAGGGGGTCGTTCTGCCAGAGGCGGGATCGAGCCAATTGTAAGCGTGTTCGAAGTCGCCGCCCCCCAGATTGCCCCGATACTGCTTGACCAGGGCCTGGTGGGTGTGGCGGACGCCGGTATCGATGTTGGCCACGACGATGTCTGCTCCGGTGACGTGAAACTCGTTCCAGACCCGGTCGGCCTGCACGTGGGTGATGTTCGTTTCGATAGCGGACGTGTTTGGGGATGTGGAGACTGGGTCTGGCTCGATCAGGCCTAGCGACCGTTGGGATCTCAGGGCTTCGATTTCGGGGAACGTCTGGAGTCCCTCGAAAGTAGCGTGGGAGGAGGTTTCGACGACGATCACGTTGTCGATCCAGAATGTCCGGTAATCGACGTCTCGTTCATCCAGGTAGGCTCGCACCTGGGCCTGAGACCTTTTAGCGGTCTCTCGCAGGGCGTTCGACACGAAACGGCCGCGCTCGATCCAATCCATCCCATAAGCCGGAGAGATATCGGGGTGCTCGTGGAGGTAGATGACGTAACCCACGCTTTCGCCGCTTTCTATGGCAGCCCGAAGCGTTGCTTCCACGTAGAGGTCGCCCGGGCCTGGAGAAGCGTGGGCGTGCGGTGGAAGATATGGACCGTTGAATACAGCCTGGGGCATCTTGTATATCGTGTAGTGAAGAGATGGGGCAGCGTCATACGTGATCGTCAGGTGACGGGTGATGGCTCTTGGAGCGTGGGTCTCGACGTGTAATGCGGGTGGGGCGATGGCTATGTGGCCGGCGGACGTGTCAGAAGTTGACGGCGCCCACATTCCAGATCGATCCCATCCATTGTGCGAGATGTCTGGGGGAAATTTCGCCCACCACGTCGGTAACGTTATAATTTCCCCTTCCTGGGGGGGCGGGAGAGGCAATGGCTCGACAATTAGAGGATTGGATTGGAAGAGGAGAATTAGAGTAAGTAGTAGGATCGGATTAAGTTCTAGATGCATCATTATCCTGCCTGGTCTGTCGCTATCTTGCGCGTATCGTAACACAAAATCCATATTTTTCAATATCGCTTTCAATAAGCGAATCCTCCACCATACTATAGCAGATCAGCCCCTATCGTGTTGTGAGCGTTATATAACAATTATATCAGGATTACGTTTGCAGTCGTGTAACTGTCCAGCATACGTGTGCAGGAGCGGGCCACAATCCGCCACCGATGGCGTACGGGCTATCGGCAAGGTGATGACGGAAGTCAACGCGTCACCTGGAAGCGGCCGGATCACCCTGGTCTTTTGTATTTCTCTTCGACAGCAAATGCCAGGTAGGGTTTTCATATGGCTATGTTTGTGGTAAAATTACGAAGATAAATGATGAGCATTCAGAATGAGAAACAAACGCCGCTAGGCGTCATTGGAAGCATAACAGCCGGTTTCGAGATCGTGGGGTGGCGACTTTGGCTCGTCGCCCTGCCGATGCTGCTAGATCTGCTGCTCTGGCTCGGGCCTCAGATTTCGCTGGACCCGTTGATGGATCGCATCGTGATAGCGATGAGAACACAGGCAATGCCCACTTCCCTCATGGCGCAGCAAATCGACCAGGCGATCCAGACGTTGGAAACCATCGGTGAGGGGTTGGACCTGGCCTCGTTGCTCAGCGTGATACCCTTACTCCATTTGCCCAGTTTGCTGGCGTGGCGTCTGTCTGAGGCGATTTCTCCCATGGGAGATCTGACGGTTTTATCGGTCTCGAATTTCGGTGTCTTGTTGGGCTGGATGATTCTTTTGATGCCCATTGGCTTGTTGCTGGGATTCTTGTATTTGAATGGCCTGGCCCGCCGGGTGCGCGATGCGCGTTTGCCCGATCAATCGAACGCCGACTCTTCTCTCTCCGCCCGCACCAATTTTGGCAAGTTCATACGTGTACTTCTCTTTGCCTTTGTTTTGCTCGTTGTCGGAGTGGTGTTGGGCGGTGTCTGGATGTTGGTGGTGGGTATGATGGCCCTCATCTCGCCTGTGCTGGGATTTGTGATGTGGGCGCTGGGGATGGGTCTGGGGATTTACCTGGCGCTGAACATGGTATTCGTCGTCCCTGCTTTGTTGGTCGGGGAAAGAGGACTCTGGCAAGCGATCTGGGAAAGCTTTGTGCTGATGCAGATGCAAGCCCCCTCGGTTTTGGGATTGCTCCTGCTGACTTTCGTCATTTATGAAGGTTTGGGTCTCGTCTGGACACTTCCCTCGCTGGATTCCTGGTCCATGCTGCTTGGCATCTTCGGTAACAGTTGTGTGGCGACGGGGTTGGCGGCGGCTACGTTTGTGTTCTATCAGGAGCGCGTTGGGCAGCTCGCGGAATTGCGCCAGACGACGGCCAGTACATCGTAATTGAAGTGCTTGGTTAGTATCATCTCAATAAGTAGGGGAAGCCCCTCGGTTTATGGAGATGATACCTTGATTAGATGTATGTGACTGCTCTGCTGGTCATCCTGTTTCGATGATCTATGCGAGCAGTCACTGTGTGAGGAGTGCTAATGGTAAAGAAAAAACAACTTGTGAGAAGTGGGGCCGAACAGTACGGCGCGGCCGACATTCAAGTGCTGGAGGGCCTTGAGGCGATTCGACGTCGTCCCGGGATGTACGTGGGCGGCACCGACATCAAGGCATTGCACCATCTGGTATATGAAATTGTCGACAACGCCATTGACGAAGCGCTGGCCGATCGGTGTGACGAAATTCACGTGACCATTCACCCCGATTCCAGCGTGACCGTGCGTGATAACGGGGTAGGCATTCCGACGGCGATCCACCCCGAAAAGGGCATACCGACGCTGGAACTGGTGATGACCGTCCTGCACTCCGGCGCCAAGTTCGGCGGAGGCGGTTACAAGGTCTCCGGCGGATTGCACGGCGTCGGCGTCTCGGCAGTCAACGCCCTCTCTGAGTGGATGGAGGTGACGGTCGACAATCCCCGCGACGGCAGGAGACACTTTCAGCGCTACGAACGTGGCATCCCGACGGCGCCAGTGGCAGACATCGGCAAGGCGGAGGGGCAAGGCATGACCGTTAGTTTCCACTTCGACCCTACGATTTTCGAGGACGTCGATTTCCGCTTCAGCACCCTGATGCAACGCATGCGAGAGATGGCTTTCGTCACCCAGGGCGTCACGATCAAGCTGGTCGACGAGCGGGAAGAGCCTTTCCCCCGCCAGATGACGTTTTACTTCGAGGGCGGGATTCAATCCTTCGTGCGTTACCTGAATCGCAACCGAGAACCGGTCCACGACGTGGTCTACGCCAAAAAGGAAATCGACGGGGTGGTCATCGAGGTGGCTTTCCAGTACACCGACGCTTATTCTGAATCGGTGTACGCTTTCGCCAATACGCTTCACACCATCGACGGCGGCACTCACTTGACCGGGTTACGCTCCGGCCTGACGCGCACGATCAACGATTTCGCTCACGAGGCGAATGTGTTGAAGGACAAGGATCCCAATTTCACCGGCGAGGACACCCGCGAGGGATTGACCGCCATCGTCAGTGTCAAGCACCCCGATCCGCAGTTCGAGAGCCAGACCAAGGTCAAGCTGATGAATACGGATGTCCAGACTTATACCACGCAGATTGTGTATGAGGCGTTCGGTGAATTCCTTGAAGAAAACCCGTCTGCCGCCAAGGCGATTATCCGGAAGTGCCTGACATCCGCGAGAGCTAGAGACGCGGCGCGTAAGGCCCGTGACCTGGTCATCAGGAAATCAGCGCTTGAGAGTATGACGCTCCCGGGAAAACTGGCTGATTGTTCAGACCGTGACCCGGAACGGACCGAACTGTACATCGTTGAGGGAGACAGCGCGGGCGGCTCGGCCAAACAAGGCCGCGACCGGCACTTCCAGGCCATCCTGCCATTACGCGGGAAGATCCTGAATACGGAACGCGCCCGGCTGGATAAAATTCTTTCCAACAAGGAAGTAAAATCCTTGATTTCTGCGCTTGGCACAGGCGTTGGGGAGTCTTTCAATTTGTCAGGAATTCGTTACGGCAAGGTGATCATCATGACGGATGCGGATGTTGACGGCAGCCATATCCGCACACTGCTCCTGACCTTTTTCTTCCGCTATATGTCCCAGTTAATTGAAGCCGGGCATCTTTACATCGCCCAGCCGCCCCTTTATCTGCTGTCTTATAA
>OMKS01001922.1_pt1 | contig 17890 bp, 15 predicted proteins | sample 1674721 | NCBI WGS metagenome assembly OMKS01 (sample SAMN06264996, study PRJEB25208) | sediment metagenome | isolation source: hot spring sediment | place: USA: California | collected 2014-09-02
CTCCCGACCGAGCCACAGCGGGCACGGTCAGGAGACCGGCCCGAGCGAGTTTGCCCCGGTTTATTGAGATGATACCGCCGGTAGGACCGATGGATGACGAGCAGGTGAGACGATGTTAGTCACGTGGCGTTATCGGGAACGCAATTCCCTCATTCAAAGTTTTGATCCCCGAGCCTGGGTGATCTTCTACGTAGCCTTCCTGGCCTCTTCACTGCTCTTCTGGGATTTGCGTTTCCTGGTTCCCCTGCTCGTCATCGCCTTGCTGGCGATCTTCACCTCGGGGATCACGTGGCGTGAGACGTATCGCACGTGGTTGTTCATCGGGGGATTCATCACCTTCTTCGGGGTGCTGACGTTCTTGACCGGGCGGGGTGGGATGGAGCATTACGCCCAGGAGCACGTCATCACCAGCCTGCGTGCGCCCTTCGAGATTCTCGGCTGGCAGCCGACGCTGAACGTCACCGTCGAGCGTATTTTCTACGCTATCAGCCAGTTCGTGCGGGTGTTCAGCGTCTCGGCCATGACGGTGCTCATCCCCTACACCCTCAATCCCGAACTCTACGGCGTCACCTTCCACGGGCTGGGGCTGCCCGACAAGATCGCCTACGCGATGGAACTGACGATGCGCTTCATCCCCACTTTCGCCCGCGATTTCCAATTGACGATGGACGCCCAGCGGGCGCGAGGGTACGAGATCGAGAAACTGCGCGGCGGATTGTTCGCCCAGGTGCGCAAGCTGGCCCCGCTGATCGTGCCGGTGACCATCCACGCCATCGCCGGCAGCGAGGACATCATCGACGCCATGGACCTGCGCGCCTTCGGCGTCGGGCCGCGCACGTGGTTGAAGCAGTTGCACTACCGGCGCCGGGACCAGGTGTTGATCGCGGCGGCGGCGTTGCTCTTCGTCGTCTCGCTGCTCTTCTCGATGCTCGGCTACGCGAGGTTGTGGATCCCGGATTGGGCGCTGGCCTGGGCTGCTGGATAAAGGCGCCGTGTGATTCCCCTCTCGGGATCGGCGGTATAGCTAAAGGTGGCAATCGTCACCAGATCGTGCCCCAATCCCAAGTCAGATTCCAGTTCCAGTAGATTGCTCGCTGCTTCCTGCAGTTTCGGTTCAATCGCCAGGGCCGTGTTGTAGGCTTTTATGGCCTCCTCGTCTTGCTCCAGTCCTTCTAGAATGATGCCCTACAGATTGTATGCACTGGCGAGAAATGAGTGTGCGAGTTCAATAGCCATCTCGCATTCGGATAGCGCCTGCTCGAATAGGTCAGCCTCCTCACATTCATACGCCAGTTCCAGGTGTTGATCGGCGCTCAACGGGTTGACATCCACCGGTTCCATAGGTTCCCTCCTTCAATTCACTACCCGACATTCGTGATCAAGAGCCTGATTTTCGATCACGAATCACACGAATGGTCGAATTTCACGAATGTTTTTTGAAATTCGAAGCCAAAATTCGTGTGATTTGTCCATTCGTGACATTCGTGATCCAGAGATGTCGGGTAATGAATCCTTCAATACTGCTCTGAATTAAGGACTTAAATTGACCGTGAACCATTCGCCGTTCACGAACTGTCCATCTTCGTCGACGTGGTAGGCGGTGATCCTGATCGCGCCGGGTCGCTTCCCCCCGGAGGGGGGCGTGAGGCGGTAGACGTCTTGCACGACCTGGCCGGCCATCCAGCGAGTCGTGGGATACCAGCCCTCGACCGGATGCAGGGAATCGGCCTGATCCAGTACGTCCCCGGGATTGGGGGCGAGCAGGTGGACGGCGACGCTGTAATCCCGTTCGGGGACAGCCTTGGCCAGCCAATGGACCGTGAGCCGATAGCTTTCCTCTTCCTCCCGGACCTCGACGGAGGCGATGGCCAGATCGTCGTTCACACGGAATGGCTCTGGATCCATCGCCTGTTTATCGACTGTATCAAGGGTCCGGGGCGCCGGACTGATCTCAATCAGGCCCGGGGCATAAGTCTCCAGGTAGATCGAGCCCAGTCGCCCCTCCCACCACGCGACGGAACGCCGGTAGAACGTCTTGCTGAGGGTGAACAGACGATGGCCTCTCTCCAGGATCGCCTCGAAATTCGCGTTGTGATCCACGACGTCTAGCTCCGCGAACTGGCCCCGGTACGCCTGGGCGTAGACGAGGGCCCAGTAGTCGTTCCCCCAAAGGGCCATCAGGGTCGTGGGGCGCTCGTCCGGCGGCGGCGTGATCTGTGCAGCCGTGGCGATGATGGTCTCGGCGCCGGGGTCGCGGGTGACCGCCAGCACCTGGGGGCGATGGCGCGCGGCCAGGAAAACGACGACGCCCGCCAGGGCCAGCGTGGCCCCGGGGTAGCGCCACGTCCAGCGCCGGTCCAGGTACGCCGCCAGCAGCGCCAGCCCAACGGCGGCCAGCACGGTCACCGGCAGATGGGCCGCCAGTTGGGCATCGCCCACGCGCCCAATCCAGATGATGGCGGTCAGGAGCAGGTAGGGCAGCCAGGCCAGGGTCAGGGCCAGCGGCTCGCGCCATCTCGTTCTCACATCCCTTTTCGTCTTCAGGGCCAATACCAGCAAGCCCAACAATCCCAGCGCCAGTAAGATGACGTTGAGGTCGGCGGCCGTGATCTCGAAAGCTCGCCAGATCCGGGCCGTCCATTCGGCGAGGCTCCCGGGCCAGGTGACGATGCGCTCTGCCCGGTTGTCGAACAGCATACGTATCACGCCCTGCCAGGTGCCGGGCGTGCCAAAGGTCCAGGTCGTCCCCTGCTGCACGCGCCAGGGGAGGTAGAGGTAGGTGAGGGGCGCCAGCAGCGAGATCGTCAGCGCGGGCAGCATGCCCCGCCCGATCGCCCGCCACCGGTCGGACCGGAGGACGAGGACGGCCACCGCCGGGGCGAGGAAGAGCACAGCCCGCTGGTGGATCACGCCCTGGCTGAAGGCGAAAGCCAGCCACAACAGGTCGCGGCGTTCGCCCGTGCGCCCGAAGCGGAGGGCGAACAGGAACGTGGCGACGGTGAAGGCGGTGGTCATCGTGTGTACCTCGGCGATGGAGGCGTCCATCCACATTGAGGTCGATACGGCCGCCACAAGGCCCCCCAGGGCGGCCACCGGTCCCGGCACATCCAATTCTTGAAGCAGGACAACGATCAGCCCAACGGAGACGAGGCCCCACACCACCGAGTACAGGGAAGCGCCGGTCGCCGGCTCGATCCCTATCCAGCACAGCAGTGTGACGAAGGTCGAGCCCAGGAAGGTATAGAGCGGGTACCCGGTCCAATGGATCGTACCCCAACGGGGGAGCGCGTTTTGAATCTCCCCCACGTCGGTGGCGTAGGGGCTCAGGCTCCCGTTGACGGTGGTCTGGCAGGTCGAGACGTACAGCAGGGCGGCGATGCCGACGGCGACGATGATCCACGTTCGCGTATGCCATCGCATGTGCCAACGAGCCGGGATGAGTGGGTGGATTTTCATGGGACGATGTAGGTATCCACGACGTTATCGTCCTGGTCCCGGAGGGTGATTATCTCGCCCACGTTCCACGCCGGCGCGTCTCGCCCCCAGTACAGGTCGCTGGGGGTGGAACGGCCCGGGGCCGAGTGAACGCGCATCTGGACGTCGGCGAAGAGCGTGATCTTGGGGAACGTGAAGACGTTGCCGTCGGCGTCGGATAACGTCCAGCCCTCCAGGTCGACCGATCCCCCGCCGTTACGTATGACGAGCACCTCTCTGTTCAGATCGCCGGCGCCCAATACCTGCCCGATCTCGATCAACGTCGGGCCGGAAGGCGTGAGGGTGGGGGCTTGAGCGGCCAGCACGTTATCAAGCGGCGGGGTCGCTCCGGCGGGTTCAGCGGTCACGTCACTGGCCGGTTCGACGGCGGGAGGCGCCTGGGGCGCGACGGGGATGACGAGCGTTTGGCCAACCTGGAGCAGGTTGGGATTGACGATGTTGTTGGCCGCCATCAGGGCCTCCAGCGATACGCCGTAGCTTTGAGCGATAGCGCCCAACGTGTCACCAGATTGGACCGTATATTGTACTGGTTCTGACGTGAATTCTGACCCTAACGTAGCCATTAGCGGCTCAGTCGACGTCGGCAGTGGGCTACTGATTGCCTGTTCGGTGGGGACGTGAGTAGAAACAGGCATGGTCGTTGGGCTGGGTGGTGGAGACACTGCCATTCGATCCCAGATCAATAACACAGTTAGCATCACGACGGCTGAGATGACGACGTTGATGGTGATGACGATAGCCCAGGTACGTGTACGCATTGATGATTGGCCTCCTCGGTGACCGGTGCAAACGCATGGATCGCGACTTCTCTTTCATTATTCTATCACATTTTGCTGCAAAAAAGAACTCCCCGTGTTTTCCATTTGGCATTTAGGGAGATTGCGTTATACTCAATCACATCGTTTGCAATCATCACATTTGTTGCCCAGGAGAAAAGAACCGATGGTCAAAACCCTTGAAGATGGCTTTCAGCGCTTCCTCGAACGGATTACGCCCGATGTTGGTACCGTACGCCTGGATTGGGACTACCAGGCCAAGATCGAGGATTGCCTGGATCGTTATTTTGGTCTGTACGCCTTCTTCCTGGGGGGATCCTACTTCTATGGGACGAGTATCCGGGGATACAGTAACGTCGATTTCCTGGCCAGCCTGGGAGAGGGACGCTTACCTGACGATTCGATCTCGTGCTTGACGCTGGTGAAACAGACGTTGGATGAGCAACTCCCAGGCGTTCAGGCAGAGGTGCAGGCCTTTGCCGTCAGTATCCTGGCCGGGGAAGATACGCGCCGGCGGGTGCGCATCGTGCCGGCCAAATTGACCGGACAGACCTCATTGGGCCACCGGGTCTACACTGTCCCCGATGGCACCGGCGGGTGGATGACGTCGAGCCCCGATGCGCGCCGGGCCATCATCGAGACGGTTGACGGGGACCTGGAGGGCAAACTGGCGCCGCTCATTCGCCTGGTCAAGGCCTGGAAGTACTTCCGGCGGGTGCCGATTTCCTCCTTTTACCTGGAACTCCGGTGTACCCAGTATGCTGCCCACGAACGGATGCTCGTCTACTCGGTCGATTTCGGGCGCGTCCTGCAGGAGATATGGGACGATCAGTTCGGTGAGATCAAGGACATGCGCGGTATAGCGGGCACCGTCGCTTCCCGGTTGGCGCGGGCCGATAAGAAAGTGGCTGTTTCCAGATTGAGGACGGCGCTCTATCACGTCAGTCGCGCGCAAGACGCGACGTCGGCGGGCGATATGGAAGAGACCTTTTTGTACTGGAACCGGGTATTCAAGGGGCGGTTTCCATCTTATGAAAAGACCGAGTAGATGCTCTCTGGTCCCACCGCTATTCAAAGTGTCCGGTAGCGGAGATAACCAACGCCATAGGTGATGGGCGAGGAGGAACATGTATCGAGTTTTCGTGGTCTCTGATGGAACCGGCGCAACGGCCGAACAGGTGCTGAATGCAGCACTGACCCAGTTCGCCGGTGCTCCAGTGGAAATCGAACGTCGCTCTGGCGTTCGCACCGAAGGGCAGATCCGGCAAATCGTCGAGGAGGTCGCCGCTGTTGGCGGCTTCATCGTGCATACATTGGTTTCAGACGATTTGAGGGCGGTGATGTTGCGCGAGGGGCGGACGCACAACGTCGAGACGATCGACCTGATGGGGCCGCTCCTGGCTCGGCTTTCTCAGCAGTTGTCCGTCTCGCCCGCCGAGAAACCGGGGCTTTTTCGCCAGTTGAACGAAGAGTACTTCCGGCGTATGGAGACCATCGAATTCGCCTACCACCACGACGACGGACGCCGTGCCCACGAGTTGGACCAGGCGGAGATCGTCCTGGTGGGTGTCTCGCGTACCTTCAAGACACCCCTGAGCATCTACCTGGCGTTCAAGGGCTGGTTCGTGGCCAACGTCCCCCTGGTGCTGGAACTCAAGCCGCCGGACGCGTTGTTCAAACTGCCGCAGGGCCGGGTCTGTGGCCTGAGCATCGACCCCGACCGGTTGGCAGACCTACGCCAGACGCGTGAGCGCCATCTTGGGGGCGCGACAGGCTATTACGCCGATCCAACTTACGTGCGCCGCGAGGTCGAATATGCCCTGAATATCTTTCGCAGCCAACACGGGTGGCCCGTCGTCGACGTGACCGACAAGCCCATCGAGGAGACCGCTGCGGAGATTTTAGCGCTGGCAGGGGAAAAGTCGTAAGAGAGGTAAAGCATATGTCCTGGCCCATCGCGACGATAGGCATCATCATCTTCACTGTGTATGGCTCGTATCGTGGATTCCAGTCGCCGTCCTTCCAGCGTCGTTACACATTCAGTACCGGGCGCGTTCTCCAGGGCAAGGAATACTATCGCCTGATTTCCAGCGGGTTCCTTCACGCCAACTGGCTGCACCTGATGCTGAACATGCTCGCGCTCAACGGTTTCGCTCGTATGATCGAGCTGGCCTTCGGCCCCCACGTGTTCCTGCTGATTTACCTGGGCAGCATCGCCGGCGGCAACCTCCTATCGCTCTACCTGTATCGTCACCGGGAGTACCAATCGCTGGGGGCCTCGGGCGGCGTGAGCGGCGTCATTTTCGCCACCATTTTCCTGTTCCCCGGGGGCAAGATCAGCCCATTCTTCGGCCTGTTGGCAATGCCGACCTGGTTGTACGGAATCCTGTTTCTCCTGCTATCCTTTTTTGCGCTGAGACGCCAGTTAGGCAACATCGGGCACAGCGCGCACCTGGGCGGGGCCATCGTTGGCCTGCTCATCACGACGGCGCTTTACCCCTCGATCGTGATGCACAGCCCCGTGCTCTACGTGCTCGTGATGGGGATTTCCATCGCGTTGCTCGTCTATCTCTACAGGTACCCACTCTACAGACCCCCGCCTCCCATCTTCAGCTGGGCCTATTGGCGCGCCTGGTGGGCCGAGCGCCAGCGCCGCCGGGCAGCCGAACAGGAGCGACAGGATCAGGAGACGATGAACCGGCTGCTGGATAAGATCTCCCGTTCGGGAATGGAGAGCCTGACCGCTTCCGAAAAGCGAGCTCTCAAGGCCATCTCGAAACGTATGCGAGAGTCAGGCCGTATGCATTGACAGACGACGCACGACCCATTGTCTTTTTAAGCCCTTGTGCTAAAATGCTCTTGTTCAGCGTCCAGTTCCCCGGCCCCTGAGTGACGCCTGTTGTCGGATAACTATCCCGCGAGGAGACCATGCCAAAAGTAACCCCTGTTCGCCAACAATACCTACAGATCAAGGCACAGCACCCAGATGCGCTCGTCTTTTTCCGCCTGGGCGATTTTTACGAGACTTTCGATGAGGACGCGGAGATCGCCGCCCGCGAGCTCGACCTCGTCCTGACCTCACGTCCGGTTTCCAAGAACAACCGCGTGCCGATGGCCGGGGTGCCCCACCACGCTGTCGAGGGATACATCGCCCGCCTGATCGAGAAGGGTTACCGGGTCGCCATCGCCGAACAGATCGGCGAGACCACCAACAAAGGGCTGGTTCACCGGGAGGTGCGGCGCGTCGTCACGCCTGGCACCGTCGTCGAGCCGGCGTTGTTGGAGGAAAAACGGTCCAACTATCTGGCGGCCGTCTTCGTCGGGGAGGATCGGGCTGGGCTGGCCTTCGCCGACATCACGACCGGTGAGTTCGCCACGACCCAGTTGCACGCCGACGAGGTAGAGCAGGAACTGGCCCGCCTGCAGCCTCGCGAGTGTTTGATCCCTGAAGGTGTGGCGGAGGGGCCGCCCTTCGCCGATTGGCGAACGCTCTTTCCTGATTTGCACCTGACGCCATTTCCAGGATACCGCTTCGACCTGGAGGCGGCCCGCCAGGTCCTGCACGAGCACTTCGACGTGGCGACGCTCGACGGTTTCGGTTGCGCGGGCAAGCCCTTCGCCATTCGGGCGGCCGGGGCGGTGATTCACTACCTGAGAGAGACGCAGCGGAACGCGTTGGCCCAGATCGTGAGCCTGAGCGCCTACGTGGCCGACCGCTTCATGACCCTCGACGCCCCGACCCGCCGCAATCTGGAACTGACCGAGACGATTCGCGAGCGCAAGACACGCGGGTCGCTGCTGGGCGTGCTCGACCGGACGTTGACACCGATGGGAGGACGTCTGCTGCGCACCCGCCTGAATCAGCCGCTGCTCGACCGGGCCGCCCTGGAGGCCCGCCTGGACGAGGTGCAGGCCTTCTACGATGACACGATCTTGCGCGGACGGGTGCGCGAAGCGCTCAAGGATACGCCAGACCTGGAGCGATTGACCAACCGGGCGCTTTCTGACGTAGCGACGCCGCGCGACCTGGTCGGTATCCGCCAGGCTCTTGAGACGGCGCCAGCCCTGGCGCAGACGCTGCAAGAGGCGGCGGTTGGTGAGAACGTGGGGGAGTCCCTGGTTTCTTGTCTCAGCGCCCTGGCCTCCGCCCTTGATCCCAGCGACGACGTCGGCGACGACGTTGTCGCCCTCATTACATCGGCCATCGTGGACGATCCCCCGATCAGCACCTCTGGCGGGGGCGTCATCCGGCGCGGCTTTTCGACCGAGTTGGACGAGATCGCCACGTCGGCCCGGGAGGCCAAGGCGTGGATCGCGCGCCTGGAAAAGCAAGAACAGGCGCGCACCGGCATCAAGAGTCTCAAGGTCGGCCATAACAAGGTCTTTGGCTATTACATCGAGGTCACCAAGGCCAATACCGACGCCGTGCCCGATGAGTACATCCGCAAGCAGACGCTGGTCAACGCCGAACGCTACATCATCCCGGAGTTGAAGGACTACGAGACGTTGATCATGAACGCCGAGGAGCGGCAGGCCGAGATCGAGGGCCGGCTGTTCAACGACGTACGCCGGCAGGTGGGCGCGCGGAGCAAAGCCCTGCTCCAGACGGCGCGGACGCTGGCCCAGTTGGACGTGGCGTCTACACTGGCCGAGGTCGCCGTCGCCAACCGCTACGTGCGCCCCGAGTTTTCAGACGACGAGACGACTGCCACGCCGGTCCTCGAAATCGTAGAGGGGCGCCATCCCGTCGTCGAGCAGACGCTGCGCAGCGAGCCATTCACGCCCAACCGGCTATATCTCGATAACGACGAGCGCATCCTCATCATCACCGGGCCGAACATGGCCGGCAAGAGCGTCTACCTGCGCCAGAACGCCATCATCGTGTTGATGGCCCAGATGGGCGGCTTCGTGCCAGCCGAGCGGGCGCGTATCGGCATCGTCGACCGCATCTTCACCCGCATCGGCGCCCAGGACGAGGTCGCCGCCGGGCAGTCGACCTTCATGGTCGAGATGGTCGAGACGGCCAACATCCTCAACCACGCCACGCCGCGCAGCCTCCTGATCCTGGATGAGATCGGCCGGGGAACCAGCACCTACGACGGGATGTCCATCGCCTGGGCGGTGGTGGAATACCTGCACAATCACCCGGAACGACGCGCGCGCACGCTCTTCGCCACCCACTACCACGAGTTGACGGAGATCGCCGCGCGACTGCCAGCGGTGTGCAACTACAGCCTGGCGGTGGCGGAGGAGGGGGACCGGATCATCTTCCTGCACCAGGTCGTGCCCGGCGGGGCGGATCGTTCGTACGGGGTACACGTGGCCCAATTGGCCGGCGTGCCCAAGTCGGTCGTCCACCGGGCCGAGGCGTTGCTGGCCCAGTTGGAGAGCGGCGAGTTCCGCCCCGGCACGCCGGCGCCGAAACCGCAGCAGCCGGTGCTCTTTGCCCAGGAACATCCGGTGGTGGAGGAATTGCGGGGATTGGACGTCTCTCAGATGACGCCGTTGGAGGCGATCAACGCCCTATACGAACTCCAGCGGCGGGTGATGGGGCGGTAGGTTGGTGGGTTGGTAGACTGGTAGACTGGTAGATTGGTAGACTGGTAGATTGGTATTTGGTGGACCTCGGAGATCTCCGGTCAAGTTATGGAGCCCAGGTGAACCCTGGATAAGGTGGAGACCTCCGAGGCCTGCATGCTGTCTGGCCGGGGATTAGAGTAGTCTTCCGATCAGCCAGGCAGCCAGCAGGAGTATCAGGCCGATGGGCAGGATCAACAGACCGATGCCGAGGACGGGCGTCAGCGCCACGCCGAGGATGGTGATCACCACGCCCACCAGGCCCAGTACAGCGCTCAACACCACGGCGATGAGCACGAACGGCAGCTTGATCAGCCAGACGAGCGAGAGAACGAGGGCCTTGATCAGCCACCCGATCAATACGAATGGCAATTTGATTAGTTCAATCAGTAAATCGAACATCGCTTTTACCTCCCTTTGCTTTTTACCGAATTCTAGTATGATATACGGGAATGGGGCGCGCTTGGTTGCATCATGGGATCGCTTTTACAGGATTCGTGTTAGGAGTTACGCATTTGAGACTTTCTCTGCCACGAATTTCACGAATAGAAAAGCAAAATTCGTGTCAATTCGTGAAAACCTGTCCTGAGCGTAGTCGAAGGATTCGTGGCTAATTCCGGTTGTTGATGAGCCAACTGCGTAACTTCTACGTATATTTGCCGTTGGTCTATAAGTGATAACAGGGTCACAATTAAGGAGACGAATATGACTGAGCTTCCAGTTTACCAGATCAAGATCACGTTGGCCGACACCCACCCGCCGATCTGGCGGCGGCTCTTGGTGACGGGCGATACGCCCCTGGACGAGCTCCACGCTATCTTGCAGCTTGTGATGGGGTGGGACGATTATCATCTCCACCAGTTTATCGTCGGGGAGACCTATTACGGCGAGCCGCACCCCGAGTTCGATGACTACATGGAGGTGAAAGACGAAAGCAAGGTCGTGTTGGGGCAGATCGTATCCCAGGAAGGGGATCAGTTCGGTTACGAATACGACTTCGGAGATAGCTGGTTGCACATCATTCAGGTGGAGGAAGTGCTCGAGCCGGATCCGGAACTGGTCTATCCACTGTGCATCGGAGGAAAACGGGCCGGCCCGCCGGAGGACGTCGGCGGTGTCTGGGGCTACGCCGAGTTCCTCGAGGCGATCAAGGATCGGAATCATCCCGAACACGCGGAGTATATGGAGTGGGTCGGCGGCGGATTTGATCCCGAGGCTTTCGATCCAGACGAGATCAATGACCAATTAGATCTTTTGTACGATATGGACGACCTCCTGGAGTAACGACTGCGAACTACTCAAGGTCCAGATGTATCTTTTCAATAACTTGGGGAGCTGTGGCCGGTCTCCCGACCGAGCCACAGCGGGCACGGTCAGGAGACCGGCCCGAGCGAGTTTGCCCCGGTTTATTGAGATGATAGGTCCAGATGCATCTTTTCAATAACTTGGGGTGAATCTGTTCGTAGTGCGCTTTTAGGGGCGCTGAAGCGCCTACCTACGAACAAGCCCCCGGTTTATTGAGAAGATACGCCCAGATTTCATTTGAGTGCGGAACCTTGCGAAGGTTCCAGATGGCTCTTTTGACACGATAAATCCTCGCCAGCGGACATGCCCGCTAACCTTCGCAAGGTGGTTCTTTGGGATTTCGTATGGTCACGATGAGAGATTAGCCACGAATTGCACGAATTACCACGAAAAACCCAAGATTAGTGACAATTCGTGTAATTCGTGGCGAAAAATTGACCATTTGCTAATCCAACCAGGCGAGCTAGCAGAGAGCCCGCAAGGTTAATGAAAGGATGGCACAGGTGCGAGCGATTTTGGACACGTTGCGCGCTTGGTTAGCGTCCGGCGAGCAAATCGCGCTGGCGACGGTAGTCGGCACCGAGGGATCGTCGCCCCGCCCCCTCGGTTCACGCATGGCGGTGACCGCCTCCGGGCAGATGGCGGGTTCCGTCAGCGGGGGGTGCGTGGAAGGCGACGTCTTCCGCGAGGCCCAGGCGGTCCTGGCGAGCGGGACGCCGAAACTGCTCCACTACGGCGTGACCGACGAGACCGGGTGGGAGGTGGGCTTGGCCTGCGGCGGCGCCATCGACGTCTACGTGGAACCGCTGGCGGACGTCCACCGCCGGTTGGCGGACGAATTGGCGGCGGAGGAGACAGTCGCGTTTTTGACCCCGCTGGACGAGCACAGCGGCGGGCACCTGTTGATTCGGCCCGACGGTCGATTGGAAGGGAATCAAACCCTCACCGACGTTTGGGAAGAGATCGGGGGCGCGGCGACCTTCTCTCATCCAATGGCCGAGTCGCGCGCTCACCCGGAAGGCGCAGTTCCTATCTTCATCGAGGTCTTCGCCCCCCCAGAGACGATCACCATCGTGGGTGCGGTGCACATCGCGGCACCGCTGCTCGAGTTGGCGCACACATTGGGCTTTCGCGTGCGCTTGATAGACGCCCGGCGGGCCTTCGCTGCTCGCGAGCGCTTCCCCACCGTCGACGACCTGGTGATCGCCTGGCCCCAGGAGGCGCTCGCGGCGGATCGACTCGGTTCCCGGGATTACGTGGTGATCCTGACCCACGATCCCAAGTTCGACCTCCCCGCGCTGGAGATCGCGCTGCGCAGCCGGGCGGGTTACGTGGGCCTGATTGGCTCGCGGAGCACCCAGGCCAAGCGGCAGGCGGCGCTGCGAGAGCGGGGGTTCGACGAGGCGGACCTGGATCGTATCCACGGCCCGGTGGGGCTCGATCTGGGCGGGCGGACGCCAGCCGAGATCGCGCTGGCGATCCTGGCCGAGATCGTCGCTGTGCGGAATGGCCGGAGCGGCGGGAAAATGAGCGAGAGAGAGGAGTTGTGATGATGACGGTACGAACCCAAACATTTTGGCGGATTCTGGTCCTATTGATGCTCGTAGGAGTTACGATTGCTTGTGCGTCGTCATCGCTCACCACCCCGCTGGCAGTCCAGGAAACGGCCGAGGTCACGCCGTCGGCGCCCCCCACGTCCACGCCTGTTCCCACGCCTACACCTGTGCCCCCAACGCTCACGCCCGCCCCCCAGCAGACGCCGCCGCCGGGTAAAGCGTTCGCCCGGGGCGTCTCCAGTTACGATCTGACACAGCGTTTCTCACTGTTGTACGCCACGGATACGTGGCTATGGGACGGTCAGTGGTTGCGACATCAGGATATCGCCGGTTGCGCGTTGAATCCACAGGCGGCGGGAATGGGTCTGGGGCCGGATTGGACCCACACCGAGGATCGGTTGGAACTGGATGGTTGGGAATTTCAGCGCCGCACGTTCACCGAAGATGACCAGGACGGCCCATCGCTCGTGTCGTATGGATTGGACACCGCCGCAGGCTATTTCCTCTTTCGACTCGATGCCCAGGATCTGGATCGGCCGGCCTTCGAGCGCTGTCGCGCGGACGCCGAGGCCGTGCTGGCGACCTTCGTCCCGGAGGTGCCGTTGAGCGGCGATTTCGCCGCCGCGCACGCGGCCCTGGACGTCTACGAAGCACCCCAGGTCTCTCTGGGCGCGGCGCTGGCGCTGGCGTCTGATGCAGCGAAGTGGCTCAACCATAACCGCGTGGATGGCCTGGCAGACGTTTTGCGTGAGTTGCCCAAGCTGGACGAGGCTGGACCAAACGTCACGTCGGTGGATTTGAACGGCGACGATCTGCCCGACGTGGTGATCCAGACACGGTTGATGGGCCTGCCCGTCGTCGCCTGTATCAGTCAAACGTCGGGGCGTTTCACGGGCCAGGTGCTCCCCTTCGGTTTCAGTGAGCCTACGCCCACGATGGATAGCGGCGTTCTGGTCGACGACCTCACCGGCGATGCCCGGCCCGAGACAATCGTGACCTACACCCTGTCCGGGGCAAGCGGCTGGACCGAATTGCTCTACGTCTTCCGTTGTGGCGATGAGGGAGCCTGTCCGCTGGCCTTTCGCGCCGACCTGATCAACTGGGCCGGACCGTCGGTGTGGAACTTGGAACCGGACCCCATCCAACCCGGGCGGCAGCAGATCGTGTTGACCTACCCCCATCTCTACAGCGATGGCTTCGACCACAAGCTGCTCAACCATCCCCTAGGCCGGCAGGTCTGGCGGTGGGATACTAGCTCAGGCCACTTTTCCCTGGCCGAGAAGACGGTCGATCTGGAACGCGGCGCCTGGGAGGGAGAAAGCGCCACGATCAGCGTGGCGGATCGACTGCGCTGGCACACCAACGAGGGAGAGAGCGCCTTTCGCGCCGGCGACTACGACGAGGCGTTACGGTGGTACGATGAAGTGCTGACCCTGGCGGCGTCAGAAGGCTGGACGCCCGATCCCCAGGGTGAGCAGCCGGATTGGGTCGGTTACGCCCGCTTCCGCCGGGCCGAGACGCTGGCACTCCGGGGGCAGGCCGACTCGGTAATCGCGGAGATGGAGAGCGTCTCTGCCGATTACGCCGGCGACGTCCTGGCCGAACTGGCCGACGCTTTTCTCTCCGGTTATGGCGATGGGCACGATCCCGATGCGCCGGCTCGGGGTGTAGCTGCCATCCAGGCAGTCGATTTGTACACTCACTTCTACGAGGAGCGAGGCGGGGGATTGCGCTTCCCGTTGGACGCCCGGGGTGTTCTCTACCCGGGGGCCGGGTTGGCCGCCTATCTCGACGTCCATCCCGAGGCGACTGGCCGCGCGGAGGCGCTGCGAAGCGGCCTTCAGGGGGTGGGGTTTGCCGTGGATGACGTTCGTGTGGTGGAAGCCGACGAACCATCGGAACGGGATCGGGTATCGATCGTCCTGGCGCTGCCCGAAGGTTCTGCCGTCATGAGAGAATCGACGTTTTGGATACTCGAACGAGATGACGCCCAATGGCGCGTGGTCCCGGCCCAGGACGAACTGGAATGGCCCCAGGTCGGTGCTTTCTTCGAACCTGTCCGAGGTCTATAGAGAACGCTTCGATGAGGCCTGATTAAGGAGGTATCATGAGCGAGCAATTTAAACTTCGGTGGCCGGTCGACAGCCGGACCATCACCCAGTATTTTGGTGAGAATCCCCACATCTACGCCAGGTACAATCAGGCTGGGCACGAGGGCCTCGATTTCCGGGCGCCGGTTGGGGCGAACGTCTACGCTTGCGCCGACGGGCAGGTGCTCGACGTGCGGCCCAATCGCGGCAACGCCTACGGGCTCCACGTGCGCCTGCAGCACGTCGTCGGGGGGCGGGAGTATCAAACGATCTACGCCCATCTATCCCGGGCGTTGGTTTCCGCAGGACAGCAGGTGGCGGCTGGCGACCTCATCGCCCGGGCCGGGATGACGGGGCATACCTACGGCCCACACCTGCACCTGACGCTGAAGCTCATCGGGGCCAAGACCCTGGGCTACCCCGATGGCGTGATCGATCCTCTGCCCTACTTGCAAGACGAGGCCCCGCCGCAGACCGATCTGATCGTCTACACCACAGCGGGCGTTCGGTTGCGTGCCCGGCCGACGACGGTGTCGGCTCAACTGGCGTGGCTGGATGAGGCCGAGCCGCTCACGGTATTGGGCGGCGCCGGTGCAGCTGATGAAGCGCGGGCCAAGATCGGCCAACACGGCGAGTGGATTCACGTCCAGCGGGCCGATGGGATGATCGGTTACGTGGCCGCCTGGTACCTGCAACTGGCGCAGCCGGAACCGGTGACGCCAACGGAGCCTGAGCCGGAACCGGATCTGCCGGATGAGATGGCCGTCTACGCCACCGAGGCGCTGAACGTGCGCAACGGTCCCTCGACAGGCAGCAGTCGCATCGGTATCGCGCTGCCCCACCAACCGCTGATCCTCGTCGGCGACTGGGCCGAGGCGCTGCCGAAGGTGGGAGATCGCAGCGAGTGGTTGCACGTCCACCTGCCCGACGGGCGGCGGGGGTACGTCGCCGCCTGGTACGTGCAGCTCACGCCCGGACCGGCGCCGGAGAAACTGCTGGTGGTCTACCCGGTGCAGGACATGAACTTCCGCGAGCGACCGACGGTGCGGGCCAAGCGTATCGGCCGTTTGGCGCACAACACGCCGCTGGTGGTGAACGACGACCCGGCGCGGGCATTGGCGCTGGTGGGCCGCTACGACGAATGGCTCTACGTTCGGCACCCGCAGCCGCCGGAGGACGAGTGGGGATGGGTGGCGGCCTGGTATGTCTCGAGCACGCCGACGTAGGGTGTGGGATCAACGGAAGGTGCCGGTAGCGATGACCTGGTCCTCCTGGATCTCCAGCGTCTCGAAGATGATGGGGAGTTGGCGGTTCGATAGGTCGACCTGCTCGTAGACGAGATCCTGGGTCGCCCGCAGGATGGCCGGGGGGACGGGCGCGCCAGCCACACCCAGTTCGGTGAGGGTGACGATGGGGACGCCGTTTTCCAGCGTCATCGTGGCGTACCCGTGGATCGATAGCTTCAGCCCCAACACCTCGACCCGACCCCAGGCCTCGATCTGATCGGGGTGAAATTCGACGCGCGGGTGGCGAAAGGGGATCTCTGGGTGGTTGTCGAGAAACCAGGCGATGCTCTCGGCAGCCTCCCGCCCGGTGACCTGGAGCTCGAAACGCTCGCCGCTGTGCCCGCCCTCCCGGAGCCGGGCGCGCAAGTCGGCCAGGTCGGTTTGCAGGATCGGTTCGGCTACGTAGGTCGGGCCGCTCGGCTCCAGTGCCTGCGCCCACGCAAAGCCGTTGACGAGCAAGAGCGCCAGGAGGATGTAGAGATTGCGCGGTTTTTTGAGAAAGGTGATCAAGTGGGCGAGTCTTGGCATTTGGTGGGCTCCTTAAGGCAGGTAGGCAAGTAGACAAGTCGAATCCGAAATCCCACTACCTCCCTCCTACCCAAAAAATCCGTAAGGCCGCCAACCCCACCGGCAACAGCACCACCAGGCACACGACAGCCCACAGCGCGACGGCCCGTTCGGTGGAAAGGCTCGGTGTTTGGATAGCGACGTGATCCCCGCCTTCTTCAGAAGTTGTCCACGCGGGATCGAGCCGCCGGGAGACTTCTCGCGCGACGATCCACAGGCCCATGCCCTCCAGGGCCAGCAGAGCCAGCAATCCGGCGGCGATGGTGACGCCCATCACGTCCGTCTCCTGGGGCGCCGTGCCAAAGAAGGCCGTGCCAGATAACGTGATCCACAGGACGATGCCGCCGTTCCACAGCGCGTGCTGGCCGGCAGCCAGGGGAAAGCCCCATAACCATCGCCGGTCGATGCCGCTTTTGCGATGCAACCAGGCGTGCCAGGCCAGGGCGGCCAATCCGGCGCCCAGGGGATGCACAGCGGCTCCCAGTGCGCGCACCAGGAGGACGCCGCTCCAATAACGGGCGCTGAAGAGGGCGTAGATGGCGTTTTCGACGGCGGCGAACCCCGCGCCTGCAGCTGCGCCCAGCAGGAAGACGTTGCGCCGGGATGCGCCGCCAGCGTCGGGGAGAAACCCGCGCAGTAGCGGGACGACGGCCAGGGACTTGGCGAATTCCTCGACCAGCGGGGCGACGATGGCCAGTTGGAACAGGGCGATGAAGAAACCGGGAGAAGTGAGAGCGCGGGCGACTTCTCCACCGGCCAGCAGATTCAGCAAACGTTCGAAAGCGTCCAGCAGCGGATCGCCCAGGTCGAGCAGCAGCCAGACGAAGGCGAGCGGGGCCACGATCTCCAGGAAAATGGCCAGGAGCACAGAGCCGGTCGCGCCGACCGAGAAGGCGACCCCCGCCCGGCGCCGTGTCAGCCAGCCGGGACGATGGTCCACGATCCAGGCGACGGCGGCCAGGGGGGGCAACGCGGCGGCGGTGAGGACGAACCACGGGCCCAGGAGTGGCACGAGGCTCTCTACCCGCGATAGCCCGATACCGGTCGCCAGCGCCAGGGCAAAGCCGCCGACCATGGCCCACAACGGAGGCAGGCGCAACGCTTTGGTCGGCCGTTTGTTGAAGGCCTGGAAGAGCATAAAGCCCCCGCATCCCATCCCAATCGCCAGGAGTGTCGCGATGCCCAATATGGCTGTCTCTTATACACATCTGACGCTGCCGACGAAGAGGATAGTGTAG
>OMKS01001924.1_pt1 | contig 17886 bp, 17 predicted proteins | sample 1674721 | NCBI WGS metagenome assembly OMKS01 (sample SAMN06264996, study PRJEB25208) | sediment metagenome | isolation source: hot spring sediment | place: USA: California | collected 2014-09-02
TTCTCACAAAACAGATTTACCCGCTGGGAGGATTTTTCTCAATCCGTTTTATGTATCGCTATTTTGGACAAGAGTGAGCCTAAGTAATGGTTAATGGCATATGGGCATACAGACAAGAAAATGACTGATGCCTATGCAGAAGCAAGCCCGGTCACTCTGAAAAATGCCCTTAATAAAATAGTGTGGATAAGGTGATTTGTTTACAGTTTGTTTACAGGTTTTTCGGGAGTTATCTTAATGATTTTATTATTGAAACATGGCGGAGAGGGTGGGATTCGAACCCACGGTCCCTGTCTCCAAGGACAGCCGATTTCGAGTCGGCCCCGTTACGACCACTTCGGTACCTCTCCTTATCTTCTTTCCTGAAAAAACGTCTTTAAAAGCCTTGCGGCATCATCCTCAAATAGCCCGGAAACCACCTCCGGCCTGTGGTTCAGCCCCAGCTCAAATCCCTTGAGCAGCGACTCAACAGCACCGTAACGGGGATCGGCCGCACCGTAGACGAGCCGCCTAATTCTTGCATGTATAATCGCCCCCACGCACATGATGCACGGCTCGAGGGTCACATACAGGCAGGCATCGAGGAGTCTGTAGTTCCCGGTCACGCGAGATGCCTGGCGAAGCACCACCACTTCGGCATGCGCTGTAGGGTCAGCATCCATGATGACCCGGTTATGACCGCTCAATATCAGGTCACCCATGACGATCACCGCACCTACCGGGACTTCCCCTTTTACGGCCGCTTCTTGAGCCTCTTTGAGAGCCATAAACATCAAAGAACGATCATCCACGTCATCACGCATCTATCATCATGGAGTACGTTAGTCAAGACTCGGACAGACAGGGATGGTATTTCTCGAAACAGACACAAGCCCGTCTGAAGGACAATGAATCAGCTCACCGAACGCTGTCGAGATATCGAAAAGCTCTTTCATTGAGATAACACCTCAGCCGCTTGCAGCGGCAACTTCTATTTTCTCATACTCCGAGGAGATGAAAGAAGCGAGAGGACAGTAATGGAAAGATCTCTGTCACCCAGCTTCTTGCTGCGGGACACTTCATTCTTCATCGAACTTGAATCCCTGCAAAGGTTTTCTACGGGCCATCTTTTCCCTGATTCCAAACAGATACTTTCTTTTCCAGGTATCTCCGGACAAACCCGGTTTCAATATATCTGTACATTACGATGCTCAGAAGAAAAGACGCCACGAAAGAAATACCTGCAAATGCACTGATCGACAGGTACTGGTGGGCATACAGACAGTCGAGATTCTTGAATATAGCCTTCATGGGAAACATGACAAACGTGTGTATGAGAAAAAAACTGTAGCTGATATTTCCCAGATTAACCAGCCAGCGCATGTTCATGATCCTTTTCACAAAATGATCGTTCGTGATGAAAAGGACAGAGAATACGTATCCGAACAGGGAAGCAACTGCAATATACATTAGGTTCTTGTATCCTGATATCGACAGCATCATCAGCATGATCGCCAGACAGGATATTGCCAGAAACGAGCTAAGCATCTGCGTGTTAAAATTCTTCTTTATAAAAGGCTCCGTATAATATGCAGCCAGACCGACGAGGAAAAAGATCGCCCTGGGACGATAGTATATAAATACAAGCGAAAGGGCTGCTGCGATCAGAAAGATGATGATCGATACCCGGGATTCATGCCTGGCGGTGTATGCGGCAAACACCATCCCCCATAACAGGTAAAATGCCATGATATAACTGAGAGCCCAGGCCAGAGGCTGTGCTATCGGGATCTTGAAGACCCCGGGCAGCAGGAAAAGGTTCGTAAAGAAATGGAAAATGTACGCAATAAGTGAAATGTCTTTCAACCATTTATAACCGATCAGTGGCCCCATGGTGAACACCAGGAGATGAAGGACAAGGAAGACAGGATATACCCTGATGATCCGATTGACCAGATATCGAGAAAAACCGTTCGCCTTTCTAATACTTGCCACTGCCAGGTACCCGCTGATAATAAAGAATATCTCCACCCCGGCAGCACTGCCCATCATAATCCGAAATCTTAGGCTGCCTTCCGAGAAAGGTTCCATCCAGCCTGCGGTCGTTGCCGCCCCGTACACATGCAGGGAAAACACCAGCAATATCGCAAAACCCCGGCAGCCCTGAATGGACATGTTCATAAGCGGTTGCTCCAGGCCAGTACAGAACTCATCATTTATGGCCTTTGTTCAATGTAGACATGAACCCCGTCGAATTTCATATCCGGTTTTCTGCCCCGATCATTCAATTGCTGAAGCATACGTTCACCCTGATCGGTCTTGATATCCAGGGCAATACATGCGGCTGCGGCAGGGTCATGTTTTGAATATTTTCCAAGATCCACCGGTATGGCCCTGGCATAATAGCCTATCCGGGGCCTGTTTGTATAGACCCTCTGACCCGGACCAAGCTGGTCCAGTATCCACTGGCCTGCATGCTTTCTCGCGACCCTGGCCGGGTCGGGGGGGATCGAAGCCGCATGAAGCCAGGCGAGAATACCGGATGCCACAGCGAGCACAGCAGCGAATTTCGCTATCTTATGCGACGATCCCCAGGAAAGCACAACTGCATTTGCAGCCAGGGGATAGAGCCATATCACCGGGGAGAGCACATACCGGTCGGATGTCCATCTCCCCATCATCACGAACAAGATGAAAAACAAACCTAGAACAATCAGTGCATGCTGAAGATACCTTGTTTTCTCGGACAAGAAAAACCCGGCAAAGGCGAAACACATGACCAGGGGACCCCCGATCTTGAGAAAAAGCATGATCGCCAGAGGAATACCTTCCAGGATACCTCGAGGGCCTGGAAGCACAGAAAGCAGGGTGAATATTGCAAAACCCTTTCTTTCAAAGAAGGGGCTCCCGGAAAAGATCACCACCATCGACACAGCCAGAACAACCGGTAACAGAAGAAGGAGCAACCTGAACAAGAACCCCTGTTTCTTATGAAATACCCACAGCAGGAGCCATGTCACGATAAAGAACACCGCAATCGTTCTCACTGCACATGCCAGAACAATGAGCACAGAGCCGACCAGGAAGAATGCTTTTTTCCGGGAATCTCCTGACTCCGCCCACTTCATGACAAGATAGTTGCCCCAGAGAATCAGGCAGATGAAAAGGGACTCCTTCAGACAGTCCACCGAACTGACCAGCAGCTGCGGGTTCGAGATCAGAAACACAACCGACACTATCGCCGCATTCGTGCTGCCTGTGACCAGCCTGGCAAGCAGGAACATCGCCGGAGCAGACAGCACAAAACACAAGACCGAAAGGGCCCTCCCTGCCAGCTCCAGGTCCAGACCAGTAATCCAGGCCACCAGCGCCATAAGCATCGGATAGAGCGGCAGCTGGGGACGCATGAGGGCCTCTTTGAATCTCCCGTCGAGAAACAGCTCTGCAGAGGGGATATACTGGAAGGCGCCGTCCATGGAGATGATGTCAAAATTCATCCACAAAGGCACGATCGCCGCACAGGCAATCCCGGTCAGTGCAAAGACGAGCCGGGTATGAGTATCACCGAAGTTGAGCTTCATTGAAAACCGTTGTATCACATTGCCTCATCAGGCTCTATACCGGAGATATCATGCCGGGCAGTCAACATCCTCTCCGCCCGTTCCCGAAACAGCCTTTTTATCCGCAACATTTCCTGCATGGCGCTCGACATGCATTTCATGGAGAATTCCCGGGAGATCTTTTGCCGGAATTTCGCTCATACTGCATGGAAAGGGCCTGTATCCGATGTTCGAGTGTGTCCATGGAAAGAATGAACTTCGCTTTATCTGTTACGACCTTGCCGAGTACACGCTGCAGGACCATATCGCCTGCAGCCTTATTGAAGTGAGAGAGGTCGGAATAGTTTGCCTCATCCATGGTGATCCGGTTAAAACCGGAAAAATCCCAGATCAGGGCGCCTTGAGCTGCCAGCCCCGCCAGCCAGTCGTGATAATCCTGCATGTTGTAGGAGAACATGAGCAAGTAGTAACAAGGGTTTATCACATAGACAGCCTCGATATCCTTTTCACCGAGGAGCTTCACAACCGCTCGAAAGGCATCCATTTGCAGCTGCCTGAAATGCAGACCCATTTCAGGCAGGGTTACATTATCAGGAAGCAGCTGTCGTTTCCCGGCAGGGGCCTTATCCACACGCCCCGGGAAGATGTCCCGGCCGGTTTCCCTGTCGAAACGGTAATGTACAGAGTCAGTAAAGAGATTCGCACGCAGGGCCTTGCGGATGACAGTAGGCTGGAACGAGAGGTATCGCGCATAGAATCCGAGCCTGTGTTCACCGGATACAAGATAGTGCTCCTGCCTGAGAAGATCAAAGCGATCGATATTTTCGTAAGTAAACATAAAATCATAATCGAGGCAGATGATGGCCCGGCGCATGCCATGCCCGCTCTCTATTATCCAGCTGATCTTCCTGAAAACACCCTCCATGTTCTCACCTGGGACCCAGAAATTGAATGCCGTCCCCCCGGTGAGTTCCTCCACTGTTTCCTCGGCATATGCCTGGGCCCTGGAGGTCCCGAAGATGAAGGTGTCATAGCCGTTGTGCCCTTTCAGGTATTCTGTCTTGAGATAGCGCGAGTTGACCTCGAAGTTCTTCCGATTGAAATCACAGATACCGAAAACCTTGTAAGGATCCACAATGACGTTGACAGCGAGGTTTGCCGCGAATCCGGCGACCATAATGCCCAGGACAATATTCCAATATACCCGTTTCATGACCCCGCCTAGAACTGGAAATAGAGAAACTCGCTTGCCCGCGTGCATGAGAGAAGGGCAGCGAGCCCCATGACACCCACAAAAACAGCCCATGCCTTGCTCGGGCTCCACTGAATCCTTCCTGTATAAGCTGAATCTGCAACATCAGGGTATGTCTCAAGGGCCGGCCGGTATCGTTCCAGAAGCTGATACGTGTTGGGAAGACACCAGACAATCAGTGCTGATACGACAAGTATCCGTATCTCTTCTATACCTTTGAACAAAGGACCGCCGGACAGACCGTTCATCCCTGACATTGAACCGAGCATGGAAAGTGCCGCTCCTGATGATTCGGCCCTGAAGACCACCCATGCTACGGATACAGCGACAAAGGTGATCCCGCAGGAGAGCATCTTTGTCCACAGTCTTGATCTGCGCCCATCAATCCCCAGCCGCTGTTTCAATGCATGCCACAGGTTGTTGATAGCCAGATAGATGCCGTGCAGACCGCCCCAGATCACGAAGGTCCACCCGGCACCGTGCCAGAGACCGCCGAGAAGCATTGTGATCATGAGATTGATGTAGCGCCTGGACGGCCCCTTTCGATTTCCTCCAAGCGGTATGTAGAGGCACTCTCTGAGAAACCTTGAAAGCGTCATATGCCAGCGTCTCCAGAACTCAATGATGCTCTGCGCCTTGTACGGCGAGAAGAAATTGAGCGGCAATGTTATGCCGAACATGAGTGCAAGCCCTATGGCCATGTCGGAATAGCCCGAGAAATCAAAGTAGAGCTGAAAGGTGTATGCCAGGCAACCTCCCCATGCCTCCAGGAAGGAAAGAGGAGAGCCTGCCTGGGCCGCGCTGAAGACCGGGGTGGCATACCTTGCCGCCTCGTCGGCTATGAGCACCTTCTTGGCAAGCCCTATCACAAAGGCACTGATGCCGATGGCAAATTTATCGTGTGAAAATCGTCTTTCTTCCGTATCCATGAACTGGGGCATCATCTCAGAGTGATGCACAATGGGCCCGGCGATCAGCTGCGGGAAAAAGCTCACGAACAACGCGTAGTGAAGAAAATCGTACTGCCTTGTAAGCCCACGGTAGGCATCGATAAGATAGGTGATCTGCTGAAAGGTGAAAAAAGAGATCGCAAGCGGCAGCACAATGGTTTCCAGGACAAAACCGGTATTGGCAAGGGTATTGAAGGTATCCACGAAGAAGTTGGCATACTTGAAATATCCAAGCAGCACAAGGTTGACAGCGATGCCGAATATCACAAGCATCCGGGAGCGTCTTTGCGAGAGCCTCGTCCCGACAAGATAATTGAACGCCATGGAGAACAGGATCAGGAGAAGGTAGACCGGATTCCACCACCCATAAAAGAACAGCGAGGCAGAGGTCAGCCAGGCTACCGAGATGCGGCGGCACTGACCGGCGTCCAGCAGGTGAAAGACAACCAGGGTCACCGGAAGAAAGGCCAGAATAAAGATGTAGGAATTAAACAGCATATTTAATCGATTACCGGTCCCTGAACCATTCCCGCAGGTCATGGGAAAGGATGTACGCGCCTTTTGAGTTCAGATGACCTTCGTCAAACCACAGGTCATGCCTGTAAATCTTTTCGAGCTCCGGGATGATGAAGGTGCCATGGCGTGAAAGTTCTTCGATGAAGCCATCAGGTGGTATGGGGGCGTTCCTGCTGGGCAGGTAAAGAATATAGAGCCTCGTCCCCTGCCCCTGTGCAAGCTCCGATATCTTCCGGACATGGGAGAACCAGTCTGCATATGAGGGCTCGAAGAAGTGTCTTTCATCCTGGGCCTTCTCGACTCGTACAGGATCGAGGCTGAAGGCATGGGAGACCTTCTCGGCCATGTTGGGATCGTGGTCCTGATTTCCGTAACCCATGGTCTTTTCGAACGTGATGCTGTGCGTTTGCGGGCTGCCGAACTTTGCCCTGAGAAAGATCACCGGGGGCTTCAGCAAGGCCGCGCATATATCCGCAATCCTGATCGTGAGTTCCTTTTTGTGATACAAGGCGAAGAACTGGACAGACACAGGGGGGCTGGTGAAGACATCACGGGTGTTGCAGTAAAACCGGTAAGCGGGATGAAAATCATGCGTGGGCTTGTCGGAACAGATCTCCAGGACAAGGTTCTTCACCCTGTGGTTTGCAAGCAGGTCTCTGGCGAAGATATAGTACAGGTTTCTTCCTCCGAAATATATGGACATGTTCAGTGCGGTGCCCTCACGGGCCTGTTGAGGCAGTATTATCCTGGGATCGATAGCGCCGAAGCTGTGTGACGTGCCCAGAAAGACCGTATGGTAGTCTTTGTTGTCGCCGAATATCTTTTTCTTCACCCACAGGGCCTTTTCCATATCCAGATTGTAGTAATCCTGCCTGTCAAGAGGAACGACCGCCTGGGCCAGAAGCACAAAAAACAGAAACCAGGCAGATGTATGCAGAATCCTTATCTTCATCTCTTCACCCTAGAACTGGAAATAGATAAAATTGCTGTGCAGGTAGCTGAGTTCCGATGCATAGTAGAGCAGCAGGCTGAACACGTACATGACCGCGCCGCGCGCATATGCGGGTAGGCCCGAATACAAGACGCCAAGCCTCTCTATCCTGGGTTCAAACACGTTGTGGATGACAAGGGACAGGGCGAGAATCGCCGTTGTCTTCAGTGCCAGCCCGTAATGTGCCGGAGACAACAGTACCGCACCCGGATCCATGCACGACAGGACGAGTGATACCTGTTCCAGGGAAGGCAGCCGGAAAAAGATCCAGGCAAATGCCACGAGATGGAAAAAGAAAACCACCCTGATCATCCGCGGCATTTTCTGCATGAAGGCATGTACGGATTCCAGACGGTACACGATATCGTAGAATGCGTGCAGAAGACCCCAGATGATAAAATTCATGCCTGCACCGTGCCAGAGTCCTCCCAGAAAAAAGGTGATCGTTATGTTGAGATACGACCTCAGCCTTCCCTTCCTGTTTCCACCGAGCGAGATATAGAGATAGTCCCTCAGCCATGACGAGAACGTGATATGCCATCTTCTCCAGAAATCCCTCGGATCGGCAGCAAGGTAGGGCGATCTGAAGTTCTGGGGAAGCCTGAAGCCGAACAGCTGGGCAGAGCCGATGGCAATATCCGTGTATGCCGAGAAATCCAGGAATATCTGGAATGTGTATCCATAAACGGCAAGGAGCATGGGCAGGCCCTTATATACCTGAGGATCGGCAAAGGCAGGGCCCACGATAAGGCGCCCCAGGACATCGGCCAGCAAGAGCTTCTTGCAAAGACCGTACATGATCCGCACGAGACCCTCTTCCTGCAGGCTGTTCGTTTCAACGCTGTCGAACTGCGGGAGCATGTCCCTTGCCCGGGCGATCGGCCCGACCAGGAGCTTGGGGAAGAACGCGACATAGGTGAAGAATTTCAGCGCAGAGTCTGTCGGCTTCATCGCCCCTCGGTAGATGTCAAGGGTGTAGGTCATGGCCTGAAAGGTATAAAATGATATGCCGAGAGGCAGCAGTATGTTGAGAGTGGAGACCTTTATCCCAATACCGGCATGATCCATGAGAGTGACAAAGGTTTCGATAAAGAAGTTGCAGTACTTGAAATAGCCCAGTATGCCGAGACTGACAACAATGCTTACAATAAGGAACCATCTGCGGCCGGATGTCTCTTCAGATTCATGAATCATTCTTCCGGCAAGGTAGTTCGTCAGGGATATGATGATGATGAGGCTCAGAAACCGTACATCCCACCATGCATAGAAGAGATAGCTTGCCACAAGCAGAAGCCAGTTGCGGGCACTGGTTTGACCCTTGAATGCATGGAAGAGAACAAGGGTAATGACGAGAAAAGGCAGGTAGATTATCGAAGTGAAATTCATTTATCTCAGTATGCGCCTTTATTCTTCAGCACAGCGCTGAAAGTACGTATGAGAATCTCGATATCCAACCATAATGACCAATTCTTTGCATAATACTCATCCAGAAGAACCCGCTCTTCATAGTCAATATCATTGCGGCCGGAAACCTGCCACAACCCGGTGATCCCTGGAACCACCTTGAACAGATACCGCGCCTTCTCACCATATTTCTCGACCTCGTCGGCGATTATGGGCCTGGGTCCCACGAGGCTCATCTCCCCCTTTATCACGTTCCAGAGCTGCGGCAGCTCGTCGAGGCTTGTCTTGCGCAAAAAGGAACCGGCCTTGGTAATCCTCGGATCATCTTTCAGCTTGAAGTCCTTTTCCCACTGCTTTTTCGCCTCCGGATCACTGGCCAGCAGCTCCTCGAGAAGCTCTGCCGCATTGGGTTTCATGGTCCTGAACTTGTAACAGGCAAAGTAGCTTCCCCCCTTGCCCAGTCGTTTATGGCCGAAGAAAACCGGGCCTTTGGAATCAAGCTTTACAACCACTCCGACAAGAAGAATGAAAGGAGAGAGGACAACAAGCCCAAGAACAGAACATATCAGATCAAACGCCCGTTTGGCCGCAGAATTCCGCTTTAAAGCAAGCCTGTCTTCCATTTCCAGAAAAAGCATGCCGTCCAGATCATGGGTCTTTACACCGACCGATGCCAGGCCGTAGAGATCGGGCAGGATCTTTACAACAGGCGCTATCTTCGATGCACGCTCGATGATCTCAACAAGATCCTTCCGGGCAAGTTCGGGCATGGCAACAATGACTTCACTTGCACGCGCATCGACATTTTCGAGATGTTCTATTGTCCCGAGCATGGGCAGGCCGATGGTGTTTGTATCGCTTTCATGCAGAACAACCCCCTTTGCCTTAAACCCCCAGTCCGGGTGTTTCTTGAGGTTGCACATAACCTGAGCCACTGTCTGTGACCCCCCCACCAGTATCACCTCTCTTGACCACTGCCCTATGCGCCGCAGGAATGTCCTGGCCATGAGCCTCATTACCGGCAGGGCCAAGAGAGAACATGCAAAGGCGAGAAACATTACAGGCCTTGAAAACTGTATGGATGTCCTGGTAATAAAGGAGAGGAGAACAAGGATCAGAAAAGCGACACAATTTCCCTTCAGAACGGATTTCGTCTCTTCCCAGTAGCTTGTCCCCACCGAAGGATACATGCCCTCGTAGGCGAACATGACAGGCCAGAGCGCAAGGATGGCCCATGATCCCACATAGAGGTCAAACCCATGCAGCATGGGTTTGAGAACCGGGATCATCTCCACGAACATCCACGCCCTGGTATAGTATGCAAGGGCAAAACTCAGGATAACGGCCACAACATCGGCGGTGATCAGAATACAGACAATAAATAATTTACGGATTATGTTCCGGGTCATGATTTCAGCTGCCTTTAACACACATTCTGCTCTTGCAGCCCTGTTCTGTTACCAGGGCGTTCCGCCAGGCTTCTCTGCCGGATTGCAACAGCGGCCTTGAGCCAAGATCCAATCTTTACCGGTTGTATGGTAATCGCGGCTGAAGCCGCTCCCACAGGGTTCATCCTTTCTGCAGGGTTCATCCTTTCTGCTGGGTTCATCCTTTCTGTAGGGATCATCCTTTCTGCGCGGTTTATCCTTTCTTCAGAGATTGTTCTTTCTGCAGGGGTTGTTCTTTCTCTGAAGCACACTCCGGGTTTAATGTCCGGTTTATGGTTACTGTATATATTGATCATTCGATCATCTTTCATCGCCATATCTGATTCTGAGAGCTGCTCATACATGCTGATCACAGCTTAACGTTCCGCCAGTAGTTCCTGTTCATGGAAATCTTCACCAGCAAAGACACTGGGATCTTCCTGAAGCGGTACCCCATACGGTATCCCACAAACCTGGCCAGACTGTCGAGAAAAAGATGGATCAGGCCTGCATATTCGCCGTTTTCTATCAGATACCGGGCAGCCTGAGAGATGTATCTTATCCCCTCGCTCTCGTTTTTCGCGTATGATTTCAGGACAGGATTGTTTGCAAAGAACACCCCGATATCCACATAACGCTTGAACTGCTCAGAAAGGGTATAGTCGTGGGAATGCCATACAGCCGCATCGGCGGCGTAGCAGGCCTTGTAGTCGTTCATGACGGCACGGAAGACAAACTCCATGTCTTCGTTCATGATGGTGTCTTTTCTGAACCCACCGAGACTGGTGAATATCTGCTTGTTGTATATGGCGCAGGCATTGCTGCAGAAGAAGGTTTTCACCCCGAGACGGTCGATATCGGTCTTCTGTTTGATGGAACTCTCGGGCGGATAGTTGAATTCGCGGACGAATTTCTCTATACTGCGCGCATGGCCGTATGCAATCTGCCTCCCGTAACCCATGGCAATATCCCGGTCTTTTTCAAGGGGCATTGCAAGGTTATTCAGCAAATTGGCATCAACAGGCAGGGCATCCTGCGTAAGAAAAACCAGATATCTTCCTTTTGCATATCCTGCAGCGATATTTCTGGTACCGCCATGGTTGAAATCTTTTCTCGGGACAGGAATGACCCTGCACCCTGCCTCGCAGGCCAGCTTTACCGTATCATCGGTGGATTCGGAATCTATTACAATTATTTCCTGAGCCTTGCGTTCCTGTGCCTGCAGCATGGATAACTGGCCAGGCAAATATTCCCCTGCATTTAGAGTTGGAATTATTACTGAAATACTCATATGTATATACAAACAGTGTGATCCGTGAAATCCGTTCCAGAAAAGGTCTTTGCAATCTCTCCGTATATACTGACATTAAAACCAATTGCAAGATTACTTCTATCATAGCGTCTCCGCGAAAGCGGGGACCCGTAAATCTCTGTATTTACCGGTTTCGCGCTTTCGCGGGAATGACAGCTCAAGAGTTTTGCAATCACCTCATTCACCTGTATCATTCCTTCCTGGTTTCATCCTTGCAATATAAACCCGGTTCCGACGGCGGCACATAGCCTGGAAGATGACGGATGATACGGGCAGGACAACCGGCAACAACACAATTGGCAGGCACGCTCCTGTTGACCAGGGTGTGGGCACCGATAATCACATTGTCTCCCACGGTGATCCCGCCGAAGACCCTGGCACCAAGATGAATGGTGACATTGTTGCCGAAACGGGGCCGCCTGCTGACATCGAATTCATCGTCGTGCTCCTCGCCGGCCACGACGACTGCGATATTGACCGTGAGGTTTTCCCCGGCACTGGCAAAGGCGAGGCCAACGCCCAGGGTATGGAGGATCTGCAGCCCCCTGCCCACTTCCATCTTGTGCGAAAGCTCACAGTTCCACACAATCATATTAAAGACTTCAAGGGCCTGTGCAAGCGGGATGAGACCTTTGCGGGAAAACCACTGGGAGATACGGAACAAACCCACGGCCTGGGTTCGAGGATGGATGAAATACTTTATATATTCAAGTTTTGACGGCCTGTGCCCATAGTAGCGCTCCATGTCCCCGGCAAGCAGATCCTTCAGCACCTGGAACCTCCTGTTTCGATCGTGCTAAGATATATACCTGATATGCCGGGGAAGAATCAAGGCGCTTTTGGCGAGCCTGAGCGCAGCCCTGATCCGCTCGCCGCTCTGGGCCTTGTTTTTCCCCATGCAGACAGGCAGGCAAAGCGCCATAAGGATCTGAGGGACCGCCGCGAAAATATAGATGCACCGAAGCAGCGTAAGCCGCCAGGAAGGATAGTGCCTGCGGAAAAAGAGCATGGTATTGATATTGACCCGCAAAAAGGTATTCATGGAGAACGCACGGCGCTCGATGCTGCTGCCGATAATATGGGTCATGGTGGCGCCCGGCCAGTATACAACCTTCCATCCGGCCTTCTTAAGCCGGAAACAGTAGTCGCTGTCTTCGATATCGGCCCAGTAGGCCTCATCGAGAACGCCAACCTGCCTGACAGCCTCTGCGCGCAGAAAAAGGTAGAATCCCCCGACCATATCCACCTCGCGCTCGATATCACGCTCAGCATAGGTCGAGGCGATCCTGCCCATTATGGGCGCGAGGTTTTTACGGATCCATCTGTTCGGCAGGATCTCCCTGAGCATGAGCAGCCTTGCCAGGGTCTTGATCTCGGACGGGAAGGTGTTGCCGTTCGGAAAGACCGTTCCTTTCGCGGTCAGCGTCTTTATGCCGAGGCATCCGGCTCCCGGATGAGTCTCCATGTACGATATGCACTGCTGCAGGGTGTTCTCGTACACAATGGTATCAGGATTCAGCAGAAGAATATACCGCCCTTTCGCACGTCTGATCCCCTGGTTGTTGGCAGCGGCAAACCCGAGGTTTTCCTCGTTGGCGATGAGCTCCACATGGCGATACTTCTGTTCGATCATTGCCACCGAGGCGTCCATTGACCTGTTGTCAACGACAATTATCTGCAGGTCAAGCCCGCCTTTTGTCTTATCGATCGAGTCAAGGCAGGTTCCGAGATCCTTCTTGGTATTGTAATTTACAATGATGATAGATAGATCCATTTTCACCGATACTATCAGAGCTGTACCCGTTCAGATACGGGCAGGCTCAGCAATGCCCAGGCAGTGGCCATATTCCGCAAGAGGCCTGATTTGTAAAAGCCGTATCGCACAATATCCACCAGTCTCACTATTCGCGCGCGCCTCAGCATTGTGCTGTAGCGATATACCGTATTACACCTGTCATTGTCCATGGTTTCGCCATAGACATTGAGGAAATCCCCTGCCTGATGGATGGTGCCGATAAGATCGGAGAGCACCTGTTCAGAAGAACGAAGACGTTCCAGGATACGATTCATGTCATAGCGCCTTGAACCAAGAGTATTGCTTCCATGCTGACGGTACAGGACAGTGGGTTCGTCAATATAACCTACCCTGCCCAAAGCACAGGCGACCAGAGCTATCCACCAGTCATGCATGAGCGCACTTTCCGGTATGGGCAGCGATACGTCAACCAAGCGCCTGTTCATGATCATGGTGCAGCCCACAGCCACATTCTGGACAAGCAACCTGCCTATTTTCCCGGTGCTTTCCGTATTCAGGTGCTGGAACCGACCAAAAGACGGTGCAATCTCCTGCAATGAACTGTCGACAACCCTGAGATCGCTGTGCACCAAAATCGGAAGCCCGGGTGAAGCCTTTTCCATTTTTCTCATATGATCCAGACTCTTGCTGATCTTGTCCGGCAGCCAGACATCGTCCTGGTCACAGAGCATGACATGATCTGCCCCGGTATGCCCGAGCAGACAGGCAAAGTTCTGAACCACCCCTAATTTGCCCTGATCGTCTGAAATAACGCGAATGCGTTCATCCGCATCTGCATATTTCCTGATAATCTCAGGGGTAGCATCACTGGAACCGTCGTCTCTTGTCAGGATATTCCATCCGGCAAAGCTCTGGGCCTGTATGGATTCGATCTGCCGGGAAAGATAGGTCCCGCCGTTGCAAGCAGGCAGAATAATATCAATGGAATGCATGCTCATGAAAACCTTTTTACCTCTCCGGTTATTAATGCCACCTCAGCAGCTGCTCTCTATTATTCAAGATCAACATCTTGTTTTCTCGTTTTAAGCCCCAAGCCACTTCTCCATTCAGGCCACTTCCCGGCTGAGACAATACTGACAAGAAAAAGTACAAGGGATATATCAGTCTTGATTCGCGGCGTATTGGTAACGATCTTCTGGAGTTCACCTTCCAGAGCGATACAAGCCGCGAAATCTCTTATCTGCAGCCTGATACCGAACATACCTGCAATATCAACACATAACCGCCATACGGGCTTGAAATTAATTGAAGAGGCCGGCGCATCCAACAGCTTGGCATCAGACAAAAAATACATCAGAGCACGAATCAAGAACGGCCGAAAAGGGATGCTCTCGTTCCATTCCCACTCATAATCAAAGAACCGGCACTGAGAATCAACAATCATGCAATTCTTCCAGATACTATCTATGTATCTGCCGTCTATCCACAAATCCTCACCTTTGGTGACACATAGATCCCGCATGGTATCTATCCATATCTTACAGGGAGAGAAGATGTCTTCCAAAGTCATGCCCTGTTCGCTGCAGTTCATCAGGATCTGTTGATGAAGCGATATGCCGTCTATCCATGGTGAATCCAAGGGACGGAGGGTGAGTTTTGACAAGTGAACCGGTCCTGTGTGGTACCGTGGGGTTTTATTAACACGCAGAGCTCCGTTGTCGTCCTCATATATTCTTGTTACAGTCTGCAGTGAAGGGATGCGCTGTTTCGCATACATGATGGCCAGCCAGTCAGCCCTTACTGATTGTGTGGATTGTTTTCCTGCAACAACAAAAAGGGTATCGATCATCCTGAAGAGCCCTTGCTCATCATCACTGTCTGCCATCGCCGGTGATTCATCAGAAAGTATATTCCCTTTTGAGAGAAAACCCGCCACAAGTTCATCCAGCCTTGCCCTGTTTAAGAGCTCTTCAGATAATATACAGGCAGGCGCACTGAACTCCGGAATAGGGTAATAGTATCTGATATCGTGGAATTGTTGTGCCAGAAGTTCTTTTATCCTTTTATATCCAAGATGCTGAGCATTTATAGCAAGAATGAAAACGCCATCAGGCTTTAACAATTCAGATGCTGACATGAAAGCTTTTCTCAGGGATCCATCATCCATGTTTCCATTATTGCAGCAGTCTATCGACCCGATACTGAAGATAATATCAAAGGTTTCCCTAAAAGTTGTGCCCTGAAAAGGGGCACAGATGACTGATACATTTTCCATGTGTTTTTCATAAGACTGAGACTTCGATGCAGAGTCTGTATCCGGCTCCAGGCAGACGACTGATTGGAAATACTCACCTAAATATCTTGTCAGCTCACCATCACAGGGCCCTATCTGCAGTACATGACTGCTCTTGTCAAACAGGAAACCTTGCAGAAGCTGCGACGTGTTGGAGGTAAATGATCTCATATGCTCACTGTTATCTGTCATAAATATCTATTATAACTGCCGGCCTTCGTCCTGAGGGGACTGCAAATCTTCACCTGATGAATCATTCCGGTTCTCTGTAAGGTCCCTGGTCGTGAACGCCACAAGCCAGGCAGTAAATACTACCCAGGGCGCGATTACAAAAAAGGTCTCGAACAGGCTCATGAACAGGGTTGCTGCAACCGGTGCCCAGCACCAGACAGACCTGAGCTTTGCAAGCCATAGCGCAATAAGGGCCAGAAACAGGGCAAAGCCGATAGTACCGTTGCTGTAGAGGATCTCTAAAAAGGCATTGTGGAGATGATCCAGTTTGGTGACTGGCTTGAGATGAAAATAGGCCATGCAGTTGCCCCACCCGAGGAGAGGTCTTTCCATTGCCTGTTCTATACCGGTTTTCCAGCAAGAGACTCTTGCAGGAATAACCTTAGAAACATTAATCTCCAAGTCACCCAATGTAACAGCTTGATGCACTATCAGTCTGGAAAGAATAGTTAAAGTTTTTCCAAAGCGGTTTGCATAGTTTGGTATGACACTCATGGAAACGACGAATGAGACAACAACTATCGATGTGACAACAAGAAGACTCTTAAGCCCCCTGCCCTTTTTCAGAACAGGAAAAGCCAGAAACAAAAGACCTGTGAGGGCAGTGAACAGGGCGTTTCTGCTGGTGGATAGAAACATACCCACAGAACAGAGCATAATGGCGGAAAACAGGAACGCCTTGTCGATCAGGTGCCGGTAATTGAAATGAATAGCCATGAAAGCAATCAGAAACAGGGAATTAAGTACGCCGTATATATTCTGATTCACAAAAATCGAAGAGACGGCAGATGAACCTTCCAGTGATTCCGGCGTCCTGAATATTACAAGGAAATCCTGCATTGATTGGGTTTTTGGATAACAGTACTCTAATATACCCACAAGGTTCAAAAACACGATAATCCCGCAAAAAAGGTATATCATGGCTTTTGATATTGTCGATGTTCTGAAAAGGATAACCAGCAGACCAAACATGACATAGATCTTGATCCAGTATTTAAGAGAAATCATCCAGTATGGATTGGCGAAGAACCCTCCGGCAAGGGTAACAGCCATGAACGCCATTACAAGGACCAGTATCACTACCGAGCGGGGCAACGCGGCAATGATCTCTTTGCTGAACAAACCCATGTACAGCACAAGGCAGACGAACATCCCCACATCACTGATGTTTACATTAAAAGGAACCCCTGCAACGTGCTTCCCCTCTAAAAGCCTTGCCCCGTCCAGGAGGGAAAAGAAAAGAAGCAGCGGGAAAAAAAGTTCTTTGAATCTATTTTCTGCCGCTGTATTCGATATCATGGATGTTTCTCGATATGAGCAAAAATGTCGTGCTTCGCACGGACAGCCTTGCTGTAGGTCCTGTGGCCAAAAAGTGAAAGCAGAAAGGCGATGGAATATTTGGGGGCAGAAGGATTGTTCTGTATTGCCTTGATCAGATATCTGCGGCCCTGTGTTATATGTTCTGTCTGGCAAAGACGGTTTCCAATGGCAAACAGAAGGTATGCCTTCTCTGGCTTGTTTGACCTGAATTCTTCATTATACTTTTCAAGAATGAACCTGGCTGCCTTCACCTCGGAGATCACCCCTTTTTCGTTCACACTCCCGGGGGTGTAATATGAAATGACCAGAGGTTCGTCAATATACCCGAAACGATAATATTTCGATATCCTGATCCACATATCCCAGTCCTCGTACTGGTGGAAATGATCATCGAAAAAACCTGCACGTGAAAAACATTCCTTTTTCACAAGTACAGACGGCGTGGCAATGAAATTACCCCGGCACAGGGCCCGATGAATATCTCCATCCATCTTCCCGTTTGTTCCCTTTCTTTCAGGAGGGATATGTACCGCTGCTGATCCATTCATGCGCAGAAGACAGGAATATACGACTCCTATGTCGGCCGGAGCTGAATCGAGATAGCGTATCTGCTTCTCGAGTTTCTCAGGCAGCCACTGATCGTCGCTGTCCTGAAATGCAATGTAATCCCCCTTTGCAAGATTGATCCCCGTATTTCGTGACGGTCCCGGGCCAAGATTCCTAACATGCCGCACATACCTGATATTCGCACCACAGTAACTGTTCACCACATCACGGGTGTTATCCTGTGACCCATCGTCCACAACGATGAGTTCAAAATCCCCGAAGGTCTGGCACAGGACACTCTGGATCGACCTGCCCAGTACCGCAGCCCTGTTGTAGGTAGGTATGATTA
>OMKS01001926.1_pt1 | contig 17883 bp, 16 predicted proteins | sample 1674721 | NCBI WGS metagenome assembly OMKS01 (sample SAMN06264996, study PRJEB25208) | sediment metagenome | isolation source: hot spring sediment | place: USA: California | collected 2014-09-02
AAGCAGAAGACGGCATACGAGATCTAGTACGGTCTCGTGGGCTCGGAGATGTGTATAAGAGACAGGTACAGAAGGTTCATTCCCATGATCAGGCACTGCAGTAGGTGCAACAGAGAATCCATGAACAATTATGTAACCGAGGTCACTTTTTTGCCGGGTTCTTTCCCGAAGGAGGTTCTTAATGTATTGTAATTAATGGATAATAAAACTGGCACAGCACTTGAGTAGTGTTTTTCCGTGAAGAAAACGAGAGAACTTCTCCTGCTGCTTGTTATCGGAATGCTCCTCATTCCCGCTGCATTCGCCCATGCCGCGACTGTCAGGGTGAGTTGGAACAGCAATTCAGAAACCGACCTCGGCGGCTATCGAGTGTACTACGGCACGCAGAGTCGCATCTATCCACAGGTAGTCGATGTCGGAATCACGACGAACACGAACATCAGCGGACTGAGCACTGGTGTCCGCTATTATTTTGCTGTTACGGCATATGACACAGCGGAAAACGAAAGTGACTTTTCCGCTGAAGCCAGTACGGAGATCCCGGAAGAACCGCCTATTCCGGGTGATCCTGACGATCCTGAACAGACCGACCCCGTTGATCCCTTGCCTGACACGCCATCAGAGACCGATGATCCTGAACAGATGAACCCTGATGACCCAGATCAGGACAGGGAAACGGACAGTGATTTCGATGGTATTCCTGACAACATTGAGATTCTCTGGGGTCTTGATCCACTCAACCCGTTAGATTCAATGATGGATTGCGATGGGGATGGGGTGATCAACCTTGTGGAATATCTTGCAGGAACCGATCCCTTTGATGCGACCCAGGCACCCGAGCATGACCAGGTGCTCGTTGATGTGATCGGCGAGGTTGGCGAGATAATCGATCTCTCCTCGATAAATCCCGGGGAGCACTACCTGGTCATCCCGCTGGATGACAGCAGCCCGGAGCCTGTGGACAACGGCATCGTTGCAACCTCACCCGGTGTGTATCTCTACAATGTCCTGAAGCATGATTTCGAACTTGTCTACCGACTCAGAATATCCATCACCTCGCGGATCTTCCTCGTGAGTTCATTCGAGCCTGGATACACGATGAGCATGGAGGATGTGTCTTCGGGAGTCGGCATCGAACTCAGCTCAGACTCGCTCTCCAGAGAGGTCCTCCTGGGCCTGGGAAATACCGATCTCGGAGCCGTGTCCGCCATCGTATTCGTAGGGGAAAACAGCATTGAATTTGATATCCTCCCCTATGGTCTTTCTCTGGCAAAACCTGCATCCATCGCCGTCTTCTTTGAGGGAGAGAACCCCGCCATAGAACGGTACGATTCGTGGAATAAGACGTGGATGGATGTCAGCCCGGTCGATGTTACCGATGGTCTGGTGAAATTCTCGACCCAGGAACTTGGAAAGTTCAGGATTTCTTCTGAAGAGACCGAGGCGGTCGAGGTTTCGGAATCGGATGCCAGCGGCGGGGGATGCTTCATAACCTCTGCTCGTTTCTAGTAAACTCAGGCCTGTTCCCTCTTCCATACACAGTTCACCTCTTCTGTGGTAAGAAGAGGTGAACTGTGTGTAAACGAGGAGAACGAGCATGAAGAAAATTCGAGATCTGATGCAGAAAGAGGTTGTGACCATAGGTCCTGAAGAACCCCTAAAGAATGCCATTTCAAAGATGACCTCTGGTAAATTCAGGAGAATCCCCGTTGTACACGAGGGAATGCTTGTGGGAATTATCACAGATCGAGATATCAGGCAGGCCCTGAATTCTCCCATGCTCATCCATGAGCGATCCCAGGACGAATACCTGCTCTCCTCGGTAACGGTAGAGAGCAGCATGACCCGAAAGCCCTTGAGCACAGGACCCGATGCCGATGTCGTCGATGCTGCGCGGATCATGGAACAGCAGAAAATCGGAGGCTTGCCGGTGGTTGAAGAGGGCAGGCTCGTGGGCATTATCACGATATCTGATCTCATGGATTTTCTGATCAGCCACCTGGAGGGACAGAACGTCTGAGACAGATCAGGTCACCCCGCTGTTCACAAACTCATGTCTGCTCTGTTTTCTGCTCCTCGCTGAAGCGGATCTCGAGTTCATAGATACCGTAGTCGAGCACGGTCTTCATGGGGTGGCCCGACTTTGAAAATACCTTCATCATTGCTGTATTTCGTGCCAGGACATCGGCCGTGAACCCCTTGATATTTTTTTCCCGTGCGATCCTGATGAGGTACTGCAGGAGAAAGGTGCCGATCCCCCTGTCCTGCCATCCCCGCGCCACGGTGAAGGCAACTTCCGCCAGGTTCGTGTTCTGATCTCTGATATAGCGTCCAACGGCAACGATCCGCTCCTTGCTCTCCGGTGTCTCGGTTCCTTCAACGGCAACAATGGCCATCTTGTCGTTGTAGTCTATGGCGGACAGTGGCATCGCAATCCTGTGGGGAAAGTTCTTGAGATTCTGGAAGAACCGTGTATAGACATCCTGTTCAGGAAGTTCGTAGATCAGGTCCTGAATAGCCCTTTCATCAGTGGGTTTCACGGGTCTGAAGGTAATCTCTTCACCCCTGGAATCTTTCCAGTACGTCTCGTATTCTTTCGGGTAGAGGACTGCTGGGAGGATCTGATCCTTGTACACGAATCCCTGTTTTTTCGCTGTTTCCAGGAGTTCCTCCCTGAAGTCGGGGTGGGCGATGTTGATGAGTGCCATGGCCCTGTCACGGATGGATTTGCCATGAATGTAGGCCACTCCGTATTCAGTGACCACGTACTGGATATCTCCCCTGGTCACAACCACACCGCTTCCCGGTTCGAGGAAAGGAACAATGCGGGATTTTTTCCCGTCATCCGTGGTTGAAGGGAGTGTCATGATCGAACGACCACGTCTGGACATGGCAGAACCGCGGACAAAGTCAACCTGACCGCCGATCCCGCTGTAGAAGAGAAACCCCAGGGAGTCGGAACAGACCTGCCCGGTCAGATCCACGGTCAGGGCCGAGTTGATCGACACCATCTTGTCGTTTTGTGCAATGATGTAGGGGTCGTTGACATATCCGCTGGGACGGAACTCGAAGAGAGGATTGTTGTCTACATAATCGTAGAGTCTTCTGGTGCCCATGCAGAAGCTCACGATGATCTTGCCGGGGTGCAGGGTTTTCTTCCTGCAGGTAACCACCCCTGCCTCGATGAGATCGATGATGCCCTCGGTAAACGTTTCGGTGTGAATCCCCAGATCCCGTTTGTTCATGAGGTACGGGTAGAGAGAGTTCGGGATTCGTCCCACCCCTGTCTGAATGGTGGATTCATTCTCGATGAGTTCTGCGATGTGCTCCCCGATATTCTTCGCAAGATCGGTCGGGGTCTTCTGTACGAATTCCAGCAGCTGAGCGTCGTGTTCCACGAAGGCATTGATTTCGCTCACGTGGAGGAAACTGTCGCCGAGGGTTCTCGGCATGTTGGGGTTGACCTCGGCTATGACATAGCCTGCAACCTCTGCCGCAGTCTTGGTGATGTCCACCGAGATGCCCAGGCTCACATACCCGTTATTGTCAGGTGGAGAGACACAGATCAGGGCAACATCTATCGTCATGCGCCCCCTGACCATGAGTTTCGGGATTTCCGAGAGAAACACGGGGGTATAGTCGGCCCTGCCTTCCTGTATTGCCGACCTGGTGCTGGCTCCGATGAACAGGGCATTGTGCCGGAAATTTTCATCGAAGACTTCATCGGTGTAGGGTGCGATTCCCAGATCGAGAAAATGGATGACCTCTGTGTCAGAGAGATTCTCGGCGGTGTCGATCAGTGCACGTACCAGGGACTGGGGCTCCCCACATGCCGACCCTATGAAGATGCGTGCACCCCTCCGGACTCTCGAGAGCGCTGTTTTTGCGTCCATCAACCTGCTCTTGTAGGTATCTTGCCAGTTCAGTATCATGTGATCACCTTGCTTTCTTTACAGCGTGTTTTTTTCAATACGACTGACTTACGCTACCTCCCAAGAAGACACGTAGAGACGGAAGCCCGTTCCCTAAAAGAGAGCATGCTCTATGATGAATCATCATCACAACTCCAAAATAGCGTACCATATAATTCTGATGAGATATAGCGTGAACATCCGAGATCTTGTCCCGCAGAGGCATACTTGCAATGGGGAGGGATGTATGTGTATATGACCTACCAGTGAGATCTGAGAAGGCAGAGCTATGCGCATTGTGTTGGTGACCCTGAGCATGAATATGACGAGGAGGTATCGAGCCTCAAACGGGGAGAAACCGTGACCGATATCTCGGTGTGCATGATCACCTTCAACAACTCCCGGACCGTGGAAAAGGCGCTGAAAAGCGTGCTTCCCATCGCATCCGAAATCATCGTTGTCGATTCCTTCAGCACCGATGAAACCTATGACATCGTGAAACGGTATGCAACCCATTGCGAGCAGAGGCCCTGGCCTGGGTTCAGGGAACAGTACAATTACTGTGTCTCAAAGGCTGGCCATGAATGGGTTCTCTTCATCGATGCCGATGAAGAGCTTTCTCCAGCCTTGGTAGAAGAGATTCCCCTAAGGCTCGAACAGGACAAGGGAAGGATCGATGGGTACGTTGCACACCGCAGGACATTCTACCTCGGCAGATGGATTCTCCACGGAGGTTGGGTTCCAGACTCCGAGATACGACTTTTCAGGAAATCAAGAGGAAACTTCGAGGGAGGCCTTCATGCAAATGTCAAGGTGCAAGGGGTTGTGGATGAATTGTGTGGTTTCTACTTCCACTTCAACTACCGTGATATCGCCGATCAGATCGACACCATCAACAGGTATTCAGAGACTGCAGCCCAAGACATGATTACGAGGGGGAAGACGTTCTCATATGTTGATCCTATCCTGCGGCCTCCCCTCCGCTTCATCAAGGAATACCTGATCAAGAGGGGGTTCCTTGACGGATTTCCAGGACTGGTCATTGCCGTGTCAACCATGTATTACGTGTTCATCAAGTACGCGAAACTACGTGAACGCGAAGAGGGATTGAAGAAAGGCGCCGATCATGGGACTTGAATCACACTACAGGGGCAAGAACGTTCTCATCACCGGCGGACTCGGGTTTATCGGGTCAAACCTTGCGATTCGTCTCGTGGAGTATGGAGCCTGTGTTACCCTCATCGACAGCCTGATTCCCGAGTATGGCGGAAATCTCTACAATGTCGAACCAATCAAGGATATCGTGAACATCAACTTTTCTGATGTTCGTGATGAACACTCGATGAAGTATCTTGTGAAGAACCAGGATTTCCTCTTCAACCTTGCAGGACAGACCAGTCATCTCGATTCCATGAAGGATCCCTTCACCGATCTCGAGATCAATGCAAAGGCACAACTCTTCATCCTCGAGGCATGCAGGTGGCACAATCCTGACATCAGAATCGTATTTGCCAGTACCCGGCAGATCTATGGTGTGCCCCGCTACCTGCCCGTCGATGAGCATCATCCCCTTTCTCCCATCGATGTCAACGGAATCAACAAGATGGCCGGGGAATGGTATCACATCGTGTATCACAAAGTGTACGGTATCCGTTCCTCAGTGCTCAGGCTCACGAATACCTACGGGCCGCGCATGAGAGTCAAAGACGCTCGCCAGACGTTTATCGGCATCTGGATACGAAGGCTGATCGAGGAAAAACCAATCCTGGTCTATGGCGATGGGTTACAGAGGAGAGACTTCAATTTCATAGACGATGTGGTAGATGCCCTGGTGATGGCTGCCCCGGATGAACGGGCCCACGGACAGATTTGCAATCTGGGCGCCGATGATCCGATAAGCCTGAAGGATACCGCTGAACTCATGATACGCATTCATGGTAAAGGAACCTACCAGGTGGTTCCATTTCCAAAGGACAGAAAGGTGATCGACATCGGCGATTACTACGGAAACTACGGGATGTTCTCGAGCACCCTGGGGTGGAAACCGCATGTGACCCTCGAAGAAGGTCTCAGGACGACCATAGAGTATTACCAGGAACAGTCATCGTACTACTGGAACGAGAACGATGACTGACAGAATTATCCCGGTTTCCCGTCCACTGGCCCAGTACAGCGCGCACAGAAAAGAGATTCGTGCAGCTGTTCTCCGGGTTCTTGAAAGCGGACGGTACATTCTCGGAGATGAGGTCCATCAGTTTGAGGGCGAGTTTGCAGGATTCTCCGGATGCAAACACTGCATCGGCGTAGCCAACGGAACCGAGGCTTTGATGCTGGCCTTGATGGGGTGCGGCGTCGGGTCAGGAGACGAGGTGATCACCGTATCACATACCGCAGTTGGTACAGTTGCCGCCATTGAACTTGCAGGTGGTGTTCCCGTATTTGTGGATATTGATCCGCAGACCCGATGCATGGATGCTCGTCTGATCGAAGATAAAATCAGCTCCAGGACAAAGGCCGTACTTCCCGTTCACATCTATGGACAACCCGCTCCCATGGAGCAGATATGCGATGTTGCCCGCCGATACAAACTCTTGGTGATCGAGGACTGTGCCCAGGCATGTGGTGCTGAGATCAGGGGTGGACGAGTAGGGACATTCGGTGAGGCTGCAGCAGTGAGTTTCTACCCAACCAAGAACATGGGAGCCATTGGCGATGGCGGAGCCGTACTCACCAGTAATCCTGAGATTGCCCGGAGGGTACAATGGTTGCGTGAGTATGGCTGGGAAGAACGTCATGTCTCAAAGATCCCTGGGATCAATTCCAGACTCGATGAGCTGCAGGCAGCGATACTCAGGGTAAAGCTTCCGTTTCTCGGGCATGACAATGCCCGCAGGCGGATGATCGCTCAGAAATACACGGAGGTGATTCAGGGAACGGCCATTCTGCCGCCTGCCGAAGTTCCGGAAACGTTGCACGCCATGCACCTCTATGTCGTTGAATGCGCTGACCGGATTTCCCTCAGAGAATTTCTCCAAACCCGGGGTATTGCGACCGCAGTCCATTATCCGTTTGCGGTGCATCAACAGGCGGCATACAAGGAGAGAATCAGAGGCTCGGAATCCCTTCCCGAGACAGAAGCTCTCTATGATCGAATCCTTACTCTGCCCTTATACCCTGAACTCAGCAGAGGGGACGTCCAACGCATCTGTTCTGCTCTGAAAACATGGTGTGAACAACATTAGACGGACTGGGCTGCGGGATTCGCTCCGGTTGAATGCCCTCCGGTGTATTCACGGACACAAAATAATAGGACGCTTTCAAACGTATGAAAATCACCATTGCCATCGAAAAGTTTGATCCAAACACAGGTGGAGCAGAACGATACTGTTGGGATTTCGCACACTACCTTGTCAAAAGGGGTCACGTAATCATTGTCCTGTGCATGCAATCAATTCCGCCGGCAAACCAGTCAATAAGGGTAGAGAAGCTCGGGGTGTTAAGATTTCCCCAGGCATTCCGTCATCTGAGTTTTGCCATCCAGCACTACCTGAAGACAAAGAACATGAAAGATTGCATACACTTCTGTGTCGGGAACACCTTTTATATGGATTTCTACCAGCCCCACGGCGGTATCCACAAGGCATGGTTTGATAGAGAGACGCAGCGATATCCAGAGAGAGTGAGACCAATCATGAGCTTTTTCAATAGGTTGAATCTCAAGGATCTTGTCCAGCGATCACTTGAGTGGTGGACATTCACCAGAACAAGGCCGCAGGTCATTGCCATCTCACAGATGGTTTCCGATGACCTCAGAAAATATTTCCAGTATCCCGAACAGCTCATAAAGCTCATTCCAAACGGGATCGATACAGAGAAGTTCAGTCCGAACAATCTGAGATACCGTGATGAGATACGAAGAAGATACGGCATTGATAAAACTGAATTTGTGTTTCTCTTTGTTGCGCAGAACCTCTCCCTGAAAGGGTTCGATACCTTGGTGGAGGCATGCCGTCGTCTGAAGGAGAATCCTTTCAGGGTGCTGGTCATCGGGCCTGCGGGACGTATGCACCGCAATAAAGCACGTGAACTGGAGGAACGTGTGATATTCGGTGGCAGGGCATTGGACCTCGAGAAAATCTATCCTGCATGTGACTGCCTTGTACACCCTTCGTTCTACGATGCATGTTCCCTCGTGGTGCTGGAGGCGCTTGCTTCAGGTATTCCCGTCATCACCACCTCCTCCAATGGGGCAAGCATGTTTATCCAACCTGAATACGGGGTTGTTGTTGAACCCGGAGATGTGGGAACCCTTGCCGATGCAATGAAATCCATGGTAGAGAGAAGCGGAAGAACTCACGGTGTACTCCCGTTTGACTCAAATCACGAGGTGTTTGCAAAGCTTGAAAGGATATTGAAGGCCGATGCAGTATAGGGTTTGTATCCTTATCCAGGGGAAAGACATTGCTGCGAGCAGGTATCGTATTCTTCAGTATATACCGTTTCTCGAGAGTCGGGGAGCTGTCTGTGATGTTCAGGACGTTCCTTCTTCAGTAGGTCAGTATTTGTCACTCCTGAAAGATCTTCACAAATACGACTGTTTGTTTGTACAAAGAAAGAGAGTACATTTCCCATTTATCCGGCTCGTTCGAAGCAGGGCAAAAAGAATTATCTATGACCTGGATGATGCGATCATGTACAGGAACAGTCTCGGGAAAGCTCCTTATTCAAAGACCCGGGAGAGACGCTTCAGAACCATGGTGATGGCGAGCGATGTCGTTATTGCGGGCAACTCTTTTCTCGAGGAAAAGGTCCGGGAGTACTCATCGAATGTGGTGGTCATACCCACGTCAATACCCATCGAGCGCTATTCTATGAAGAAGTACCCCGTGAAAAAAGATATTGTCACCATAGGATGGATCGGGGACCATGGCAGCATCCACTACCTCGATCGGCTCAGGCCAGTCTGGGACGAGATCGGTCGAAAATACCCAGGTAGGGTTGAACTGAAGATCATCTGCGATACATTTTTTGACTGCGAGGATATCCCGGTGAGAAAGATCCCCTGGTCGAGCGACACAGAGGTTGAAGAACTCGGAGATATCGATATCGGTGTCATGCCGCTGATGGACGACCCATGGTCGTGGGGCAAGTGCGGACTGAAGATCCTGCAGTATTACGGAGTTGGTGTACCAGCAGTCTGCACACCGGTGGGCATAAACCGGGATGTGGTGACGGACGGCATAAACGGGTTCTGGGCTCGTTCCCATGACGAGTGGATTCGGAAGATAGAGATTCTCGTGCGCGACGGTACCTTGAGAGCGACAATGGGTACGGCGGGACGAAGAACACTCGACGATGGGTTCAGTGATCTGGTGAACGCTCCAAGGATTCTCGAGGCGATCATGCCTGAATCCTGCTTATGGAGGAGGGATGGATCCGTCACATCACCGGGGCGAGGTAATGAGAGACCATGAAGAACCTTCAGGAAGGAGCTCCTTGCAGGATTTGGTACTGGTGCCCTGATTATTCTTCACCGGTGGGTGGAGTCAGAATCCTCTACCGCCACGTTGACATTCTGAATGATCACGGTTTCTCCGCATCGATTCTGCACAGGCATCGTGGATTCAGGTGCAGCTGGTTTGAAAATAATACGCGGATTTCCTGGCTGAGCAAGGTTGAGTTCGGGGAACATGATGTCATAGTCATCCCTGAGACGTACGCATCGCTGTACGAGGAATCCTCCACGCGGAGCAAGGCCAGGAAAAAATTTCTCAAGGTGTTCAACACGCCGGCGAGGAAGATCATATTCAACCAGAATACATACAACACCTTTGGAACCTACTCGCTTGGCGATCCTGATCCAGGGGGTATCTATCTTGACAGCGGAGTGGTTGCCGCCATGGTGGTATCTGAAGACAACAGGCAATACCTCCAGTACGCATATGATAAAATTCCCATATACAGAATACACAACTCCATCAATCCAGATCTCTTTTTCTCCGGGGGACGAAAGAAGACACAGATCGCCTTCATGCCGAGGAAAAATAGTGATCATGCTCTCCAGGTAGTGGCTCTCTTGAGAGTCAGGGGAGTGCTGGATGATTTTGATGTTGTGCCCATCGAGAACAGAACAGAAAGAGAAACAGCTTCCATCCTCAGAGAGTCCCTCATCTTTTTAAGTTTTGGATACCCGGAGGGTATTTCTCTGCCTCCCGCTGAGGCAATGGCCTGTGGGAGTATTGTCATCGGCTACCATGGAATGGGAGGAAGGGAGTACTTTCGACCTGAGTACTGCTATCCCGTTGAGATGGGAGATATCCTTTCCTTTGCCAAGACCGTTGAGGATGTTGTGGAGATATACAAAAAAGAACCACGTGTCATCGAAGAGAAGAGGCTCAAAGCATCAGCGTTCATACGAGAAGAGTATTCCCAGGATAGAGAAAAATCTGATGTCTTGAATGCATGGAGTGAGATTATCAGGAGGTGTGAAAGAAAGCATTCGCTTCATGAAAGCCATGAGAAAGGTTTTTAGTAGAGGCTTTTACTGAGAGCAATGCACAGCGAAGTCGTTGCATTATACAGTATGGCATTTAAGATTTTCATGAAGACGGAAATGCTGCCATACAATACGAGTTCCCCGTGCTGGGAAGGACTGCTTGCTCAACGTGACCTATGAATATGAAAGACGAAATGTACTTGCCAATTACGATTAACAACGTTGTTGGCTACGCGAGAAAAGATTTTGATCTGTCCAGCCGATGGCAGGAAATAACCACTGCGTTGCAAACTATGGCACCTTACTATGCATTGAAAGAATGGAGGAGAGTCTTTCGTGTCAAACTTCACGATGATTGTGTGATCTATATCAAGATCATCGATGAAAGACGCCACGAAAAAGGATTTTTTCTGAGAAGGTTGTTCTCTACCGAAGCAACTCGATACTTTGCCATAGACAGAAAGATGAGAGATATCGGGATTCAGACACCGGAATTGCTGTTCATTTTAGGGAAAAAGTCTGGACCCCTTTGGACAGAAAGCCTTATAAGCACCAAAGAGCTAAAAGATCATGTTTCTTTCTCTGAATACTTCATGAACACACCTGAGAATCATGGGGGATTGATATTCAAGGATGAGATTATTCATGAGATAGCACAAATTACTGCCAGATTACATTCCCTCGGGATCTATCTTTCTTTGGATGGTCGCAATATATTCATAAACAGAAGCTATGTTGAGGGAGAAAAAAACATTGTTCTCATTGACTTGGATCATATGAGGGCAGCAGGTTTTTTAAAAATGCCACAAAGGAGACGCATTCGAAATCTTGTGCGGTTCGAGTCAACAATACAATCATCAAGGACCCTGACAGATTTTGATTATGACAATTTCATAACGTATTATAATGACTTTTACAGACAGTATTCGAGGAGAATAGATTGATGACGAGCCAGCATAGTTCAATTGGCACAAGGCCTGAAATAATGACTCGTGGTGAAAGCCATCGCAAGGTACTACATATTTTTCGTAAGAAACCAAAGGGGAAACTTCTTGACATTCCCTGTGGCCAGGGTGCCTTAGCACAGGAATTAACAGGTCTGGGCTTTGATGTGTCCTGTTGTGATATCGATTCTGACTTGTTTCTTCTCGATAAAAGTACCTTTCGGCAAGGCAATATGAATCAGAAGTTGCCCTATGAGAACAGTTCTTTTGATTACATAGCCTGCATTGCAGGCCTGCACAGAATACACAGGTTTGAGTATGCAATTTCCGAGTTTCATAGATTGTTGGTCCCAGGAGGTGAATTAATAGTATCTTTCCCAAATTATTCCAATATGGAACGAAGAGTGAAGTTTCTCCTTACAGGTTCAGTATCGAAGGTAGTGAATCAAATGGCTATTCATAAACGGTATACAGATGATCCCGATGCTCTTTTCCGTCAAATTCTCATTTTTCCACAAGTCTATTTTGCTTTAAAAAGAAATGATTTTGATTTGTTAGATTTTTGTGGTGACAAAATAAAATATCGATCGCTTTTGTTTCTGTGGCCTATGGGAGTGTTGATGAAACTGTTCTATCTCGTGGCATCTCGAGACAAGAAAGACAACCAATGTCTCGGATGGACATCGTCCTTTACAATGCTGTTTGGTGGAAACAATATCATTCTTACTGCGAGAAAGTCCTTTTGATGACGTCAGGGCGAATGTAAGAGATTCTCGAAGGTGCTTTTGCTGTCTTTCATCGACTCCCAGATCTTGATGCCCATGCTCCTGTGCTCGTTGAGAATTTTCCTGAGCATGTAGCGCTCGGTGTTCGGGTTTACCGTAATGGCACGAAGAACTACGACCTTCCGGGGAGCATATCTCGTGGATTCCAGGCGGGTTCTGGATACAAAAGACATATCGTGCTCGCGTATGGTCTTATGGAGTTCGATGTTGAGCTGGTCAATGATCCTGTTGAGAGCGCGGATCTCTTCCCTGTGTTCCTTTGGATTCTCCATGGATTCATCCAGCCGGGTCATGAGTTCTTCGGGCACGAACCGGTAATTCGTGATGAAGAGTTCCGGTGAGTTCATCAGTTCGAAGAGGCCGTCATTGACCACGAGTTGGACAAAGGTCTTCTGGAGTTCTCTTGCATGGTCGAAGACGAGCCTGAATCCGGATTGCCCGATGATCTTGATGGCAGCCCAGGGTTTCAGGCTTGAAAAAGATCGCGATCCCTCGAGGGTGAACCTTCCCTGGTCGACGGACCCTTTTCTGATGATGTAGTTCGATGTGTGGTAGAGGAGCCTGGAATCGTCGATATCCTTGAACACGCAGATTCCCATGGAGTTCGGAGCATAGAGAAGCTTGTGGGCATCGAGACTCACGGAGTCGGCCTTTTCGATCCCCCTCATCATCTCTCTTCCGCCTCCCATGAGCAACGCACCGCCACCCCATGCGGCATCCACATGAAAGTGAGCTCCAATATCAGATGCGATCTCGGAGAGGGCCTCAAGATCGTCGATGTTGCCTGTTTCCGTCGTCCCTGCGATCCCGATGATCGAGATGATTTTCGAAGGTCTCCCTTTGGCCCGGTCCTGTTTTCTGATCCTGTCGATAACGGCATGGAGCTTGGTGATATCGATCTTGTTCTGATAGGGCAGAACCGGCACATGGATAACCCCCTGCATCCCGATGCCCATAATGGTTCCTGCTTTACATATTGAGTAGTGGCCACGCTTTGAGACGAGCATGAGAGCCTGCCGGTAGCCATAGTGATCGATGGCTCGCTGGAGGCCTTCTATCCGGATTCCCTTGAAGCGTTTTCCATCAGGGGGGAACGCCTTTGCCATTGCCAGCGTCAGGGCCGTGAGATTGGCTATGGTTCCATCTGAGGTGATGTTTCCCAGTGCAACCCTGGGATTCTGTATGTTGGGTCGATAGAAGGCTTCGTCGTTGTTATAAATGAGGCGGTGTATCCAGCAGATGAATTCTCTTTCCACGAAAGACGAGGCCTTTGCGCTTTCGATTTTCACCTGATTCTGATTGAGACTCACAGCGATCATTTCAAGCAGGATCATGAAGTAGGGAATTGCGCTCGTCATGTGGCCGATGTAGTAGGGGTTTGCTACTTTGACAGAATGCTTGATGATGTTGTTTTTAATCTCGCCCAGCACATCGCGGATGAGGTGTGGATCACTGGGTATCTCCGTATTGTTGAAGATCTTTGCAAGGTCTTTCATGGATATGGATGAGTGGATTCCGCCCTTCTCTTTGAAAAAATCGTGGATCATGTCAAGGAGATGAACACCGAATTCCACAAACCTGTCGGAAGAGTCAGGCATGATGAAGAGCTTCTTCATGTACTCACTGGTAGCCTCGATCTTTTTGCAGAGATCACTGTTGTCAAGCTTGAGTGATTCCATGGGCATGCCGTCCCTTTTTCATATTGACAATATGGTTCTATACCATAATTGAATAGTGGGAGAAAAGTGAAAAGCCCATGAAAGATTCAAAAGAAAAACCAATATTTTATATTGTTCCCACTCCCATAGGAAATCTGGCGGATATTACGCTCAGGGCGTTGGATGTCTTGAAGACTGTTGATGAAATCGTCTGTGAAGATACCAGGAGAACCCTGAAGCTTCTGAACACGTATCAGATCAGGAAGCCGCTCATTTCCTATGAAAAATTCAGTGAATCGAGGAAAATGGAGCATATTCTGGAAAGCCTTGCAAGGGGCAGGTCGATCGCCCTGCTCAGTGATGCCGGAACACCTGCAATAAGCGATCCTGGTTCCCGGATTATCGCTCGTATTCGGAAGCAGGGAGATATCAGGATTGAGGCGCTTCCGGGTCCATCGGCTCTTGTGACGGCATTTTCTGCTTCTGGATTCGAGCCTCCCCTGAGGTTCATCGGTTTTTTTCCTCGAACTCGCGCTAAAAAGCAACAGGAACTCATCAGGATGAGTGTTTCCGCAGATGTCACGGTGTTCTACGAATCACCCCGCAGGCTTCTGAAGACATTAAAGGAGATCAGTTCCACGGTAGGTCCCGCCAGAGAAGTTTGTATCGGGAGAGAACTCACGAAGGTGCATGAAGAATACCTCTGCGGGGATATCTCACGGGTAATCAGGGATCTGGAACACACAGGAGTCATTGGGGAAGTTACTGTGATTCTTAAGGGTTCAGAGAGAGAGGTATCCATGGACGAGAATACCCTGCGATCACGTGCAGAAGAATTGTTGCAGGCAGGCCACACCCGCCGAGATATCCTCAATGTTCTCTCAAGCGAGTCCGGTGTCAACAGGAATGCCCTCTACGCCATGCTGCTGGATATCCGTTAAGGTTGAAATAAAATGTGTCGATACATCACGAAGAATCCTCACAAAGGGGAATGAGATGAAGATAAATCCAAAAGTGGCAAGCAGCATCAATGTCGTGAGTAGAGAGCAGACGGGGAGCGGCGCAAAAAAACCATCTGATTCTTCCAGCAATGACCCCGGAGTCGTGGACATTGTGTCTGTAGAAAACGTGCAGGCTGCTCGATCTCGGGTGGAAACTGTCGAGGAGGCACAGAATATTCTTTCGCACGTAACCGGGAACATGAAAGATGTTTCTCAGGAACTCTTCTCTCTGAATCAGTACAGGATTTCTCAACTTATCAGCTAACACGTGTTTCTTAAGGCCTCTGCGCTTCTCTGTGTACCAAGGCGAGAAATTTTTAGGAAAAGAGTATCCTTTCGTTTCTCCCATTGGTTACGATAGTGATGTTATCCAAGGGGAGTGAAGGCGTGGCAATCCTTGATCAGCTTTCTTCATTTTCAGGAAGAAATCGCTTGATTCTGTTCAGGTCGCGCGTGATCTCCGGCACCAGGATACTCTCCATTTTGGGGAGTTTCTTGATGAACCTGTAGTAATCATCGCCGATATAGGGGCCAGTGATCTCTCCAGTGAAATTTCTCGCAGCAACATCGGAAATGCTCAACAGGGCAAGCTCCCGAATGTTCTCCGGCGAAATTTTACCGACTTCCCTCAGGGGCCAGAACATCGGCCAGTGGTGTTTCTCAATGCAGGAACAGAGTCTCTGGGGCATGCGCCAACGCTTTGCGATAATGCCTCCCAAGGTGGCGTGATCGATTCCATAGAGATCGACTTCTTTCTTGAGCCGTTCTCGAGGGTCATCGGGGAATCCCTCGGGAGGTTGAGGGAGAGACTGGAGCATGATGGTTTTCCCGATGTCATGGAGCATACCGAGCGTAACCATGGTTCCACTCTGGATCCCGCTTCGTGATGAACCAGCAAGGTGTGCACCGATCGTTGAAGTGATGTTGGCATGCACCCACTCGGCTCGATTTGGTTGAATGCCGATCTTTCGTGCCCTCTCTTCCATCACGATACGGTAGATCTCATTGTATCCCAGGATGACGATTGCATTGAATATGTTGTAGACCTTCTGCACGAGGCCATAATAGGGTGAGTTCACCCGCTTCAGAATATAGGAGGTCAGGCCCTGATCCGTGATAATGAGTTTGCTGATGTCTTGAGGATTGATATCCGGGTCGTTCAGTCGTGCAGAGAGCTCATTGATCAGGGGTGAGATGGTCTCGATCTTCTCAATGGAATGTTCAACTTCGGGCGGGAGCGTGTCCTGAAACTGCCGGGAGGGCTTCCAGTCGAGATTATACACGTCCAGATAGGTCCCCACCTGATCATCATCGGACACACTCACAAATCTCGCTGGAGATTTATTCAGGGTTGGTTTTTTCTCTCGTGCAACGATGATGTACAAAAGAAACAGCACCATGATGCAGATGCCGCCGTAGAGAAGAATCCAGACAATATTCGTAGTCTCCATCGAAAATCTTATCGGGAGATCGCAAGCGGCTCTTTAGAAGAAAGAATGCCTGCACAAGAACGGTAGTGAAAAGACACATGACCTGTGCGGGTGCTTCAATGATGCATGCATTCCACACGGTTGTTATGGGAGAACGGTACTCCTGTGAGCACAGGGGAAGAAAACCGACATGCGAGCGTTCATGGTTAAGAAAGAGTGCATCTTTTCCGAGGGAGATACTGTGGAAGAGGTTCTCTTTTCTGAACGAGACAGGACCAGAGAGCAGATACTCGGTGTGCTCAGCAGAACCAGAGACATCCTTGCCCTGCCGAATGTCGTTCACGAGATTCTCGAGGTAACCTCTGGAAAAAATTCATCGGCTTCTGATCTCACGAATATTATTGAGAGCGATCCCGCACTGACGAGCAAGATCCTTGCAGTGGCAAACTCCGCGTACTATGGATTCGTGAAAAAGATTTCCTCGATTTCCCATGCCGTGGTCATTCTCGGTTTTCGCGAGATCCAGAATATTGCACTGAGCATGTCGGTCCTTCAGCTCTTTGACCGCAAGGGAACCGTATTCAATGAACAATTATGGCGGCACAGTTTTGCGGTGGGGGTAGGGACACGTATGGTTGCCGGACATCTCGGATTGAAACTGGATGGAAAGTATTTCGTCGCAGGACTGCTCCATGACGTGGGTAAAATCTTTCTGTCACAATATCTGCCTGATATGTTTGGAAGGGTGCTCAGTATTCTTGAGATGCAGGACAATACGTATACCTATCACAGTCTTGAAGAATGGATCTTCGGACTCTCCCACTCCGATATTGGAGGGAGGCTTCTCAGTTCATGGCTCTTTCCTCCTGAGATTGTAAACGCGGTGAGCCATCACCATCAACCCTCCATGTCAGAACATGAACCCGTGTTTTCGGCGTGTGTCCACATAGCGGATCTTCTCTGCAGCATCAAGGGGATTACTCCGTTGAACGATCAATTCTTTCTCACACTCGATGCTGATATCCTTCCTGTGGTAGCAGGGTACAGAGAAGGCTTTGGCTCTGAAGATATGCACAGGTTGCTCGCCCAGCTTGATACCGAGATCGAGAGACAGAGCAGTTTTGTCTCCGCTTTCAAACGAACGTGAACGTCTTCTTACGATTCCTTGGCAAGAAGCTTATCCAGGAGCGTATACCCCTCTTCGAGAAATACACCTGTCAGTGATGCGTCTCTTTCACTGTACCTCCGGGGATTGTTCATTGTCTTGGTGGTGTCGTAGATGACAAAAGGTACCGGGTCGGCAGTATGGGTTCTCTTCGCGATGGGTGTTGGGTGATCGGAAAGAAAGAGCACGCGGAACGGAATCGACTGAGACTCGAGATTGGTCAGGATATACCCTACCACCAATTCATCGAAGTGTTCGATTGCCTGGATCTTTTCACGGACGAGACCCCCGTGTCCTGCTTCATCGGGGGCTTCGACGTGAACATACACGAGATCGTGGGTTGAGAGTGCATCGAGAGCCGCCTGGGCTTTTCCGATGTAGTTCGTGTCGATCCAGCCCGTGGCGCCCGGAACCGAGATGACCTCCATTCCTCGAAGTTTACCGAGTCCCTTGAGAAGGTCAACTGCCGAGATCATGGCCTGTCTCTTATACA
>OMKS01001929.1_pt1 | contig 17861 bp, 29 predicted proteins | sample 1674721 | NCBI WGS metagenome assembly OMKS01 (sample SAMN06264996, study PRJEB25208) | sediment metagenome | isolation source: hot spring sediment | place: USA: California | collected 2014-09-02
GCACTGGACACGTGAATCCTTTGAAAAGGTTTTTGAAAAAGATTCCAAAGATCTTGGAATGAAGCTTGTTTATGATGTGGCTCACAACATTGTGAAGATAGAGAAATATGACATTGACGGAGAAGAAAGAGAAGTTTATGTTCACAGAAAGGGCGCAACACGTGCTTTTGGTCCGGGAAATCCTGAGATTCCTGAAGATTACCAGAAAACAGGCCAGCCTGTTATAATCCCAGGGAGTATGGGAACTGCTTCATATCTTCTGGCTGGCAGCAAAACTGCTGAGGAAGTCACCTTTTCTTCAACAGCTCACGGTGCTGGCAGAGCGATGAGCAGGCATGCCGCGCTCAAAGAGTACCGCGGGGAGAAAGTCAGGGAAGACCTTGCTGGAAAAGGAATTCTTGTTAAATCTGCGTCAATGAAAGGTGTTGCCGAAGAAGCGCCCGGTGCTTACAAGGACATTGACGAAGTTGTCAGAGTCAGCGATGCTGCAGGAATTGCTACATTAGTTGCCAGACTGCGCCCAATGGGTGTTGTTAAAGGTTAGTAACTATTAAGTAGTAAAGTTTATAAACACATGATTTCTTGAGTATTCTATAGAGTTAAGCTTTCATTTTTAAAGGGGGATAAAATGTTGGAAAATTTAATTGTTAATGCAGTACATCTGGCTTCAAATCCAGACAGTATAGATTATGGTAAATTTTTTGCAAAAAATGGAGTCGGATTTCTAAAAGGCTTTTTTGCAGGGTTTATCTCGTCAAGCATTCTTCTACCTTACTCGTCTTATGATAACATTATAATGAATTCATTTATTGGCGGAGCGGCAGTAACTGCAGGTTACACTATTTTGGATTATGCTCTTAATTCGTCTGTTAATGTGTTTGAAGATGGTTTAGGAACTTTTGCAGGCGCGTTTACAGGAACTCATGTTACTCAGAACTTTAAACACATACTTGAAAAAAGCATTGACGAAAAAATTGTGAGGCTTATAGCAATCTTTAAAAAGGATATTTTGTTTTATTTTCTTGGTCTGATCATCGCGTTCGTTACGCAAACTAAGTTGTTCTTAAAAAAAGCACCCACAGATGCAAGAGTAAGCTTTAAAAGGTTCATAAAATTTCAGAAAATATAAAAAAGGTGCATTATGGGACATCAAAAAGGTAAGGCTGTCAGGCCAAGACGAGGAAGTTTGCAATTTGCCCCTAGAGTAAGGGCTAAAAGGATTTATCCAAAAATCAAAAACTGGCCTCAAGTTTCTGAGACACGCCTTCTTGGTTTCGCCGGTTACAAAGCTGGTATGTCACACGTCATTTTTACCGACAATCGCGCTCACACTCCAACAAAAGGAGAGTCCATTTCTGTTCCTGTTACCATTATTGATGTTCCAAAAATGAAAGTTGCAGCTGTTAAATTATACGGCAGAAACAAAAGAAGGCAGAAGTCCGTTTTGAGTGAAATCTGGACTGATAAGCTTGAAAAAGATTTAAAAAGAAAAATTTCAATGCCGAAAAAAAAGAAAGATACTGAATCTGAATTAAGGAAAGCGGAAGAGCTTATTGCAGATGTAGTGGATGTCAGAATTCTTGTTTATACATTTCCAAGAGGTGCCAACCATAAAAAGAAGCCTGAAATATTTGAGATGGGTGTAGGTGGTGCGGATGTTAAATCCAAGTTTGAATATGCTAAAACTTTACTGGGCACTGAGATTGGAGTTGCAGACATGATAAAACCAGGCGAACAGGTTGATGTTATTTCAGTTACAAAAGGAAAAGGATTCCAGGGAACTGTCAAGAGGTTTGGCGTAAAGCTTGAGAGAAAAAGAACAGACCGCAAGACGCGCGGGGTGCAGTCTATAGGCCCCGATGTTCCGAGAAAGGTATCTTGGAAAGTGCCAATGCCGGGACAAATGGGCTTTCATAACAGATATGATTATAACAAATGGGTCATTCAGGTGGGAACTGACGGAAAGGAAATTACGCCAAAGGCAGGATTTCAGAATTATGGGGTTGTCAAAGGAGACTATATGATAGTCTGCGGTTCTTTGCCAGGGCCTTCTAAGAGGCTGATCAGGGGACGGCTTTCTGTCAGGCCAAGGAAGAGAGTTCCAACAGAAGCTCCAAAAATTCAAAGGATAAGCAGGGTGGATTAGGATGGTAAATATATTCAATATAAAAGGTGAAGTGCAGGGTAGTATGAATATGCCCGTGCAGTTTTCTGAATCATACAGACCTGATCTAATCAAGAAGGCAGTTCTTGCGTTACAATCTCATAAAATACAGAAAACAATGTCAAAGAAAGGAGCCGGAAATGTTCATTCTGCGGAGGTCTCAAAGAGACGAAGGGAATACCGCGGAACTTATGGGATAGGGCAATCAAGAACTCCAAGAAAAGTAATGAACAGGAAAGGAAGCAGGTTTTCAATGCACGGCGCCAATGTACCTCAGTCTGTTGGCGGGAGAACAGCGCATCCATCTGTTGCAGAGAAAATAGTTGCTGAAAAAATAAATTCGAAGGAAAGACAAAAAGCGATAAGATCTGCAATTTCTGCGACAGGGATCAGGAAACTTGTGGAAGCAAGAGGACATAAAGTTAATTCACTTAAAGAATTTCCAGTAATTGCCAAGGAAGAGATAGAAGACTTAACAAAAGCCAAAGAAATCAAGGCTTTGATGGATGTGCTTGGGTTGAAAAGTGAAATGGAAAGAACAAAACAAAAGAAAATTAGGGCAGGCAAAGGCAAAGTGAGGGGCAGACCATACAAGAAAAGAGTAGGTCCGCTTTTTGTTGTTTCAAAGAAATGTGGTTTGCTTAATGCGGCTAAAAATATATCAGGCTCTGATGTTGTTCAGGTAAAAGATCTTAATGCTGAGCTTTTAGCTCCGGGAGCGCAGGCAGGAAGGCTTGTAATCTGGAGTGAAGCAGCGATCAGCAAAATGGATGAGAAAAAAATGTTTATGTGATTTAAATGGATGATTTGAAATACCCAATTGCAACTGAAAAGGCGGTAAGGCTGATTGAGTCAGACAATGTCATAACTTTTGTTGTGGGTGTAAAGTCTTCAAAACAGATGATAAAATCCGAACTTGAAAAGAAATTTAAAGTCAAAGTAGATTCCATTAAAACAGTCATGTCAATGAAAGGAAAGAAAAAAGCATACATAAGGCTCAAGCCTGAATTTCCGGCAATTGATATCGCAACGCAATTAGGTTTGATGTGAGGGTAAAAAAATGCCAAAGAGGATAAGACAGCAAAGAAGAGGAAAAGGAAAGCAGGTATTTAGGGCACCCTCTTTCAGATTCAAATTTACTTCAAAGTATAGAGGTCTTGACACTCTTGAACAAACAGGCAAGCTTGACGGCAAGGTAATTGATATAGTGAACGATACTGCAAGAACTGCTCCTCTGATGATCATACATTTTGAAAACGGGGAAAATTTGTCCCTGCCGTCGCCGAACAAGATGAGGGTCGGAACAAAGGTGGCTGTTGGTCTTGATGCTCCAGTTGCTATTGGAAATGTTCTGCCTCTCGGAAAGATACCTGCAGGCACAATCATTTATAATATTGAATTAAGGCCTGGAGACTGCGGAAAACTTGTAAAGGCAGGCGCAACAAGCGCCAAAGTGGTAAGCCATGAAGGTAATAAAGTTGTTGTAAGGCTTCCCAGCAAGCTATTCAAATCTTTTAATCCCAAATGCAGGGCGACTATTGGAGAGGTTTCAGGGTTCGGAAGAAAAGAAAAACCAATTATAAAAGCGGGCGTAAACTACCATGTTACCAGAGCTCGCGGAAAATACTGGCCGATGGTTGCCGGAGTAGCGATGAATGCAATCAATCATCCATATGGTGGAAAGAGAAGGTCGACGCAAAAATCCAAGAAGAAGCCGTCTCCAAGAAATGCACCGCCGGGCAGAAAAGTAGGCTCAATAGCCCCGAAAAGAACAGGCAGGAGAAAAGGTAAGGTAAGAAGGTAATAATTATGGCAATTGAAAAATTTACATTTCGTGGATTGACTTTGGACAAATTGAAGGATATGCCTTTGAAGGAATTTATGAAACTTGTTCCATCAAGGCAAAGGAGAAGTCTAAAACGAGGTCCCACCATAGCTCAGAAAAATTTTATGAAAAAAGTAAAAAAGGCAAGATCTGAGCTGGAAATCGGCAAGCAGCCAAAGATGATCAAAACCCACTGCAGGGATGTGGTGATAACACCAAACATGATGGGTTTAAAAATAGGTGTTTACAACGGCAAGGAATATATTGAAGTTGAAATAACACCTGAAAAATTAGGTCATGTATTGGGCGAATTTACATATAACAGAAAAAGAGTTGCGCACAGTTCACCAGGTGTGGGTGCTACGCGCGGTTCGGCATTTGTGCCGACTAAGTAAGGTTAGATAATATGGCAGTACCGGAAAAACTACAGGCAAGACAGGAAAAAACAAAGGAAAAACTGGAAGAAAAAGCTAGGCAGAAGCAGGAAAAGGAAGTTCAGGAAGCTGCAGGCAAAGAGATAGCTAAACCTAAGACTGAAAAGAAAAAAGAAAAACCAAAGGCAGAGATAAAAAAGCCCGAGGTAAGTGAAGCTTCAGGCAGCGGGGAGTATATGCCCATATCTCCAAAACACACTGTTGAAATCTGCAGGGCAATAAAAGGAAAGAATGTTAAAAAGGCAAATGAAATACTTCAGGGGGCAATAGAGCAAAAGAGACCCATTAAACTTACAAAGCACCATAAGAATGTGGCGCACAGAAAAAGCTCAGGCTTTGGTCCAGGAAGGTACATGGTCAAGGCATCCAAGCGTGTGCTGGGTATACTTAACAATGCAATTTCAAACGCGGTATATTTGAACCTTAACAATGAAAAACTTTATGTCAAATCTGCAATTCCAAACCGTGCAGTTTCAAAAAACAAGGGCGGGAAGTATACTCATTTGAAAATCATAGTTGCTGAAAAAGAATCCAAGGTGAAGAATTAAATGGTAGTTGAGCGAAAATTTGTCAAGGACAAAATAAGAGAGTATATGGTAAGGGAATATCTGGCGTCTTATTTGAGCAGGGTCGGCTTTTCGCATATAGACATTCAAAAGACACCCGTAGGATTCAGCATAATAATATATTCATCCAAGCCAGGTCTTATTGTCGGCAGAAAGGGTGTAAACATAAAAGAAATCCAAGACACACTTCAAAATAAATTCAAGCTGGAATCACCTGTGATAGATGTGCGCGAGGTTGAATCTCCAGAGCTTGATCCGCAAATAGTTGCAGAAATGGTCGGGATTCAGCTTAGCAGATTTGGAGTTTCAAGGTTCAAGGCTATAGGTCACAAAGCTTTGGACAGGACTATGCAGGCAGGAGCTGTCGGCGCTGAGATAAAGATAGCCGGGAAAGTTCCAAGCACAAGAGCCCGATTCTGGAAGTTTTACGGCGGATATCTTCCGAAGTGTGGGGATGTTGCAGTGAATTATGTTGACAAAGGCTATAAAACTGTCAAACTGAAGCCAGGGCTGATTGGAATAACGGTGAAGATATTGTCCCCTGGAGTCAGGATGCCTGACCAGATATATTTGAGGGAACGGCCGGTTGTTTCAGTTGAAGAAGCAAAGCCTGAAGAAGTGGAAAAAGAAATAGCCGAAGTTAAGGCAAAAGAATCTGAGAAAAAGAAAAATGGGAAAAAAGCGGCTGATGCAGCGGCGGAAAGCGGTGTGGCTGCTGATGCAGCGGCGGAAAATGAATTTCCAGAAGAAGTCAGTGAGGAAATAAAAGAAAATCAAGAGTGATAATCATGGCAATTTTACATATGGCTGAAATGAGAAAGATGAAGTCTGATGAACTTGAGAACAAGATTTCAGATCTTAAAAAAGAACTGATGAGAGTCAGGACTCAGATCTCACAAGGGACTAGCCCTGAAAAACCCGGCCGCGTGAAAGAGGTCCGGAAAACTATTGCCAGGATACTGACGCTAAAAAAAGAGAGGGGTGCTAAGAAGTAAATGGCTGATGTTTGTTTGAAATGTGGCTTGCCTGACGATCTCTGCGTTTGCGAGACAATTGCTCGCGAGGCTCAAAAAATAAAAGTCAGGATTGTTAAACGGCGATACGGCAAAAAATATACCATTATCGAAGGCATTGATTCAAAGGCGATAAACGTCAAGGATCTCACAAAAAAATTAAAATCAAAAACTGCGTGCGGCGGAACATACAAGGATAACATTATTGAATTGCAAGGAGATCACCGAAACAAAGTCAAGGGTTTTTTGATTGAGTTTGGTTTTCCGCCCGAACAGATAGAAATTATGTAAGATGATAACGGAAAAAAACATTTTGAAGCACGAGCTAATCGGGCTTCAATGTGAGGTAAAAGAAAGCAGGAACAAAAGTCAGGTCGGAATGAAAGGGAAAGTCGTGGATGAAACCCGAAACACTCTGACAATTGAAACAGAAAAAGGCGAAAAGCAGATTGAGAAAAAAAATGCCAGATTCATATTTAAAATACAGGGCGAGAAGAAAGTTGCTGTTGACGGCGAACTTTTGATTGGAAGGCCTGAAGCGCGGACAAAATGTGCACACCCAAAAAAGAGGGTATAACTTATGGAAAAGAAAGAAAAAGTGAGAAACATCGGAGTACCAGGGATTAAATCTCCCGCAGATGTCTGTAGCGACTGCTATTGTCCGTTTCATGGGACACTGGGAGTAAGAGGCAGAATATTTCAAGGTACAGTTATAAAGAAAAAAACTGCAAAAAGTGCTATAGTTGAATGGAACACGGGAATTTTCAACCAAAAATATGAAAGATTTGAAAAGAAAAGATCCAGAATAAAAGTTCATACACCCGAATGTTTGCACATACATCCCAACGATACGGTTATAGTGGGAGAATGCAGGCCAATTTCAAAAACTAAAAGTTTTGTAGTTTTGAAAAAAGTTGAGGCTAAACAATGAAAGGACTAAAGTCAAAGCCGGTCAAGGCTCTACAAACTGGAACAAGGCTTAAAGTTGCAGATAATTCAGGAGCTAAGATAGTTGAGATTGTGTCTGTAAAGGGATACCATGGAGTCAAAAGAAGAATCGACCGGTGCGGTGTAGGTAATGTAGTGATTTGTGCAGTAAAAGTGGGCACGCCGGAAATGAAACATAAACTGATCCCATGTGTTGTTGTAAGGCAAAAGAAAGAATTCAGAAGAAAGGCAGGGTACCGGCTTTCATTTGAAGACAATGCCGTAATAGTATTGAAAGATTTGGAAAAAGGAGAGCCCAAAGGAACTGTTGTTAAAGGTCCGATAGCCCGAGAGGCAGTGGACAGGTTCTCTTTGCTGAACAGAATCTCCAAGATAGTGGTATAATATGAAAACAAAAAATCCGAGAAAAGCAAGAAAGGCTGTCAAGAAGGGCAGTAACAATGTACTTAGGAAGCTAGTTTCAGTTCATTTGTCCCCCGAGCTTAGGAAAAAATATAGCACTCGTTCGCTTGGTCTGAGAACTGGAGATACTGTAAAAGTTCTTAGGGGTAAGTATTCCAAGAAACTCGGCAAGGTTGAAAGATTGAATCTTCAAACTCAAAGAGTGTATATTGAAGGGATAGAAGTTTCAAAGGCAGACGGAACAAAATCAAAAGTTGGTTTAATGCCTTCAAATCTTATGATTACACATTTAGATCTCACAGACAAGTGGAGATCAAAGATAATTGAAAGGAAAGGTGGAAAAGTGGAACTTAAAACCAAGGAGGCTAAAAAATGACAGGACATGGATGCCAAAGGCATGTACATAGATTGGCTGCTCCTAAAAAGATGCCAATCCTTAGAAAGACCACCCACTACCTGGCAAAAAGCAAAGCAGGACCTCACGCTTTTAAAGAAAGCATACCCTTGCTTGTTGCATTGAGAGATGTTTTAGGGATTACTCAAAACGCCCGTGAATCAAGGCATCTTTTGAACGGCAGAAAAGTTCTTGTTGACCAGAAAGTCAGAACTGAACTTAAATTCCCCATAGGGCTTATGGATACTGTATCTTTCCCCGATGTGGATGAGCATTACAGGGTTGTGTTTGGAAAAGATGGCAAGGTGCACTTAAAAGAAATTTCCAGGGAAGAGTCTGCAAGGAAATTTTGCAAAATTCTTAATAAGGTCAAAGTTAAACTCGGCAAAATTCAGCTTAATCTTCATGACGGCAGGAACCTGCTGGTTGATGAAGACAAGTTTAAAACAGGAGATACGTTGGTTATCTCATTGCCGGATCAAAAGGTGATTGACCACTTACCAAGGGTCAAGAACTCACAAGTTTACATAACAGACGGAAAACACATAGGTGAAATAGGGAAGATAATAGATTTTCGTCCAATGCCCAGCTCTTATGCAGACAGAGTGGAGCTGACTCCTGAGAAAGGAGATAATTTTGAAACGCTTAACAGATACATTTTTGTAGTGGGCAAAGATAAGCCCCTGATAAAGATTGATTAAAATGGCAGATGAAAAAACAAATCCAATGAGAGAACTTGTTGTTGAAAAGCTCACCCTAAACATGGGTGTAGGTGAAACTGGGGACAAGCTTGAAAAAGCCAAGATTCTGCTGAACCGGATTTCCGACACTAAAGTAGTGCAGACGTTTTCCAAAAAGAGAGTTCCAACCTGGGGTTTAAGAGCCGGTGTTCCAATTGGGGTAAAAACGACAATCAGAGGGCAGCGTGCTTATGACCTTCTGAAGAGGCTTTTTCAGACAGTTGAAAACAGAATACACCCAAAGAATTTTGATAGTAGCGGAAACTTGTCGTTCGGAATAAAAGAATATATTCACATACCCGGAGTCCAGTATGATCCTTCATTGGGAATTGTTGGTCTGGATGTTTGCGTGACTCTTAAGCGAAAGGGCGGCAACAGAATTAAAACTAAACTGTACAGGCCCGCGAAAATAGGCAAGAAACACAGAATAAAGACTGAGGAATGCATGGAATTTTTCAAAGACAAGTTCGGGATAGAGATAGGGGAGAAAAAGATAAGAACATACTTTTAGGTGATACATTGACTATAAAATCATATACAAAAATATTGAAACAGGTGGCTCATAAGCCAGCTAAAAGAAAGAAGATACTTAAACATAACAAGCCAAAGGACAGGAAGACAGGCATCGGCAAATTTAAATGCACAAGATGCGGGCAGTTCGGATCGCATGTTCATAAGTATGACCTGCACTTATGCAGGCAATGCTTTAGGGACCTTGCGCTTGAGCTTGGGTTTAAGAAATTCGGACATGAGGTATAAAAATGACAGATTTAATTGCACAAGCATTGACTCAGATAAAAAATGCCGGCAGCGTAGGCAAGGACAACTGCGTAATTAAACCAACCTCCAAGCTTTTAAGACATGTTTTAGACATCATGAGACTTGAAGGATATATAGGGGAGTTTGAAATAATAGACAACGGCAGAGGCGGCATAATTAAGGTTCAGCTTAAGGGCAAGATCAACAAGTGCGGTGCAATAAAGCCCAGATTTGCAGTAGGGAACGACAGCCTTGAAAAATTTGAGAAAAGATATCTTCCCGCAAAAGATTTCGGCGTGCTTATTATGTCAACAACTAAAGGAGTCATGACTCATTTTCAAGCCAAGAAGGAAAAAATCGGAGGCAGATTGCTGGCCTACGTTTATTAAGTGATTGAAATGGAAGAAAAACTTGTTTTGCCTGAAGGGGTAACTGCAAAAATTGAGGACAGGATGGTAGTAGTCAGCGGCAAGCTTGGCGAGGTTAAAAAACCGCTTTTTCACCAGTCACTTAAAACTGAAGTTCGTGACAATGCAATTGTTTTTTCGTCAAAACAGGAAGGAAGGAATTCAAAAAGAATGATAAAAACATATACAGCCCATGCAAAAAACATGATAAAAGGGGTTCAGGAAGGGTTCATATATAATTTAAAACTTGTTTATACTCATTTTCCGGCGACGATGAAACTAGAAGGCAACAAGCTAAGAATCGAAAATTTTATTGGAGAAAGAAAGTCGAGGGTTGCTACAATCCTGCCAGGTGTTGAGGTAAAAGTTCAAAAGCAGGATGTTGAAATTAAAGGCATTGATTTGTATAATGTGTCTCAAACTGCGGGAAATATTGAACAAGCTTCAAGGATAGTTGACAGAGACCGCAGAGTTTTTCAGGATGGAATATTTATAACAAACAAGGGCAAGTAAAATGAAAAAATTAGTAAGAATGCGCAGAAAGAAGCCGACGCAGCTTAGACTGAACACCGTGCGCGCAGGCATCAAGGAAAAATGGAAGAAGCCAAAGGGCAAATTTGGCAGGCGCAAGAAAGTGCTCAAGACAAGCAAAGGGGAAGTGCCGAAGCAGGGCAGGAGAATGCCAAATTCATTGAGAGGTCTTCATCCAAGCGGCATGGAAATAATAGAAGTTGAAAACGTGTTACAGCTCAATGGACTTGACCCTAAAACTCAAGGCGTTAAGATAAGAAAAGTAGGCAATAAAAAAAGAATTGAGATAATAAAAAAAGCCATTGAGCAAAAGCTTGTTATTTTAAATGTCAGAAAACCTGAAGAAAAACTTAAATCTTTGGAAAAACCGAAGAAAACAAAGAAAACAGAGGACACTAAGAAAGAAAAAGTTGCAGAAAAGAAATCAGACTCTGACAAGACTACAGAAAAAGAATCTGAATTAAAAAAAGAAAAATCTAAAGGAGCTGCAGAAGAATGAAGTTGACTACCCAGAAAAGGCTTGCATCAGAACTGCTGAAGGTAGGCCAGAGTAGGATATGGATTTCACCTGAAAATGAAGAGGAGATTTCAAAGGCGATTACGCGCCATGATGTCTTGGGGCTAATACAAAGAAATGTTATACAGGCAAAGCCCAAGAAAGGTGTCAGCAGGGTAAGAGCTAAGACGTTGCATGCTCAGAGAAAAAAAGGCAGAAGAAAAGGATACGGCAAAAGGAAAGGTAGCGCCGGAGCAAGAATGCCTCAAAAAGAAGCATGGATGAACAAAGTGAGACCTTTGAGAAGATTCCTTAAGCTTCTTAAGGATAAAAATGTTGTTGACAGCAAGGAATACCGGGGCTTATACAACAGGATCAAGGGAAATTTTTTCAGAAATGTATCACACTTAAAAACTCATGTTGAAAAGATGAAGAGGACATAAAATGGCAAAAGGACCGATATATATTGTGAAGTACAGGAGAAAAAGAAAGGGCCTGACCTATTATCAAAAAAGGCTGAGGCTTCTTAAATCTCGGAAAGTAAGGTTTGTAGTTAGGAAGTCCTCTAATAATCTAATGTGTCAGATGGTTGAATATCATCATGACGGCGACAAGACTTTGGCAGCTTTTGACTCTTTGAAACTTAAAAAATATGGTTATAAGGGACACACAGGCAATTTGCCCGCGTCATACCTTGCAGGATATGCCTGCGGTTTGATTGCTCAGAAAAAAGGGATAAAGGAAGCCATATTAGATACAGGCTTGTACCCTTCAACAAAAGGGTCCAGATTATATTCTGCGCTGAAGGGGCTGGTTGACTCAGGCATTGAAATTCCGCACGGGGAAAAGATATTGCCCCAGGAAAGACGAATTCAGGGTTATCATATTGCAGATTATGCTGCAATTTTAAACTCTGAAAAGCCAGAAGAATACGAGAAGTTATTTTCAAAAATGTTAAAAGAGGGTGTTCAACCTGAAAAATTTGTTGAGCATTTTGAGCAGGTTAAGAAAAGGATTACTGGTGAATTTACAGGCGGAATCGCCGCTCCAAAAAAACTTGAAGGTGGAGAAGAATGAGAAGAGATAGAGATCAAGGTCCGCGTTTGGAAGACTGGATTCCAAAAACAGGGATAGGCAAAAAAGTGAAGAGTGGGGAAATAAAGAGTATAGACGAGATCATAGACAATGGCATTAAAATAAAAGAACACGAAATTGTGGACACTTTGCTGCCTGATCTTGAAATGGACCTTATATTGGTCGGCCAGTCAAAGGGCAAATTCGGCGGTGGAAAAAGGCGGGCTTTTAAGCAGACCCAAAAGAAAACATCTGAGGGCTCAAAAATCAAATTTACAAGTATTGCAATTATTGGAAACAAAAATGGATATGTAGGTCTTGGAAGTGGAAGTTCAAATGAAACAGTTCCGGCCAAGACAAAAGCAATACGCAATGCGAAACTTAATATTATAAGAATCAAAAGAGGATGCGGAAGCTGGGAATGTGCGTGCGGAACTCCACATTCAGTTCCTTTCACGATTGAAGGTAAATGCGGAAGCGTGAAGATAGTTATTAAGCCGGCGCCAAAAGGTCTTGGTCTGGCAACTTCAAACGAGGTCAAGAAAATTCTTGAGCTTGCAGGAATAAAGGATGCATGGAGCAAGTCATCGGGTCAGACATCGACGCGCCAAAATCTTGCATATGCATGCTTTGAAGCTATAAAAAGCCTGAATTTAATGAAAACAAGAAGCAAGTTCGACAGGTTTTCAGGCTTGGAAAAGGGGAGTCTGGAAAAGCAGATTAAAACAGAGTGATTAAGATGTTATTTGCAGTAGTTAGAGTGAGAGGCACATTGAACGTCAAGAAAAATGTAGCTGAGACTCTAAAAATGTTAAGATTAAACAAGCAAAATCATTGCGTGTTGGTAAAGCCTGAAAAGAGCGTGCTGGGTATGCTGAAGCTTGCCGAAAAATATGTTACTTGGGGCGAGATAAGCAATGATGTAATGGTTAAGATTTTGACTAAAAGAGCCAAAGCGACAGGAAACAAAAAAGCAAGTCTTGATTATCTGAAAGACAAGACGGGGAAATCTGTTGAAGAAATTGCGGCTTTGCTGACAGACAACAATTTAAAGTTAACTGAAATACCCGGGATGAAACCAATTTTTAGACTGAAGCCTCCGTCTAAGGGGTTCGGTAGGGTAGGTGTTAAGTATCCATTTTCACTCGGCGGTGTTTTCGGATATCGTGGAGAAAAGATTAATGAACTGCTGGTAAAGATGATCTAAAATGACAATCAGAAAAATTAAAAAATCAAGAAAAGCAAGAGGAAAGAATTCGACACACGGTAGTGGTAAGCGAAACCGCGGTGCAGGAAATCGCGGGGGCCGGGGCAGAGCAGGTCTTGGGAAAAGAGCAGGCCACAGGAAGCTGAAGTTTTTGCTTGAAGGCACAAAACTCGGCGTTCACGGTTTTACCAGTGTTAAGCAGAAACATCATTTTCATCCTAATTCAATAAACCTTGGATGGATTGACAAATCTATTGATAACCTTATTAATGCTAAGCTGGCGGAAAAAACCGCCGAAGGCATAAAAATTGATGTTAAAAAAATAGGTTATACAAAGTTGCTCGGCGGGGGCCGGGTCAATAACAAGCTATTGCTTACCGTTCTATATGCAACTGAATCCGCAGTCAGGAAAGTTGAGGAAGCCGGCGGAAAAGTAACTCTGGGATAATAATGGGTATTGAAGAAATTTTTGCAAATTTGCCTGAGGTAACCAAACCAATACGCAGGCTTTCACTTAAGGAAAAGCTAATCTGGACGCTTGTTGTTCTTGTGTTCTATTTTATACTTTCACTTCTGCCTTTGTACGGTTTGAGTCCGCAGTACTCTGCTCAATTTGAAACTCTGTCGATACTGCTTGCAGCAAGTTTCGGTTCTATCATAACATTAGGTATAGGTCCAATAGTTACCGGAAGCATCATGCTTCAGCTTTTGGTGGGTGCAGACATAATTAAGATTGACACTCAGACTTCAGAAGGAAGAAAAAAATATCAGGGACTTCAGAAATTCTTTTCGATATTTTTCATTGTTTTTGAAAATGCAGCATATGTGATATCCGGAGCTTTGCCTCCCGCAACATCAGGTCCGTTTTTTGTGACACTTCTGATAATTCAGCTTATAATTGGCGGGCTGGTCTTGATGCTTTTGGATGAAGTTTCTAGCAAGTGGGGAATAGGTTCAGGCATCTCACTGTTCATCGCCGGGGGTGTCAGCAGATCAATGTTTGTTGGTGCTCTGTCGCCTGCAATTTCACCAATCAACCGCATGCCTATCGGGGCGCTGCCCAGAATAATCGCTGAAATCTCTATAGGCAACAGTGCAGGAGCCTTGTTTCCCTTTATGAGTATAATTGCAACTATCATAGTATTTTTGATGGCTATTTACTTTTCAGGTGTTCAGATAAATATACCTCTGTCTTTCGGCAGAGTCAGAGGGTTTGGGATAAAGTGGCCCATTAAGTGGTTTTACACTTCAGTCATGCCTGTTATTTTAACTTCCGCCCTTATGGCTTCGCTTCAGTTCTGGTCTGTTATGGTTTTTCGCTGGACAGAGCACAAAACTACATGGTTTGCCGGGCTGATGAAGAGTGTTTTTGGGGAGTTTACAAGACAAGCAACAGCAGATGGGGGTTATACTCTTAGACCTATTTCAGGAGTTGCTAATTTGATACAGCACCCTACAATTCCACAAATTATGGAATTGGGGCTTTCAAGCGGCGCTTTATTATCAATTCTCTTTTATGCATCTTTTATGATAATAGGCTCAGTTCTTTTTGCAGTGCTTTGGCTTAATGTCGGAAAGTCTTCTCCAAGCGATGTTGCAGACCAGATTCTTTCTTCAGGACTTGGTATACCGGGGTTCAGAAGAGATAAAAGAATACTGGAAAAAATCCTCGCAAGGTACATAATACCTCTTACTGTTTTGGGCGGCTTTACAATAGGTATTTTGGCTACTGTGGCTGATGTTCTCGGAGCTTTGTCCAGGGGAACGGGTATATTGCTTGCTGTCATGGTACTATATCAGTTCTATGAGAATATACAAAAATCACATATGGAAGAAATGTCGCCGATGGTTAGGAAGGTGATGGGCTGATGGAAGTGTTAATGATTGCCGGAATAGCAATAGGGCTTTCTCTGATGACGCAAATTGTTACCAAGCTTCTTGTAAATGAGAAAATGGTGGACGGCAGCAGAGAAGAGATGAAGAGCATACAGAAGAATCTCAAAGGAAAAGACCCAAAGAGCAAGGAGTTTTCAGAGCTTCAAGAGAGAATGCTAGACCTTAACTTCAAGCTGATGAAGCAGCAGCTTAAGCCCATGTTTGTCACATTCATACCTTATATTTTGGTGTTTTATTTTGTGGGGAACATGTTTGCATTTGTCCCGTTTGCACAGGGCTCGTTTATTGAAGTGTCAATATCCGGGCGGGGGGATGTTTCAATACCATGTATTGGCCTTAATGATACTATAAAGGGATATAAAGAAACTGTTGAACTTGAAGAGCTTGAATGCACTGCAGTCATGAACGGCAGAGAGCTTTCCATTGATTTGAACGGCAGCGAGCCGTTCTCAACTGAAGTAAATTCGTTAAAACTTAAAATGAATCCGCCTAAAAAGGTTTTTATATCCTTACCTTTTAGTTTACCTTTAGTTGGAAGTGAAATAGGGTGGCTGGGGACATTTATTATGATTTCGTTGCCGACGTCATTGATCCTGCAAAGGATCTTAAAAGGAAAATATCTTAGAAAGTGGGATTGATAAATATGGTAAGACCAAAAGACAGAACACACAGCAAAAAAAGCAAAAGACAGAGGACGCCTGGAGGCAAGCTCAAGGTTTATAAGATGCCCAGGAAGAAAACCGTCAGACTGTCTTGCGCAAATTGCGGAAAGCCAGTTCATGGAACTAAAATAAAAGGTTCATCTAAAACTGAAAAAAGGCCTTCAAGGAAGTTCCCGGAGCTTTGCGCGAAATGCTCAAAGAGCAAAATTTTGAATATTGCATTGGAGGCATGATTTTATGGTTGAAGTAGGCAGGGTTGCAATAAAACTCAGGGGAAGAGAAGCCGGAAAAAAGGCAGTTATTGTAGAAATAGTTGACGGAAATTTTGTTGTCATTGACGGCAATGTCAAAAGAAAAAGATGCAATGTAGATCATTTGGCTCTTCTTCCGGAGAAGCTTCAGATATCCTCAGGTGAGTCTTCCGAGAGTATAAAAAAAATATTCAAAGAAAAAGGCTGGCTGAAGCAACGAGAAGCAAAAGTTGCAAACAAAAAAGAGCGAAAAGGTGCGCCAAAACCCAGGAAACAACAGCGTAAAAAAGGGAAGCAAAAGGAAACCGCCGAACCGAAGAAGCAGGTCAAGAAGCAAAAGAAGATGACTAAGGAAGACGAAGACCGCGTTGTTGAGGCTACGCTGGCAGCTGCGGAAAAACAATAATTTCATAATTCTAATGTTTTTTCTTTATTATCTAAATGCAATTAGAATCAGTTTCAATTAAGCAAGAAAGATTTCCCTCAAGGTCTTGTAGCGCTTTTCCACTTTGTTGAGTTTTTCTATTCCTGCAGCGCCGTGCTTTTCCACCGCAAATGAAGCGGCTGCCGCCGCGAAATAAGCTGCATCAGTAATGTCTTCAGTTTCCTTATACCTGAGCGCAAATGCAGTTATGTAAACGTCTCCTACTCCACCCTTATGGACCATCTTTGTTTCATATATGGGGACTTTTATGTATCTTCTATCATAAAAAATATAAGCTCCCTGTTTTGCAAGGGTCAGAGTGACTATTTTAGGCCCCAGTTTAAGAAGGTCCAGTGCAGAGTTCAGTGTTTTTTTGCCTGTAAGGTAATAGAGCTCTTTTGCGTTCAGCTTTAGAATATCCACACTTTTTAGAAACTCCTCCTTTTCAAGCCATGGGACTTTAGTCAGTTCTTTATTTTTAGGGTCTGTATAGTTTATGAAGCTTTGGGCATCCAGGGCCAGAATATTTTCAGGAGTTTTTAATTTTTTAAGGACTTTTGAACTAACTTTGTTTATGTTTGAACTTATTACCACAACATCAGGGTTTAGTTCCGGAACATTTACTATATTTCCTGCATCACTGATTATCTTTACTTTTTTATCTCCAGCTGCATTGTAAGACACCTGATATTCGGTGTCAGTCCATGCCGGCTGTTTTATAAGTTTTATTTTTTCCTTTTCAAGTTCTTTAATCCATTTGCTGTTGAACTTCTCGGAAAGTTTTGTTATAATAGTAGTTTCAGCTCCAAGTCTGGCTGAAGTTATCCCCGCATAATACGAGGCGCCGCCGATTCTCGAGCTTTCTTTCTTTTTACCTAATATTTCAGTTCTACTGGCTAAATTTCCAACAATTACGCATTTCATTAGTATATTTTAAATACTTGAAGGTTTATATATTTTAATCATGGGCAAATTGCCTTCTGAAACACTTAAGAATGTGATTGTAAAAAGAAAAGAGCAGAGTGATTCCAGCTACGGCTGTTTTCCAGAAGACAGGCCGATTGAGACTCACATATGCAATGCAGTAATAAATTTAGATAAACCACGCGGTCCGACAAGCCATCAGGTTGCAGATATTGCAAAAAAAATATTGAATGTCAGGAAGACCGGACACGGGGGCACTCTTGATCCTGCAGTTACAGGAATTCTGCCGATGGCTACAGACAACGCCACTAAGATAATGCCTGCAATGCTTTATTCCGGAAAAGAATATGTTGCGCTCATGCATCTTCATGAGGATGTTGAAACTGAAGATGTTAAAAGTGCCATGGAACGGCTGGTCGGAAGGATTACGCAGCTGCCACCTTTAAGAAGCCATGTCAAAAGAGTTGAGAGGCAGCGCGAAGTTTACTATCTTGAATTCCTTGAAAGGGAAAAGCGCGACATACTTTTTAGAGCTGGGGTTGAAAAAGGCACCTATATTAGAAGGCTCTGTCAGCAGATAGGGGGTGAACTTAAAGCTGGCGCGCACATGCTTGAGCTTAGGCGAACCAAGGCGGGCGGCTTTACTGAAAAAGATAATCTTGTTACACTTCAGGATCTTGAGGATGCCTATGCTTTTTGGAAGGAAGAAGGGAATGAAAAGTTTTTAAGGCACTGCTTACAGCC